>ERZ825137.5981-NODE-5981-length-10915-cov-4.636096_pt1 | contig 10915 bp, 9 predicted proteins | sample MGYA00519873_ERZ825137 | MGnify/ENA primary metagenome ERZ825137 (study PRJEB31778, sample SAMEA3449190) | human gut metagenome | biome: human gut; feature: human-associated habitat; material: faeces | place: United Kingdom | collected 2010/2012 ... | reverse complement strand
AGTTATCATCGTACAACTGCTTTCATATTCTATCCGTTTCGCACGTCCGTCACTTCACTGTGCAAGGGTAATTTCTGCAAAAAAATAGTCACATTTTTCTGCAAAATGTATATCGTAGAAAAGAGGTGATGAATTTGAAAAATATGAAAAGAATTTTTCCTACCAAAGTAAAACGTGTTATTGCGGTCATTACAACACTATTATTGATCATCGCACTGAACATGGGAAGTTCCAAAGCTGGTGCCGGTAATTATCTGGCTTACAACCTCTTAGATAAATCTAACGCCCTCAATACATCTTATACACCCCAGAATCGTTTTGGCGGAACCGCCTACTCTTCTCCCGCATTTGATTTCCACATTTTTGCAGAGGAAGTTACACTTGGCGGTCACACGAATGGTAACATTGCCACGAATCAGTTATATGCAAATACGCATACCTTTGGTGCAAAACAAAATAATCATTTAGGAAAACGTGAGGACAATTACATAGGACAATACGCGGAAGCGCTTTCTAACATTAGCAGTAACGGCTACATCGTATTAGGCAGAACCATCAAAACCAATATTTCAAAGCAGGAAGGTCGAATCAGCATTGGACGCAACAGTAATTTCTTTGATCAGCAGACCAGTACAAAAATATACCGGGAAACAAAATCTTCTTCCCCTTACATCAATGTTGCGGCAGAGTTAAGTAACCTTCGAAAAATATCTACCACGCTGTCCAGAATCAAAACCTCCGAAGATGTCACTTTAAGTAAAGTATCCGGAGAACACCAGACCATTACCGTTTCCGGATCCGGAAAGAATCATTATCTTAATGTCACGGCTGCCGAGATCAGTGCCGGTAACCAAAAACGTATTCTAAACATTACAATGCCTGCCTCTACCACATTAATTATAAATGTGGATATGAAAGGTTCCAACATTCACAGTCTTGCTAACTTAGTTACTTGTCTAAATGGTTATAATAACGGCGAGCAGGTAATTTCAGATGCCTGTGGTCTTATGTGGAATCTGTATGATAGCAGCAACACAAATCATCAATTTGTGACATGTGATTATGCATGTGTTGGCTGTAGTGATTATTTCTTTGGAACCATTTTAGCCCCTTCTGCTCAGATTCGTTATGGTGCTGTCAATGGAAGTATCATTGCAAAGAAAACATATCAGGATGGAAAAGAAAGTCACAGATTTGATTTCACCGGTTACACAGAGCCGGAACCTCCAACAGAAGAATTAACCTCCGAAAAACCGACCACGGAAAAGCCGACTACCGAAAAGCCAACCACGGAGAAACCAACCACGGAAAAGCCAACTACCGAGAAACCGACTACTGAGAAACCAACTACTGAAAAACCTACTACCGAAACTCCTACTACCGAAAAGCCGACTACTGAGAAACCAACTACAGAAAAACCTACTACCGAAACTCCTACTACCGAAACTCCTACTACCGAAAAGCCGACTACCGAAAAACCAACCACGGAAAAACCGACTACCGAAAAGCCGACTACCGAAACTCCTACTACCGAAAAGCCAACCACGGAAAAACCGACTACCGAAAAGCCGACTACGGAAAAACCGACCACGGAAGAACCAGCCACGGAACAGCCAACTACACAGCCTGTTATTCCAAACACCATTGTTCCAAACACACCAGTCAACATTTCCATTCATGCCCAAAAGATTCTCAAAGATCATACTTTATCCGACAAACAATTCACATTCCGTATTATGGATGCTAACAACAACACCATTACAACGGCACAAAATGATGCCTCCGGTAACATTTCTTTTGATCCAATCACATTTGAGAATGCCGGATTCTACCTCTACTATATCGTAGAGGTCAATGATGAACAGACAAATATACACTATGACGATTCCTGCTATCCGGTAATCATTCAGGTAACACGTTACGGAAATGGTACTATGACAATTCAGGCAGAATATGTAGAAAATCCTGTATTTACCAACCTATATGTTAAACAGAAAGCTGTTACAACGACACAACAGGCAACCACCGCATCTGCCCAGCCGACCACCACATCTGCAAAGACCGGTGACGAAACCAATCCAACCATCTACATGGTCGGTTTTATCACATCAATAGGACTTCTCACCAGCTTATATATCTATATCATAACTTCAAAGAAAAAGTCAGATGAATCATAAATAATTACACAAAAAGCTGCTGCATTCGGATGCTCTCCCATGCAGCAGCTTTCTCTTATTCTTTCTTCTATTGTCTAATGAACCGTAACGTATACCGGTTCCGGTATCATTGCAAGCTTACAAACATGCAATATCGCAAATGCAACTTTTGAACAAATGCCTACAATATACTTACAATCTTCCTCCACTGAATGGATTCCTCTGCGAATGTATCGACGATGCTCCTCTTTCAAGAAATCGCAAATATCTGCAACACTGGTAAAACGGTTGAGATCATCCAACTGCAGACCTGCCCACCAACGTTTCATGTCTCTTTCATTCAGATTGCCAATATATTCACGCAGCTTATGTTTCAACTGTCCTTCATATACACAATGCTGCTTCATAGTTCCTGGATATTCTTTATTATGCGGAAATGTAAAGTAATCCGCAATATAATGCATCACTTCACCAAGCTTGGTAAAATACATCGTTGACAACTCATCCATCCGATGATACCCCTGTGTCAACTTATACATACCTTTCTCAACTAAATCAAATGTTCCCGTAATCTCATGTCTCTTCGTCAAAAAGGATGGTTTGCAATCCGGCAAGATACTTCCAATGTAAAATGCCTTCTTATGTTCATCAAAGTTCTTGATATCCGAAATCTGTACAATATGCTTTGCCAATGAAATATGTGACTTCTTACGCATAACGTCCTCCTTATCAACACTTACACTCTCCACTCCATGAATAGTGTAATACGTTTTCGTAAAAAATACAACAGAAATATATACAAAAAAATATGTAAATTATGTTAAAAAGAAAGCCATCCATGATGACTTTCTTATATACATTATACATTTCCTATTATATTATCGATATCATTTACAAAATCCGTTCCTACTCCGCCAGCTCTAACATCTTCTCCAATGGCATTTTTGCTTTGTCCATAATGTCATCCGGCAGGATTACTTCCGGTTCCATCACCTCAAGTGAATGTAATACCTTATCTAAGGTTACCAGTTTCATATTCGGACAGAATTGTCTGTGTCCTACGGAATAGAACTTCTTATCCGGATTCTTCTGCATCAATTCAAAAAATACACCCATCTCGGTACAGATAATAAACTCTTTGGCCTCACTTGCCGTTGCATAATCTATAATCTCAGAGGTACTTCCGATAAAATCAGAAATCTCCAATACATCCATTGTACATTCCGGGTGTGTCAACACTAACGCATCCGGTCGTGCCTTCTTCGCCTCTTGTACAGCTTCCTTGGAAATACTCTTATGTACATGACAGAAGCCATCATTGAATATAAAATGCTTGTCCGGCAGTTGTTGTGCCACATAACGGCCTAAATTGTTATCCGGAACAAAGAATATATTCTTCTGCGGAATCTTCTTCACTACACGCAACGCATTCGATGAAGTGACACATACATCCGAAACTGCCTTGATCTCTGCTGTCGAATTCACATAACAGACAACCGCAACATCCCCGTCATACTCTTTGCGCACTTCAGCGATCCGCTCTACCGTTACCATATGTGCCATCGGACAATCTGCATTCTCATCTGCCATAACAACTTTCTTACCCGGATTCAATAACTTAGCACTCTCACCCATAAAGGATACACCACAAAACAGGATGTTCTTCTCCTTTACTTTCGTAGCCACTTTTGCCAGATAATACGAATCACCAACATAATCCGCCAACTCCTGTACCTGTCCATCTACATAATAGTGTGCAAGAATGACAACATCCTTCTCTTCTTTCAGTTTCTTAATCTGTTCCACCATATTATCTGCCATGGTATTCTCTCCCTGTATACAAACAAATTTTCATTCTATTCCATGAGCATAGCTCATGACCGTATTCAACAACTCACTCTTGCAAGCAAGCGAATTGCTACCATTGTATCATATCGTTTCATGAGTTGCAATGTTGATATTCCGCAAGCAGATTATAAAATGTTGCTTTCTTCAGTCCTGCACTTTCCATAAACTGCTTCGACGATATCTTTTTCTGCTCCCATTCCTTGTACAATTGTTCCCAGTTATCCGGAAATGCAATCTTCTTTCTCCCGGCATTCGATCGTCTGTGTTCCCGAAATGGCAAACCACCTGTTCCATATAACGACTGTCGGATTGTAGCAAGCACTGCCTTATTCACCGGCTGCCCGATTCCATATTGATACGTGGATGGTATCGTACAGATGATCAAACGGATCGATTGCCGGATAAACCATTCCAGTTGTGCATCTATCTCCGTATCGGTCGCTCCAAGTGCAGATAACTTGTAAATAATAATTCCATCACTATAATTGCAGGTCTGCTTGACTGCTTCTAACTCCTTATGACTTCTCGAACTTTCCGTTGAATAATATACTGAATCCTCTCTATCAACCACCATATTCACAACGTTTTCAAACAGTAAGACATTTTCCTGATCTTTTGCGTAGATATAGTAATTCAAAGCGTTTCTCCTTTGTCTAAAAATAAATATAGACGCATTTTACAACATGTCTATATTTATGTCAACATTTTTAGACATTGATTATCTTTAGTATCCCAGCTCTTCTCCTACAAGAATTACCTTGATTCTTCCCGGAACTCTGGATGCTCTGGTCACTACTATCTGACAGCAGATCGTATCATTGAGACAATTACCGCACTGCCCGATCTTTGCACATGGTGTATCACAGCCTAACCGTACGGTATTCGGTGGTGCAGCAAAATTGCGGGAACGGGCAATCCCTTCTTCCACATTGCTAACCACTTTGTTCATACCGGCAACTACAATCACTTCATTCGGTCCAAATGACAGACAGGCAACCCGGTTACCGGAACCGTCAATATTTACCAACTCCCCATCTAATGTAATTGCATTCGTACTCATCATGAATACATCCGCAAGGGTCTGTTTTGCAAAGCACTCTCTCTTCTCTTCCGGTGTCACATATTTCTCACGGCGTAACAGATCGTGTCCGGCTTCCTCGACCGCTTCTTTCACTCCGATCTCATCAAGTGACATGGAACCGCCATAGGTTACAACCTTCTTATTCGGTCCAATCAACTCTAATACTTTGGCTTTCGCAGATTCTTTGTCCGGACAATAATATCCTTCCATCTTCCTTGCCTCTAACTTGTGAATGATGGACTTTGCCTGATTCTCATAAAATGTCTGTTTCGGTGTCATACGCTCTTTCCTCCTAACATGTATCCCTACTGCTTATACTATCATTTTTTGTTTCCCTGTCAAACAAAAGAATACAAGGGTGCCTTTTACCGGCACCCTTGCAGCTTAAATAATATCACTATTTCACTTCTGTAACTTTATAATCTTTTGCTTCGACTGTCTCTTTCAAAACATCATCAGCCACATCGGCATTTAACTTCACAATTGCAGTTCCCTTCTCATGGCTTACAATCGCCTCGTTTACACCATCAAGCGCCTCTAACGCTTTCTTAACGGCTGCCTCGCAGTGACCACACATCATTCCTTCAATCTTCATCGTCTTTTCCATTGTCATGTCCTCCTTATGATTTGCTTCATCTGTATCCTCTTGTACTCCACGGAGCACAGATACCGACATTGCATATTTTGACTTTATTTTGTGATCCCTCTTGGAATCATATATCTTGCACCAGTTAAGCCGCAGCGCATTCGTTACCACACAGAAGCTGGACAAGCTCATCGCTGCTGCTCCAAACATCGGATTCAATTGCCAACTGAGTAAATGAATATACACACCGGCCGCTAACGGAATACCGATCACATTGTAGAAAAATGCCCAGAACAGATTCTCATGGATATTACGGAGCGTTGCCCGGCTTAACCGGATAGCAGCCGGTACATCCCTCAACTCACTCTTCATCAGCACGACATTCGCGGCATCAATGGCAATATCGGTTCCTGCTCCAATCGCAATTCCCGTATCTGCTCTGGTCAGTGCCGGAGCATCGTTGATTCCATCTCCTACCATTGCGGTTCTTCCCATTTCTTTGAGGGACCGGATCACGCTTTCCTTGCCCTCCGGCAGAACTCCGGCAACCACCTCATCCACACCGGCTAATCTTCCGATTGCCTGTGCCGTCCGCTCGTTATCACCGGTCAGCATGACCACATGAATTCCCATATTTTTCAGTTCCCGAATTGCCTGCGGACTGTCTTCCTTCAGCGTGTCTGCTACCGCGATCACACCAAGCAGCCTGCTATCTTTTGCAAAATATAACGGTGTCTTGCCTTCCTCCGACAAGGATTCTGCCTGTCTCTGGATCTCTTCTCCAATGACTGCCTTCTGACTGATAAAGGAAACATTTCCTCCGAAAAGAATTGCACCATCCAGTTTACCGGACAGACCATTTCCCGGCAGGGCTTCAAATTCTTTTACTTCCAGATCTGTTGTCCGTTCTATTATATCTGGCTGCTGCTCTATATACCGGACAATGGCTCCTGCCAGTGGATGCTCACTCTTACGCTCTAATACATATGCCAGTGTCAACAACTCCTGCTCAGATATCCCTTCTGCCGGAACCAGATCGGTGATCTCCGGTGTTCCATTTGTAATCGTCCCCGTCTTATCCAATGCCACGATCTGAATCTTTCCGGTCTGCTCTAAGGAAGAAGCGGTCTTAAACAGGATACCATTCTTAGCACCCACACCATTCCCTACCATAATCGCAACCGGTGTTGCTAATCCTAACGCACAAGGACAACTGATTACCAATACGGAAATTCCTCTCGCCAGTGCAAATCCAACACTCTGTCCAACCAGCAGCCATACTATAATGGTAATCACGGCAATTGTAATAACCACCGGAACAAACACGCCGGATACCTGATCTGCCACCTTGGCAATCGGTGCCTTGGTTGCTGCCGCATCACTCACCATCTTAATAATCTGGGATAAAGTCGTATCTTCTCCGACTCTGGTCGCTTCACAGGTAAGAAAACCGGACTGATTAACCGTTGCCGCTGATACGCTGTCTCCTGCTGCCTTATCCACCGGCACACTCTCTCCTGTCAACGCCGCCTCATTTACCGCACTATTTCCCTCTATAATGATACCATCCACGGGTATATTCTCACCCGGACGTACGACAAAATGATCGCCTTTCTTCACCTGATCGATATCCACGATCTGTTCCACGCCGTCTACTAACAATGTTGCTTTCTTCGGTGCTAACTGCATCAGTCCCTTCAGGGCATCGGTTGTCTTACCTTTCGACCTTGCTTCTAACATCTTACCAACCGTGATCAGGGTAAGGATCATCGCTGCCGACTCAAAATAGAATTCATGCATATACATCATGACGGCATCCATGTCACCCCGCACCTGTGCTCCTGTCATAGCAAATAAAGCATAGGTACTGTAACCAAATGCCGCACCTGCACCAAGGGCAACTAACGTATCCATGTTTGGCGCACGATGGATCAGACCTTTCACACCGCTGATAAAGAACTTCTGGTTGATCACCATAATAATGATCGTAAGCAGCATCTGTAATAATCCCATTGCCACATGATTTCCTTCTAAAAAGGACGGCAGTGGCCAGTTCCACATCATATGTCCCATAGAAAAATACATAAGTATCAGCAGAAATCCTACTGACCAGATCAGTCTCTTCTTAAGAACAGGCGTTGTCTTATCTGCCAATGCATCCTCTGCATCTGTATGACCAGCTTCTGTACTCGCCAAACTGCCTTTCACCGAAGCACCATATCCTGCCTCCTCTACTGCTTTGATAATTGTACTGTCACTTGCGCTGCCTTCCACGCCCATTGAGTTGGTCAACAGACTGACAGAGCAGGAAGTAACTCCATCCACCTTCGATACAGCTTTCTCTACACGGGCACTACATGCTGCACAACTCATTCCTGTCACTGTATATTGTTGCATTGTGTTATCCTTCTTTCTCTATTTCATTAGCTTCTGCAACAGCTTCACCAATTCGTCCACTGTCTCTTCCTTCCCCTCTTTGATATCGCGGGTCACACAGCCTTTGATATGATTGGCCAGTAACACCTTATTAAAGCTATTGAGTGCTGCGTTTGCTGCCGCAACCTGAACTAAAATGTCCGCACAATAGCAATCCTTCTCCACCATTCCTCTGATACCACGAATCTGTCCTTCGATCCGGTTCAGACGATGAATCAGATCCTTATACTCCTTCTCCGAACGTTCCGTTGTTCTCTCACAACAACACTTTGGACATGATTCCTGTTCCTTATTATCTGCGTTCTCCATAACCCTATACCTTTCCCTATACATTTCATAACAAACTTCATATCTATAGTCGTCATTATATACCCCCATAGGGTATATTGCAAGTAAAAATATAAAAAGCAGAGTAAAAAAACACCCTGCCTTATTCTCATCTGCATTTCCTATCGCATACTATTTTCCCTGTGGTGCATCCGGATATTTGATCAGGTCATACAATTTACCATGTTCTCCGCAATCTCTTGTTCCTGCTAACTGCATACCAAGATGCATATATTTATCACACTTTGATTGTACATCTGTATCCAAAATGACCGGAATCTGAAGCCGGTTGCCTTCGGCAAAAGCCATCTCCATGACTTTTCTCATATACCCCTGTCCCTGATACTCTTCTGTCACACAGACCAGACCAACAAAGATATATGGTTTCTTCTCCTTATCCATCCGGCTTTGCAGCCCTGCACCACCCTTAGACATCGCTTTAAAAAAATGCACCATTTCTGATAAACTCATAGATTGAAAAAACGCCTTCACTAATTCCATTCCCGCAGAAAAACTTATCTTCTGACCCGGAACCTTATAAGCAATATAGGCCTCTCCTTTTTCACTTGTAGTATGAAGCAATCCGCCCTTTACCGCCATCCGGACATACCCGTTAATATAGATCGCTGCAGCCTCCTGACTGCGATAACAGGATACCAGCCCCTTTTCCTTTCCGTAATCATAATATCCAAATGCATGGCCAATCTTGCCAACCTTCTGCTCATCCAATTTCTTTACTATCATATTTTCCTCTCCTATATCCTCATTAATTATATTGTTATGCCCAATGTTAGTCTTAACTAACCAATATGTCAAGAAAAAAGAGATTATTTTATCACAAATAATCCCTTCTTCCCATCTACAACCGAATATATCTCTCAGCAGAAGTGGCTGCATTCGCACCATCTGCAACTGCCGTAATAATCTGCCGAAGTTCTTTCGTTCTGACATCTCCCGCTGCAAAGAAGCCCGCTGCTGAGGTCTTGCCTGTCTCATCTGCAATGATATAACCATTGTCATCCATAAGAACAATACCCTGTAACATACTCGTTGCCGGCTGCATGCCAACCGCCACAAATACACCGGATACCTCCAATGATCTGCCATCCTCTAACTGCAACGCCGTCACAACCTGCCCGCCTTTCACCTCTTGCACCTTTGCAGGAACGACCAGTTCAATATTCTCTGTCTCTTTCAGCTTAGTCAATGTTGTCGCATCTCCACGGAACACATCCCTTCGGTGTACGAGATATACCTTGTTACAGATATCAGACAGATAAATGGCATCATCCATAGCGGTATTGCCACCACCAACTACTGCAACATCTTTTCCTTTGAAAAATGCACCATCACATGTTGCGCAGTAGGAAACACCCTTGCCGGAAAATTCTTCTTCTCCCGGTACACCTAAGTGTCTGTGTGCGGCCCCCGCTGCATATACCACCGTCTTACTCTCTAATGTCTCACCATTTTTCAAATGTACATACCAGCGATCGGCTGCTTTCTCAAACCGGATCACTTCGCCATCCTTAAATTCCACACCCAGGCCTTCCGCATGGGAACGGAACTTCTCGCCAAGCTCATATCCGTTAATACCCGGTATTCCCAGATAATTATCTACATGGCTGCTCTCTGCTACCTGACCGGTTCCGTAATATACTTTCTCGATCACAAGTACCGACAGACCAGCCCTTTTTCCATATACCGCAGCCGACATTCCTGCCGGACCGCTTCCTACTATTATAATATCTACCATCTCTTACCTCCATTAGTATTCATCCAGAAAATGATGTTTCACGCCATCCTTCTTATACGCAATAATCGTATTCAGATTCACATTTTCCACGCTTCGGAAGATATTCTTCTCAATCACATCACTCCGTTCGCTGAGCATCTTAATCAGCTCTTTGATCTCTGCACGCTTCGAACCCTTTTCCGTTCCTCCGCAGGATGCACAGCTTTCGGTAAACCGGCATGCACACTGAATAAAATGCAGTTTGTTATAATCACGCCAGTGTTTGATATCATCCTCTCTGATCAGATACATCGGACGGATCAATTCCATGCCCTCAAAATTCGTACTGTGAATCTTCGGCATCATTGTCTGAATCTGTCCTCCATATAGCATACCCATAACGATCGTTTCTATTACATCATCAAAATGATGTCCTAATGCAATCTTGTTACAACCTAACTTCTGTGCCTGGCTATAGAGATGTCCCCGGCGCATTCTTGCACACAGATAACATGGCGAACCTCCAATATCATCCTTTGCCACTGTATCAAAGATATCGGATTCAAACACGGTGATCGGCACCTCTAAGAACCTTGCATTATCTAATATCGTCTGATAATTGATGTCATTATATCCGGGATTCATGACCAGATATTCCACCTCGAAATTCTTCTTTCCATGCCGTTCCAACTCCTGAAACAGCTTTGCCATCAGCATGGAATCCTTACCGCCGGACATACAGACCG
>ERZ825137.5978-NODE-5978-length-10918-cov-4.295130_pt1 | contig 10918 bp, 6 predicted proteins | sample MGYA00519873_ERZ825137 | MGnify/ENA primary metagenome ERZ825137 (study PRJEB31778, sample SAMEA3449190) | human gut metagenome | biome: human gut; feature: human-associated habitat; material: faeces | place: United Kingdom | collected 2010/2012 ... | reverse complement strand
ACGATAAATGTCATGATACCGATAACCGCACCCAGATTATAATACTGATTATCAACTGTCAGCTTGTAGAGCCAGGTAACCAGAAGATCGGTCTTTCCTGCTGTCTTTCCAACCGGAATCGGTGCTCCGTTTGACAGAAGATAGATTACATTAAAGTTATTAATATTACCTGCAAAGGTCGTGATCAGATACGGAGCTGTTACAAATAACATATATGGAAGTGTGATCTTAAAGAAGATCTTCACCGGTCCGGCTCCATCCCCTTTTGCGGCCTCATAGATATCTTCCGGTATACTTTGTAAGATACCGGTCACCTGCATAATGGTAAACGGAATACCGATCCAGATATTGATCACGATAACCATGATACGGGCAATGGTTGCATTGCTCCAGAACGGAATTGCATTGTCGATGATATGATGATTCAGTAATAAGGTATTTACGATACCATTCTGACTGAAGATCGTACGCATCAAAAGCAGGGATACAAACTGTGGAACGGCTGCGGATAACATGAAGATCGACCTCCACACACTCTTACATCTTGTTCCCTTTCGATTGATGACCATTGCAAGGATCATACCGAAGATATAGTTGGTAAATGTCGCAGCAACCGCCCATACCAGCGTCCATCCGAGAACGGACCAGAATGTACTTCCGACTGCGTCATTAAAATTCAAAATCTTGGCAAAGTTTTTCAGTCCTACCCAGTTAAACAATACCGTATGGGAATCCAGCTTACTGTAATTTGTAAATGCCATACAGATCATGAATACGAGCGGCAGGATCGTAAAGACAACAATCCCGAGTACCGGAAGCGGAAGCAGAAACATATGAAGGTTTTTATCAAATAAACTCTTAATATCATCTGTAAATCCCGGAACTTTCTTCCCTGCATCATGCAGGCACTGTGCACGATATGCGCTCTCGACACTGACTACCCAGAGGCATACAAATGCAAATATGATAAATACCGTGGCTACTCCATATAATAACATCAAAAGGGAATTATCACCCTGTGTATATTCAAATATGCCTTTTGCATCATTCCACACCTTCTCCTGTTCTGCTCCTCCCAGATGGAAGAAATCGGTCAGAAGGGATGCACCGTTTTTTATCATGAAATAAATAAATATGCTTTCAAGTACCAGAAATGATAAACCTTTTACAAACTGTTTTCTGACAATGTTTCCGAATCCCATGATCAGGAACGATAATCTGGTGATCCAGTCACCATTTCTCATGGCCTTGAAAACAGTATATTGATAATCACTTCGTCTTATTTTTTTCTTTTTGCTTACTGTCGCTTCAGCCATCCTGACACCTCCGTCTCAAAGTAAATGTTGCGTTTTTACGTCTCTTTCATAAAATAAAGTGTTCCACCACCCCTGTGGAAATGGAACACTCTATCTTATGAACTGTTTATTTTTACTCTGCTACATCTGTGTTCAATGATGTATTGAATGCTTCTGTCTGCTCAGCAGCATTATCATGTGTAACTTCACCGTTTAAGAGTGCCTTACCAAAATTCTCTGCCGGTGTCCAGAAGTTACTCATCTTAGGTACAAATGGCTGGATCATAGATGTATTGTTGAAGGTATCGTTCTGAGCTGTTACTAATGCATCATTCTTTACCGTATCACTCTCTAAAAGATTTGTGTTACAAGGAACAATGCTTCTTGCTTCATAATGTGACTGCTGTGATTCTTCGTTACCAAGGTACAGGGCAAGTGCTACTGCTACCTGTGGATATTCACAGTTTGGATTTACACCGATTGCCTTTGAACCGGCAAATGAAAGTAACTGCTTGTCAGATCCGCCGATCTTGGCTGTAGGCATAGCTGCGATTCCAAGATCATCACCAAGTGCATCATGTAATGCCTTATAATCCCATGAACCGGAAAACATAGCTGCGATAGATCCATCTGTCATACCGGAAATACCGACACCGGATTCATCATTTACAAAATTCTTATTTGCTACAAGATCTACAAGGTAATCTGTAACAGCCTTTCCATTATCTCCGCCAAAGTTGATTCCTGCGTCATTATCTGTACCATCACCGAATAATGTACATCCGTTTGCAAGATAGAATGCTGCATCATACCAGCTGTTTGTAAGAGGAAAAGCAACTTTTCCTTTTTCAAGCATTGTATCAAGGCTCTTTACATCGTTGTCTGAATATACTTTCTTGTTATAGTATAAAAACCATGTATTTGTTGTAAACGGAACACCATAGATTCCGCCATCTACTGTGATAGAATCCACAACTGCCTGTGAGTTTGTTGACTTTACATAGTCTGCTGTGCTTCCGCCTAACTCCGAGATTGCATTTGCATCGATCAGTGTCTGTAACTGGTCGTTTGCGAACATATATACATCTGCTGATGCGGATACATCCTGTGTTACGGTCTTTCCTGCATCTGCCTCGCTGCATGTACCATATTCAAATGAAAGATCCCAATTTGGATGTTCCTTATTAAATGCTTCACATCTTCCCTGAAGCCATTCACCATAATCCGGTGACTGATCCTCGGCAGGTCCCCATACTGTAATTGTTGCTTTAATGTTTTCTTCTTCTGCAGATGCATCAGTACTCTCTCCTGATGTTGCCTCTGCATTTGATGCTGTTGTGGAATCCTTAGATGTATCATCCTTCTTATCTCCACATCCTGCGAGTAATGACATGCACATAGCTCCTGCCAGTGCAATCGCTGCATACTTTCTAAACTTCATAACCGTTCCTCCTTTAAATAAATCATGTTTTTGGGTTTGTTTTTTAATACTTTTGCAGTACCTTTACCTTATGACATTATTATAAAAAGGAACCGTTTCACCGTATATATCAATAATTTCAGAAACATGTTGGTTTTTTATGAATGTTTGATTTCTGCATGCAGTTCTTTTGGAAAATGGATCGTGACAGTCGTTCCCCTGCCAACTTCACTGTCGATACAAACCGCATATTCCGCTCCATAATACAGTTTGATACGTTCATTGACATTTCGCACACCATAGCCCTTCGAATCGGCAGTCAGTATCAGCTCCGCCTGTTCTTGGGTCATACCGACACCATTATCGGATACCGCAAACCGGATATCTTTATCGTCCTCTTTTCCACTGATGCGGATCTCTCCTCTGCCATCCTGTTTCAGATCTATGCCATGATGGATCGCATTCTCGAGGATCGGCTGTAAGATCAGGTTCAGTGTTTCATATTTTAAAATGGAATCATCGATATCATAGATAACATCGAAACTGTCATCGTGCATCGTAAGCTGGATATCCAGATATGCTTTGATATTCGCGATCTCATCCCTGACAAGCAGGATATTCTTTCCCTTATTTAACGCTGTCCGGTAAAAGGTGGACAACGACAACGTGATACGACTGATATCCTCCTGGTCTGCCTCTAATGCTTTCCAGTTAATGATAGACAGGGAATTATACAGGAAATGCGGATTGATCTGCGCCTGCAACGCCCGCATCTCATATTCCTTTTCTTTGATCTTGCTTCGGTATACTTCATTGATCGTTGCATCCAGACGCTTCGTCATACTGTTATAACCATTGATCAGATCACCGATCTCATCCGTGCTGTCATTCTCAATCTCCATACCAAGATTCCCGGTTTCCAGATTGCGCATTTTCTTCTGAAGCTTACTGATACGTTTCGTTATGAACTCGGAAATTATACGGATACATGCGACTGCTGCGATCAGACTGACCAGGATTGCTGCTGCGGCAATTATTAAGATTGGCTGAATCGAAGAAATGATCAGTCGATCCGGCTTATAGATCCAGATCTTCCAGCCGGATGCCTTCGACTCCCGCTTAATAAACTGATAACCGGAATCCTTCTGCCCTACTGTTGCAAAGAACTGTTCCTCTGATAATTCATACGGCTGTTTTTCTTCTGTAAATACACTCTTTTTAAAGATGCAGTTACCTTCTGCATCCTCTATCACAACGCCATAATTATCAAATACCGTTTCGTTATTAAACGGCTGGAATACGCTGTCATAATCCACCCCTACATAGAGCAGACCCTTCGCCTTTTTCTGCTCCAGCATGGCCATGCGGTTTAACGAATACGCAGTCTTATCCTTCGCATTCACGATCCAGTGGATCTGGTTATCGTCAACTATTCCATAGTTCGTCTCTTCATTTTCAAGCGTGGTAATGGGGGCGATCGTACTGCCGTGCTTCACCTGACAGGCATCCGTGTAGATCGTTACCTGCTTTACATCATCATGAAAATACATAATAGAAGAAAGCAGGGGATCTATGACACTTGCCACCTGCTCATAATTCTGATATGTACTCTGATCCGAGCTTAAGATCTTCGCGATCGACTGATTATAGGATATATAATTAGAAAGATTGTTATAAATCTCTAACTCATTATCAAGCGCATCCGTCGTCTGTGTCAGATACGATTCCAAAATCATCGTTTCACGATCCCACAGGATCTTCTTCATCTCATGGTAGGTGATCGTCAGCGTGATCATGATCGGCAAAAAACCGGCAAGTATATAAATAACCAACAGCTTGCCGGATAATCGCAGATTCTGGAACCTTCTTTTTATCCTTTTATCTATCCGTTCTTTATGCATCCGCCTGTCCTCCGCTCTCTCTGAATTTCTGCGGACTTACGCCAAAGAACTCACGGAAGCTGGAACAGAAATAAGACACATTCGGATATCCGCATGCCACACTGATATCTACGATCTTCGTCATGCTGTTCTCTAACATATCCTTTGCCTGTTCCATCCGATATGCCTTGATAAATTTACTTAGATTCTGTCCGGTCTCTTTCTTAAATACCGTACTTAGATAGCTCGGTGCGAGATGTACCATATCCGCCAGCATATCGATTCCAAGCTCGCTTCCATAGTTCCGGTAAATATACTGCTTCACCAGTTCTACTTCCCGATGCGCCATCTGTGTCTTTCCTGCAAAACAGGTTTCCAGTCTCCGGATTGCTTCTTCGACAAGCTCCGTCAACACCTGAAAATCTGTCGCCATATATAATTTCTCAATGTCTTTATTTAACTCTGCTTCGTCAGTCTCATCGATGCTTCCGTAGATATCCTTCATCAGATTCGAGAACAGGAACTTGATATAGATCTGGGAGTACTCTGTCTTATGTCTGTACTTCTCACAGAATCTCTGGAAATGCTCCCGGAGTGCTTCCACATCCTTCATCTTGATATCCTGTTTCATCTGCTTCATAAAGGTGTCATCATCGAACTGGATAATACCCGGAGTCTCGCCCTCCATATTCGGATAAAATACATGGATCTCCGGATGGTAGAATTTGTTCTCCATCAGCACTTCGAGTTCTTCCATCTTATCTGCCACTTCGGACAGATCACCGATATCAGAGGATATCGCTATGTAACAGTCAGCATCATAATCGGCTTTGATGATCTTTACGATCTCATTTGCCTTACGGAGAATATTCATCTCATCCCCTAAGAATAAGATCTCCTGCTGCTGGTTCAGGTTCAGATATTGCAGGATTCCAATTGACTTTAAGTTCTCATTCTCTTTGAAATCCACCCCACGTCTGCCGAAGAAATCATGATTGAATTCCATCAAAAGCATATTCTTGAATTTACCCAGATCAAGCGATAATCCGCTGTATTCCTGTCTGAGTTTCGTAACATCCGTTCCGTTCAACAGCATATAGAGCGCATGCTCATATAAGAATTCCATGCTCTTATTCTTCAGCTCGTCCGAAGCCTTTGCCTCTTCCAATTCATTTACGACCTTATTCAGGGTATTCTTGAATTCATTTGGATCGACCGGTTTTAAGATATAATCAACAACTCCCAGCCGGATCGCTTTCTTTGCATAGTCGAATTCATTGCATCCGCTGAATATGACTGTGCGCAGCTTTTTCTTTTCCTTCACAACATGGTCGATCAGTTGGATTCCATCCATGAAAGGCATCTTTACATCTGTAAGCAGGATATCAAAATCTTCTTTCTCCAGCTTCTCCAGTGCATCCACACCATTTACCGCCTCTGCAATCTCAAATTCCAGATTCAGTTTTTTTAAAAGAAACCGGATACCGTTTCTTTCTATCTTCTCATCATCTACGATCAATATCTTGTACATATCTATCAACGCCTTTCTATGGTGGAAATATATATCTTATTTTAACACATTTTACAGCTTCCAGATATCTTTATTATATTCTGCGATCGTACGATCGGAGGAGAAGAAGCCTGCCTTGCTGATATTTACCAGAGTCTTCTCAGCCCAGCCCATACGATCTTCATAATCGGCAAGCACCTGTTCCTTTGTCTGAATGTAATCACAGACATCAAGAAGCGTCATAAACCAGTCTTTTACGATCAGCTCGTTATGAAGTCTGGCAAGTGATTCCTTCTGACCGATCGCAAGCAGCTCATCACTCACGATAAAGTCTACCAGCTTCTTGATCTCCGGCTTCTCATAATACTCTCTTGCCACATAGTCTGCCTTTGCATAGTGCTCGATCACTTCTTCACTGGATTCACCAAAGAAATAAATATTATCCTCGCCCACCAGTTCTCCGATCTCTACATTTGCACCGTCACGGGTTCCAAGAGTAACCGCACCGTTTAACATGAACTTCATATTTCCTGTTCCGGATGCTTCCTTGGATGCCAGTGAGATCTGCTCTGAGATATCGCATGCCGGAATGATCTTTGCTGCTTTTGATACATTATAATTCTCGATCATGACAACTTTCAAGTACGGACTTACCGCAGGATCATTGTCGATCAGCTCCTGCAGACAGAGGATCAGATGAATGATGTCCTTTGCGATCGTATAAGCAGGTGCAGCCTTTGCTCCAAATATAACTGTGATCGGAGTCTCAGGCAGATGTCCTTTCTTAATCTCAAAATATTTGTAGATCACCCAGAGGGCATTCATCTGCTGACGCTTATACTCATGAAGCCGCTTAATCTGAATGTCAAAAATGGAATCCGGATTTAAGGTAACTCCTTCGTTTTCCTTCACATATGCAACCAGCTCCTGCTTGCGGTTCATTTTGATCTGCGCAATCTGATCCAGAACCTCCGGATTATCCTTAAATTCCAGAAGCTTTTCTAATTTATCGGCATCCTTCTTAAAGCCATCCCCGATGGTCTGTGCAAGATAGGTTGACAGCTCACGGTTACAACTCATCAGCCAGCGGCGGAAGGTAATACCGTTCGTCTTATTATTGAATTTCTCGGGATACAGCCTGTAAAACGCATTTAATTCGGTATTCTTCAAAATCTCTGTATGAATTGCAGCCACACCGTTTACAGAAAATCCATAGTGAATGTCGATGTGTGCCATGTGCACTCTGCCATCCTTATCAATAATCTGCACCTTCGGATCCTTGTATTTCGCAGCTACTCTCTTATCCAGCTCCTTAATATAAGGAACAAGCTGGGGAACGACCTTCTCCAGGTATTTTAAAGGCCACTTCTCCAAAGCCTCTGCCAGAATCGTATGATTGGTATAGGCACAGCATTTACTTACCACTTCAATCGCTTCATCCATGGTAAATGCCTTGTCTTCCACAAGAATACGAATCAGCTCCGGAATAATCATGGTTGGATGCGTGTCATTGATCTGGATGACTGCATGCTCATACATCTTACGAAGATCATACTTCTTCTCCTTCATCTCATGAAGAATCATCTGTGCCGCATTACATACCATGAAATACTGCTGATAAATACGGAGCAGATTACCTGCCTCATCCGAATCATCCGGATAAAGGAATAAGGTAAGGTTTTTCTCAATGGCTTCCTTATCAAAGTCGATGCCCTTTTTAACAAGACTCTCATCTATACTTTCAATATCAAAGAGACGAAGCTTATTGACACCACTGTCATATCCCGGAACATCAATGTCATACAGCCGGGAAACGACCTTTTTCCTGCCAAAAAAGACATCGAAGGAAATATCTGTTCTGGTAAGCCAGGATTCCTTCTCCATCCATTCATTCTTCTCTGCACACTGCAGTTTATCACGGAACACCTGTTTAAACAGACCGAAATGATAATTTAATCCGATTCCCTCACCGGGTAATCCCAGCGTTGCAATGGAATCCATAAAGCAGGCAGCAAGTCTTCCAAGACCGCCATTTCCCAAAGAAGGCTCCGGTTCAACCTCCTCGATCACAGAAAGCTTCCTTCCATATTTATTAAGGATCTCCACCATCTTGTCATATACGCCAAGATTAATCAGATTGTTGGAAAGCAGCTTACCTATGAGAAACTCTGCGGAGATATAGAACACCTTCTTCTCGCCTTCATTCTCATCCGAGACCTTCATGAGGCGCTTCGTTAATACAAGCACCACATAATACAGCTCCTGATCTGTAAGCTCTGCAATCTCCTTATCAAACATGTTCTGTGCAATTTCCAAAAGCTGATGTTCCATATTCAGTACCAGCACATCCTTCTGTAAGTTCGTCTGTCCTGCCATAATCTCCTCCATAAATATCCTGAAATGATATCCGTTCCTGTTACCAGATGTTCCTGCACAAATGACACTCATATCATTATATTTCTGTCCAGTCAGAACATACTGAATAATTACGTATTTCTTAAAAACTATAACGCTTTTACGCTTAAAATGCAAGTCAAAAGCGCTTACAGTTCCTCTACATAAACAACTCCCTCAATGTCACGGATTGCCTGTATCGTCGAGTCGTGCATATGGGGACCGGCAAGCTCAATACTGGTCATCACCACAGTATCATCTCCCCTGATCATAGTCTCCATAGTTTCAAATCCTGCTATCCGCAGATCCATCTTACGGAGCTGCTTACGCAGTTCCACAATGCTCTTCGCACTGTCCACCTCGATATAGAGCTCCAGCACACGGGAATGCATATAGACATACCGGTCAAGCCGTGCAAGCCCCACAAAGGTAACCAGAACGAGTACCAGCATAACAAATGCCCCTTCATAAAACCCGATTCCCAACGCAAGTCCGATGCAGGCACAAGCCCAGAGCCCCGCCGCCGTAGTGAGTCCTCTTACCTGATTCCGGCCCGTTACAATGATCGTACCGACTCCCAAAAAGCCGACTCCGCTGATTACCTGCGCTCCAAGACGTGCAACCTCCTGTCTGGTGCCAAAACAATCCACAATATACTGTCCGGTCATCATAACAAGTGTCGCCCCAAGACAGACCAGTACATGCGTTTTAATTCCGGCGCCACGACGCTTCATTCCACGGTCAATTCCGATCAGGGTTCCTGAAAGAAGAGCAAGCAGAAGCCGGATCGTTACTGACAGCATATTCAATTCCCGTAATTCTCTGAGCCACACCGGAATCTGACTAAATTCTGATAGTTCCATCTGCTTTCTGCTCCCTTTTTGCTAAAAAGGAAAGATCTTATGGATCTTTCCTTTTGTTTCCTGTGAAAAATCAATCCAGAATCTGTGCAATAATACGCTCCACCTCATCACTTTCATAAGGCTTCGTGATAAATTCGGATGCTCCGTATTTTACTGCCTGAATCATCTTCTCCTTCTGTCCTGCTGCTGTAATCATTACTGCCTCTGCATTCTCGTTATACTTCTTAATCAGCATCAGGGCTTCAATACCATCCATCTTCGGCATGGTAATATCCAGAGTTACAAGATCCGGATTGAGTTCCTTATACATGACATAGCCTTCCTCACCGTTCGTGGCCTCCCCGGCAATTTCATGTCCCATACCCTCCAAAATCTCTCTCAACATCTTACGGGATGTTCTGGAGTCATCTACGATCAGTATCTTTCCCATTTCTTATTTCTCCTCCTGTTTTCTCTATCGCATTTCAAGGCTGTCGCCTATGGTAATAAGCACCCGTATAGTCTCTCCACATACTTCAAGTGGAAGCACCAGCATCTTTCCGCTGTAAAATCCACTGATGGAATCGGAAAATTCCGGAGGACATAATTCCATTTCAATTCTCTGCTGGCTCATATCCGATGCATACAGACCATTTATGCAGTTAATCAGTTCTGCCACAGCATCCAGAGCGTCCTCATCCACCTTTTCAAACGCTTCATGTCCGAAACAGGAGGCAATCGGTAAAAGTGCCTGACCGTTTCCCGCGAAAGCACAGGTAACCGGCCTCTCGCCCTCTACAAGCTGCATTGCACCGTTATCTGCAAGGTACTGTTTATCAAAATATGCCTTCATTGGCATGACATTATTATCAACACAACGCATCATCGTACGGAGTACCACCCCTGCCATATCCAGATACTCTGCTGCATCTGTCGGCAAAAACAGCGGTAATATGCGATCCACATCATCACTCTTTAAGTCCTCCATACTGGAGTTCGTAAATTCATTCTCTGCCTGATATTCTCTCATAATATCGTCAAGCTCTGTAATCTTCATCAGGTTCAGATTCTCAAGAGCCTGTGCAAATGCAAGATACGGGTTTCCCTGAAGTCTCAGCAGCTCGTCCACCTGCTTCTCCGTCAAATACCCCTTAATAACCGCGATATCACCAAAACGCCTGTCCATCACTGCCTGCAGACGATTGATCTTATCTGCCTGTTCCTGCGTAATCATCCCTTCTGCTACTGCAATCAGCCCTAACTTCACACGAACCCTGGTAATTTCTTCTATTACATCGTCTAACTGCTCCGATGTAATCTTCCCCTTACTGATAAGATAATTCCCCAAAATTTTTGAAATCATACCTATACCTCCCAATTGTTATTACTGTCCATTCCTGAAGCCTGTACCTGCGCCGTCTGACTGCAGGTGCCCGGCTGGTGTATGAGCAGTAACTAACCAACTCTATTACTTTAAGAATACTATATTATGTGCCTTTCGTCAAATAAGTCTCATGTATTTCAGCTTTGAAAGGTAAACTTACTTTTTATCCTGCCAATTTGGAATTTTTTCTTTA
>ERZ825137.5961-NODE-5961-length-10939-cov-5.039599_pt1 | contig 10939 bp, 9 predicted proteins | sample MGYA00519873_ERZ825137 | MGnify/ENA primary metagenome ERZ825137 (study PRJEB31778, sample SAMEA3449190) | human gut metagenome | biome: human gut; feature: human-associated habitat; material: faeces | place: United Kingdom | collected 2010/2012 ... | reverse complement strand
GCAACTTTCTTCCTGTTACACTCTTACTTACTTTTACAAAAGTAGCAAAAAAATAACATAAATACAAATTATACACTTTATTTAACGAACATAACTTCTATAATTTTCTTCCAATAACAATTGCAATTTAGAAAGAGGATAAAGAAACTTACCACCTATAACAGTATAAGCTATCCCCTTTTCATCACGTAACTTTTGCAAAGTTCTGCTTGATATATGCAATACGCCACATACCTGTTCACCAGTCATATAAACCTCATTGGCGATAGGAACAGGCAAATCTTGAAATTCAAGTACCTCTTTAGAACATTTCTTAAGTATTCTCATCATCATTATGTACTCTTCTGACTGCTTTGTGATTACTCCATCCATATGTTATCTTGCTTTTTGAGTTAATACTCTGACCAAATCACTCTCTTTATACATATATTTGCCACCTATAAAAGAACACGGAATAATTCCGTATTCCCTATAGCTTTGCAAAGTTCGTTTGGAGATATTCAAAGCCAAGCAAACCTCCTGGGCATCCATTCATTTTTCCTTTTCAACAATTCCAAATTTCTTTTTAACAGCTTCAATCTGTGTGAATAAATCCTCAACCTGCTGTTTTAACCGTAAATACGCATTTTTCTCAATTACAACTAACTCCATAATAAATTTGATTTATGATTTTACTATTTGTGAAGCAAAGTAAAGCACATTTCCACATCCGACAAAACTTCCGGAATCAAAGTCACCCATTGGCGTACATTGTCCCCTAAAACATACCCTGAAATATTGTCATGTCATTTCTTTCCCCATATTTACTCAAAGTAAAAACTTTCAGAATCCCGATATAAAGGTGAAAGGCACATCACCGACATCCGCCGGCAATGCGCCTTCCAACCCTCACTTGTTTTCCGTTATCCCTTATATCCTTATACTTTTACTGTTCCGTAAAACTACTTTTTCCTTTATCTCCACCTTCTGCCGTGTATCGGAAAATTGCTCGCGCAACAGTTTTCCGACCAGTTTCTTTGCTCTGTCCTGCATCTCGTCATAAACATTCCATCTGTTCCGGCCCAGTAATGCTCTTTCTATCCTTTCAAATTTCTCATAGAAACTGAAATTATCAGGATACTCATCCATCAGTCCGTCCCTCGGATAACCCTTGTCCATGATATGAAGCAAGGTCATCCGGTCATAGTTATCCACGCTCTGGAACAGGCCAAGCCCCTTCTCATTGTCCGGCAGCCGGGCATAATTCTCCCACGTGAGTGAAAGGTCATACACCTCTGTCTGTACGCTTTTAAGAGCCGATTTATCAAGGAAGGCATCCGGTGGAATCTTCTCCAATAGTAACAGGGTATCGTTATCATCATAACAGAGGTTTATCTTCCCCGCCATCAGCGAAGGCCATCCCCGAAGTTCATACACGGTCAGCGACTTTCCTTCAAAGTCCGGCTCAAAGAAACATCTCTCGATATTCTCCTCCATAAAGGCCCCATATTGGTGGTTCCCTTCATAGTTCCGGCTGAAAAGAAGCCCCCCTTATCCGTTTCAACGCCCGTATAGAACTTGTTCCCGTGCCTCAAATCATCCAGCATATCAGCCACCACTACGGGTGATAACTTTATTTCCTCCCACATTTCCGGAGTGAGCCGGCGGGTATAGGTATCATCCTTCGAGAACGGTTCTGTTTCATTTCACAGGCAATACACCACTTCCGACAGACGCTGGAATCTCTGTAACATAATCCCATGACTACATATACACTGCCGTCTTTTAGCGTTCCATTCTGTTCATTTTCCATATATCAAAGAGTTAAATGTTCATACTCTGTTTTTTCTTTTTAAACGGTATCCTCGTCTTCACTTCCGGCGGCGGGAACCGGGCATTATCCGGTCGCGCAACCGGCGGCGAGACAATCCATCGCTCATTGAGAAGCGGCGCACAGACCAGTCGCAAGTCTCCCAGCCTGTTGAACTTTCTCAGTGTGGGTGCCATGTCGCACCGCTTCGTGCAAATCCCGTATCGGAATATATCCGGTGAGGCGGTCTTGCAGTCCCCGATTTCCGCCCGAAATTTCGCGTCCAACGGTGCCACCTCATGGAGTCTTAATTCCTTTGGTTTTCGTTTCTCGTCCAAAAAGTGTACGGTCAAATCGTTCAAAAACTCTTCATGCGTTCCGACAGCCAACATATCAGCAAGCGGCTACGGCTGCATATCATGTGTGAAATCCACGAGGCTATCTGCCGCCTTCGCTATGGCGGCGAGCCCGTGGACTGACCTGCCAACCCCACACCTGAATATCCATCTTAAAAAAGTCGGGCAATCCCTATGCGGCTGCCCGGATTTTCAATATTTTTCCATACCTCTTTCACTCAATATGATTGTCTATTCATGCCAGTTCTACGAATTCACAGCCTTTCAACAACTTGGTCGGAGGCAACAACAGCGTACAGCGGTAATAGCTCTTGCTGCAGACGAACAGTTCCTTGTCGTAACGGTACGTTTCGGGAACGCTGGTTGCCAGCACCGTCAGCTTTAGCCGCTACATCATCATCTGATAGAGGTCGAACACCTCGGTATTGGCCTTGTAGTCTATCTTGTTCCAAAAGAAAAGGATATCTCTCAAGGGAATTTCAGGCTTGTTGCGGACATAGTCCAACACGATGGTCGAGGAAGAGAGGCTGCTCCGCATGACCATCTTATCCACCGTGATCGGAGTAATCACGTAATCATATTGACAATAGTGTGGAACCCACCCTAAGCATTCACCCTACCTGATGTAACGACCAGTATCAAGTCGATAGTACTCTCTCTGTTTTTTATCAACTCATCAACGGCTTCCCACACTTCCTCCCCCATGGCACCGATAATCGGATAGGCTTTCTTTCGGATGCGTTCCCATTGCTACTTTGCGGTATTCACTAGGGCTTACACCATAATGTTTCCTGAATACTTCCCTAAAATATTTTGCATCACTGAATCCGGTTGCATCCGCAACTTCTATTATCGTGCACCTTTCCTGGATTAGCAGGTTTGCCGCATGTTGCAGGCGGATGGAACGGATGTAGTCGGCCGGTGCGTATCCTGTCAATGTCTTGAGCTTGTTGAAGAAACTCGAACGGCTCATGTGCTGGATTTCACAGAGGGTGTCCACGTTGAAATCAGGACTGGTAATATGTTCCATAACACATTCTCTCACGGTGGCAATGAATTTCCAGTCCAATGCGTTACTGCATCCTTCAGGTAACGGGCCGGTACCAGATTTTAGTCCGGCATATGTTTTTCGGAGCAATATCCGGTTGCGCAGTATGCTCCTGATGTTCGCCTTGAGCACATTCACACTGAACGGCTTGGTTATATATGCATCGGCTCCCTTGTCCAACCCCTTGAGCATATTTTTCTCATCGCTGAGTGCCGTTAGCAGGATGACCGGAATATGAGAGGTTTCAATGTCCGACTTGATGGCTGCACATAGTTCATCACCGCCCATCTCCGGCATCATGACATCCGAAAGGATCAGGTCCGGGTTATATTCCCTTGCCACGACCAACGCGTCGCGTCCGTTTGTGCATGATTGGACGTGGTAGTCCTGTCCCAAGAGTCTCTCAATGTATCCCCGCAAGTCATCGTTGTCCTCCACTACAAGAATACGTGATGAACTTTTGCCATTTTTCATCGTTTCCATCCGCAGTTCGGCAGAACACGTTTCCGGTTGTGGCGGGGCTGCATCTTCCGTCTTTGCCACTGTTATGAAACGTGCCTTGCGCAAATGCCTGTTTCCCATGGGGAATGTAACACGTACACAGGTACCTTCCCCTTCCGTGCTTGATATAAAGATCCTTCCCTTATGCAAACGTACCAGTTTGCAGACCAGCATCAGGCCGATTCCGCTTCCCGGCACTTTCTGATTAACGGCATTGCTGCCCCTGAAAAACCTTCCGCCCAGATATTTCCTCTCCCCGGCGGGAATTCCAATCCCCGTATCACTTACCTCTATGCTCCATGTATTCTGTTCAGTGTAGGCACAAACATGGACATTACCATTTCGGGGGGTATATTTCAAGGCATTTGACAATAGATTCTTCAATATGGAATCCATTTTGTCCCTGTCAAACCAGACATTCATAAAAGGGAACTTACTTTCACATGAGAGGTTGACATTTTTCTGTGACGCATATGTCCGGAAAGTTTCGCAAGTACTTTCCAGGTAGCTGTGCAGCTCATATTCGCCAACATATAATTGTGAGGTGTAAACGTCCGCCCTTTCGAAATTGATCAGGTCGGTAACCAATTGCAGGAGGTTATTCACGCTTCTCAAGGCCACTCCCACGTTATCCGTCCCTTCCTCTTTTACCTGCTGCCTTTCCACCACTTCTTCCAAAGGAGCTTTTATCAGAGTGAGGGGGGTACGGATATCATGGGCGGTATTTATGAAGAAGCGTGTCTTTTCCTCCGATAGCCTTTTTTGTCTGCGCAACATGACGATCCTAACTGCTATTGTAACGGCTGATATGGCAAGAAGTGCATATCCCGCTATGGCCCATGCGCTCGCCCATGGTGGACGGGCGACAACCACTTCAATACTTTTCTCCTCATAAACTTTGTATTTTTCTTCGTTGGATATGGCACAGATATGCAGGATGTACTTGCCTGGGGAAAGACCGGTGACCTGTATCTGCCCGTCCTGCAACGGGTGGCTCCAGCCGTTATAGGCGCCTTCCAATTTCCATGAGTACAGAATGTTTGAAGGATAATCATAGTTAATGGATATTGCTTCCAGGGAGAAGCTGCTCTGGTCATAAGCCAGTTCAAGTCTGTAATTACCGGCAATGTCCTTTTTTAACGGCGATCCTTCCTCACCAGGATAGACCGGACGTGAAGAAACGGTAAAATCCCTCAGGAGCATCTGTGAGAACTGTGGAACGGGAATCTGCAAGTCAACCGGGAATATGACGATGCCATCATTGCTTCCGAACACAAGACTGTCCCCATACTGGGTTGAAGCGCCGGCATTGAAGCATACGCTCATCAATCCTTGTTCCGCCGTCCAGTTTTGGAAAGTCCGGTCTTCATACAGGAAAGTAACTATGCTGTTTTCCGTACCGAGCAGCAAGCTGCCATCCGGTCTTGGAATGACAATATAAATGTTATCAGAGACAAGGGCACAGTTTTCCATGTGGTACTGGTGTATAAATTTATCGTTTGCACCGTCATATACAAGCAGTCCCGCTCCTCTGGTCCCCACATATAGTGTGCTGTCCGCAGCTTGGTACAAAGTACTGACATGGACTGTCTCGACCGGGAAATCTATGCGACGGTAATCTCCCCGGAGCTTGTCCAGCAGGTATAATCCCATAGTTGTACCTACCCAGATGTGTTCCGCGTCCTTTTCCAGTATGGCGGTAATGGACCCCAGTCCCGGGTAGAGTCGTATGTCACCGGTTTCAGGGTTGATGCGTTTGAGATTACAGTATCCGCCTGACCATATATCCCCTCCGGAGTCCTTTATTATGTCACTGATATATTGGTCAGGGTTTATTCCCGCCAGGGAGGAAGGTGAGATGTACTCCACCATGCCTTTCTTCTTGTCAATCCTGTATATACCTGATGTATACCCACCTGCCCAGATAATGCCGGGTAATACCTCACAGAGGCTCAGGAAGATATTGTTGTCATCGCCTTTCAAGTGCTCGGAACTGCTAAGGAAGGAAGTCCACTGACCGGTTGCGCTGTGAAGCAGGCTGATCCCGTTGCTGGTGGCGAACCACAGGTCACCCTCGCCGTCCCGGACTACATCATGGACCTGGTTATTGGCCAGCGAACTGTTGTTGCCCGGTGAATGCTTGAGCCATTTGTAACTTCTGTAACGGTCGTTGCGTATTGTAATCCCGATAGGATAATTGGCCATCCATATCCGTCCGTCTCCATCCACATAAATATCATTGATGTTGTTCCCGTTCATACCGTTATAATTGCTGTAGTCGGCGGTTATATAGGGCCGGGCGGAGAGAGAATCAACGTCAATCTTGTATACTCCCCTGCCTCCCGTGGCTACCAGCAGTTGCCGCTTTCCAAAGGGGGTGATTCGTTTGATTGCCACGTTCTGTAGCGGACCGTCCGCGATGATGGTTGAAGTCGTGTTCATTCCGTATGCTATAATTCCTTCCTTGAAGGTTCCTATGAACAGTTTCTTTGAATCTTGGTGGAAATAAAGCTCACTTACCGGTATACAGATACTGTCAGTATATGTTCCGACCACAGTTTCTAGAACACCTTCCTTTTCTATGGTTTGCAGTAACCCGTTTGATGTCCCTATAAAAAAGTTTGTACTGTCGGTCTGCGTGATTGCAGTAATATCGTTCGAGGCAGGGGAGTCTATTCTGTCCGTAGTGCCTGCGCGGGTATCATAGCGTATAATACTGTCACCATGGCAAAGCCAGATACGGTCATTACTGTCCATATAGGTACAATTGACGGTGCCTGATGTTACGTCATCCTGCAGGCCGTTAAGCTTGTAGGTCATAACAAAACGGTCACGGGCGGTGTCGTACCGGAATATGCGTCCTTTTCTACCCACAACCCACAGCCTGTGCCTGCTGTCGGTATATAGCCAGTTCAGGTTGATTTGCGGCGCCACCTCCATACTTCCGTCAAAGACGGCATAATGTTTAATCTTGCTTCCGTCATAACGGTCTATCCCTTCCTGGGTAAGGAACCACATGTACCCGTGCCCGCCTTTCTGGATGCGGAAAATTCTCCGGTTGCTTAGTCCGTCCTCTATGCCCAGGTATTTATAAATTTGACCCTTGCAGGTAGTAAAAGTGGCTATTAGTAAAGGGAACAGAAAAAGCACCCTCTTTAAAATCTGAAAGTATGTCATTTGTAGTAAAAGTGTGTTAAGTTAAATGTTACCCGCAAAAATAATAAAAATAGTTTAAATTTAAAAAGGCAATGCAAGTTAGTCATTGCCTTTTATAATGCGGATATCAGTTGGCCCGATTTCAGAAAAGATATAACATGCTTAAAAATGACATCAACCTGTCATACTGTTTGGGGGACCGAACTTCTTACTTGATTTAATGAAATACTGTCAGATATCCACCCTTTCTTGGGTCTTCCTGCTACCGTAGGCGCCTGCAATACAGCACAATACCGCTCCGGAGAGAATTGCAAGGAACGAAATCAGTGCGGACCTCGCTGCGGCATCCGTTGCCTTATCGGCAGCCACGAGTGCCTCATGCTTGATTTCTTTCCATTCCTGTGCAGCTTTCTTCAGGGTCACCTCCAGTTTGTCTATCTGTTTGCCGGCTTCCATACGTGCATTTTCCAGCAGGTTCATATATTGGTCAATAGTTTTATTTGCTTCTGCTTTTGACATATTGGTGTTGTTTGCTATAGCTTTAGCCAAATCATTCCGGTCTATATTTTTGCTGATATTTTCTGTACGTTGTTTCAATCGGTCAAGGAAACTGTCAATGCTCTCATCCGCTTGTTGTGGGGAACGTACTATTTTTTTTACGGACGCTTCCAGGTCATCCTTCACTTCCGCCAGTTGCTTCTGCAGGTAATCCGGCTGAAGTTCCTTCACGTCGCTTTTTAGAAGTGCGGTACGGATATTCTGCGGTATATTCCCTTCTTTCAGGGTTGCATTAAAATCGATTTCTCCGAACAGTTCCTTTGCGTCTTCTGATAATGCAGCAACTCCGTTTCCAACGGTATCACCTGTTCCAGACAAAACGCTGCCCGTAACGGACGAGACCGCTCCAAGAGTATTCACCGTCATTTTTGCCGCACCGACAGCCAGAAAAATTCCCAGTACCACAGCCACAATCAGTGTGGTCGCCCAGACCAGAAATCCGTGTATCATTCCGTCCATACCGGCCAGTTTCCCGGCCACAAAGCCTCCTGCAGCCATGCCGGCAACCAGAATGATAGCGGATCCGATTCCAACAGCAGTGCCGATGCCCGCAACCGGGTGATCTGATAATGGATCAAACATAAACAAACCAATACTTGAATTTAAAATAGACAGTAACACGGATATTGCCAATACAGTCATGACACCGCCGAAAACACTGCCCCAGGACACTCTACCCTTCAGTCCTGCGAAACTTAATTTTTTCATAATTGTCAGGTTTTTAATTAATACTATGATTTGTATCTCTATAAAAAAACAGCATTGAAAGAATATTTGTTTGATGAATATTTGTCATTTCAACAGATATTTGTGTTAAAAAACGCATGTATATATAAAGTTATATTTGATGCCGTTATATATAAATCCAAGAATTTGCACCTTATATATCTATGATGTGCTTTCACTGCCAATACAGGCTTCTGGTACCATCCGACTTCTTAAATAGATGTTAAATCCATTTCTATTTTTCGAACCATCCTTTTTAACGGGCTGTTTTTTAAACAAAGGTTATGACAAAGTAATTCATTAGATTATGCACAGTCATAACTACACAACAGACAGTACAACGTGTGTGACATATTTATTGTATCACTATTAATTTATTTAATTATGAAAAAATCTATCTTTGTTTTAGCACTAAGCATGAGTATTCTTACCATGCATGCGCAAAATGACCGTACGGCCCTTGAAGGCACACGCCCTGGTGACAACTGGTCTATTGAACTGAAAGCTGGTGCTGTAACCCCTTTGACTCACAGCTCCTTCTTAAAAAATGCCCGACCGGCCTTCGGATTCGGAATCGGAAAACAACTTACTCCTATATTCGGTCTAGGTATTCAAGGTATGGGATATGTAAATACCTCAGCCAGCAAAACTGCATTTGATGCTTCCGAAGTGAGCTTACTCGGTAAAGTCAACCTGATGAATCTCTTTGGAGGTTATATGGGCGAACCACGCATTTTTGAAATCGAGACTCTGACAGGTATCGGCTGGCTACATTACTATCAGAATGGCCCCGGTGATACAAATTCCTGGTCTACACGCCTTGGTCTAAACTTGAACTTCAACCTAGGTGAGGAAAAAGCATGGACACTCGGTATCAAACCAGCTATCGTATATGATATGCAAGGAGACTTCAGCAAAACTAAAAGCCGTTTCAACGCCAACAATGCCACTTTTGAACTGACTGCCGGACTGACCTACCATTTCATGTGTAGCAACGGCTCACATCATTTCACAACAGTGAAGCCTTACGACCCAGTAGAAGTAGGCGAGCTAAATAATGCAGTCAACCGTCTGCGATCACAACTGAGCGACAAGGACATGCAACTGAGCAATGCCGTACAACAGGCCAACAACTTACAAAAGGAGCTGGCAGATTGCAGAACCCAAGCTGCCAACATAGAAACCGTGGTAAAAACCAACCGCATTCCAGAATCCATCATTACCTTCAGACAAGGAAAGTCCGTGGTTGATGCTTCCCAACTGCCTAATGTGGAACGTGTAGCCATTTACATGAAAAAACATCCTGAAGCTAAAGTCGTCATCAAAGGATATGCCTCTCCCGAAGGTAACCTCGCTTTCAATGAGAAACTGGCAAAAGCACGTGCTCAAGCTGTGAAGTCCATACTTGTAAAAAAATACAAGATTAACGACACCCGCATTACCGCCGAAGGACAAGGAATCGGTGATATGTTCTCCGAACCGGACTGGAACCGTGTCAGCATTTGTACTATCGAAGAAGGCAAATAATCTACTACCGTAAACGGAAAGCAAATTTCAATAAAACGGCTTTCCCATTTCTCACTCCCCTCTTACTTTACTCCTGTTTCTCAACAGGAAGAAAGTAAGGGGGAATTAACAAAATATATTATGGACTTACATTCAGGTTTACCCTATTGGATCGTCAGAAATTCCCTATTGGACTATTTCCACCCTTTGGAGGATGATCTGTCAACAGATATCGTCATCGTAGGTTCGGGTATAACAGGCGCTTTGATGGCACACGAATTGTGTCGTGCCGGAATAGAATGTTGCGTGATTGACAAACGCAGCATCGCAACCGGAAGCTCTGCTGCAAGTACCGCTTTACTACAATATGAAATAGACGTACCCCTCTGCCGGATGGCAAAAATCATCAGCGAAGAAAATGCAGCAACCGCCTATCATGCATGCCTGCAATCCATTTCTGATATAAAGAAAGTACTAAAGGAAACAGGTGTCGATGCCGGATTTGAGCAATTGTCCAGCATCTTTTATGCCAGCAGCTCGGCAGACAACAAACTTCTGGAACAAGAATACGAAATACGGCAAAAGCATGAATTGCCGGTCAATCTGCTCAAGAAACAAGAAATCAGAAAACGATATAAGGTGAAAGTGCCCGGCAATGCCCTGGTGAATGAAACATCCGCACAGATGGATGCCTACAGAGCTGCAACCGGACTGCTCACCTATCATATGAAGGAGAACGGTCTGAAGGTCTTTACCCATACCAACATAAAGAAGTGCACTGAAACATCTGATGGCTGTATCATGATAACAGACAAAGGAAATAAAATTACAGTAGTGATAACCTCTTTAAGAAAGGAAAAAGTATGGAAGAAAACTTATATTGCCTGCGAAAAGGAACCAGACTCATAGGCCGGTATACTGTTGAGGGAGTATTAGGCCAGGGAGGATTTGGCATCACCTATCTTGGCATGGATGAACTGCATAAGAAGAAAGTCGCCATCAAAGAATTCTTCCCACAGGGAATCGTGACAAGGAATATCGAGTATGAAGATACCGTAACAGTCACCTTAGTTGGGGAAAAAGAGAACTATGATAAAGGAAAAGAGAGATTCTTAAAAGAAGCACAAACAATGGCAATGTTCAGCAAAGATAAGGGAATCGTTAAGGCGTTAGACTTTTTCGAGATAAACAACACAGCCTACATTGTCATGGAGTACTTAGAGGGAGTTACTTTAAAGCAGTATTTAAGAGAAAATAAAAGAATCGCTGCTGAAGATTTAGTGGAGTTGCTCGTACCAT
>ERZ825137.5959-NODE-5959-length-10942-cov-8.095710_pt1 | contig 10942 bp, 9 predicted proteins | sample MGYA00519873_ERZ825137 | MGnify/ENA primary metagenome ERZ825137 (study PRJEB31778, sample SAMEA3449190) | human gut metagenome | biome: human gut; feature: human-associated habitat; material: faeces | place: United Kingdom | collected 2010/2012 ... | reverse complement strand
CCGGCAGCGGCAAAACGCTGGTCTATATCCGGCTGGCGCAGGAGCTGCTGCACCGGGGCAAATCCGTGATGCTCCTGGTGCCGGAAATCGCGCTGACGCCCCAGATGATGGCTCGGTTCACCGCTTATTTCGGCGATGAGGTGGCGTTGCTGCATAGCGGTCTGCGCCTGACGGAGCGATACGACCAGTTCAAACGCATCCGCCGGGGCGAGGCCCGCATCGTGCTGGGCACCCGTTCGGCGGTGTTCGCGCCCCTGCGGGACATCGGACTCATCGTCATGGACGAGGAGCAGGAAAGCTCCTACGAATCAGAGACGGCACCCTGCTACCACGCCCGGGACATCGCCAAGTACCGCTGTATGCAGGAGGGGGCAAGGCTCCTTCTGGGCTCCGCCACCCCCACAGTGGAGACAGCCTACTGGGCGGAGAAGGGCGACTATCAGCGGGCGCTGCTGCGGCGGCGCTACAACCGGCAGGCGCTGCCCACGGTGATTCTGGCCGATCTGCGGCAGGAGCTGCTGGAGGGACGGAATGGCATCATCAGCCGCCCGCTCTATGAGGAATTACAGAAAAATCTGGACGCCGGGGAGCAGAGCATTCTGTTCCTGAACCGGCGGGGCAGCAGCCGCCAGCTGCTGTGCCCCCAGTGTACCTACGTCCCCAAATGCCCCCGGTGCAGCGTGTATCTGACGTACCACAGCGCCAACGGGCGGCTGATGTGCCACTACTGCGGCTACTCCGAAAAAGCGCCGGAGACATGCCCCGAATGCGGCGGGCAGTTCAAGCACATCGGCGTGGGCACCCAGCGGGTGGAGGAGGAGCTGCGCAGCATCTTCCCCGGCACGCCGCTGCTGCGGATGGATGCGGACACGGTGTCTGCGGGGCACGAGGCCATCCTGCGGGAGTTCGAGGAAAAGCATGTGCCGATCCTGCTGGGCACCCAGATGGTGGCCAAGGGGCTGGATTTTGAAAATGTGACGCTGGTGGGCGTTCTGGGGGCGGACACGTCCCTCTATGTGGACCACTACCGGGCAGCGGAGCGCACCTTCAACCTGCTGACGCAGGTCATCGGCCGGGCAGGCCGGGGCAGCAAGGCCGGACGGGCTGTGATCCAGACCTACACGCCCCAGAACGACGTGATACAGGCGGCGGCTCAGCAGGATTACCAGCGATTCTACGACGCGGAGATCCAGCTGCGGAGGCTGCGGCGCGACCCGCCCTTTTCCGACCAGTTCACCGTGACGGTGACGGGGCAGGAGGAGGACGCCGTGCGGCAGGCCATCGCCCTGCTGACCCGCAGCCTGCGGCAGGCGGCGCAGCAGCCGCCGTACAGCGCCATGGAGCTGCAGGTTCTGGGCCCCGCGCCGGCATCGGTGGTGAAGGTCAACGGCAGCTACCGCTACCGCACCATGGTGCTGGGCCGCAATGACCGGCAGCTGCGGCAGCTGCTGGCTGCTTTCATGCGGGAATTCGCGCAGCGCGGTGAGAACCGCCGTCTGCATATCTATACCGACTGCAATCTGATGGATTGACTCTGAGAAAACGAGGTACGAACAATGGCGTTAAGGAAGATAGCTTTACAGGGAGAGCCCTGTCTGACCAAGGTATGCCGTCCGGTGACGGACTTCAACGGACGTCTGCATACGCTGCTGGACGATCTGGCGGACACGCTGGCCGATTCCGGCGGCGTGGGGCTGGCCGCACCGCAGGTAGGTGTGCTGCGCCGGGTGTGCGTGGTGCTGGACGAGGAGGATCAGCTCATCGAGCTGGTGAATCCGGAGATCATCCGCACCGAGGGTGAGCAGACCGGTCTGGAGGGCTGTCTCAGCGTTCCCGGGAAATACGGCGAGGTCACGCGGCCGGAGATCGTCCGCGTCCGCGCACAGGATCGGGACGGCAACTGGTTCGAGGTGGAAGACGAGGGTCTGACCGCCCGCTGCTTCTGCCATGAGATCGAGCACCTGGACGGCCACCTGTTCGTGGAGCACACTGACCACCTGCTGACCGAGGAGGAGCTGGAGGAGTACATCCGCCGCGCCGAGGCGGAGAATGGAGACGAGGACGAATGAGGATACTGTTCATGGGTACGCCCGACTTTGCCGTGGCGTCCCTGAAACGGCTGGTGGAGGACGGGCACGACGTGTGCGGCGTGTTCACCCAGCCGGATAAGCCCAAGAACCGGGGCCATAAGATGGCGTTTTCTCCTGTGAAGGAATATGCCTTGACAGTTGGTCTGCCGGTATACCAGCCGATGAAGATGCGGGATGGCGAGGCGTTGCGCATCGTGCGGGAGTTGGCACCTGAATTGATCGTGGTGGCAGCCTATGGCAGGATCCTGCCGGAGGACATCCTCAGCACGCCGGCTTACGGCTCTATCAACGTACACTCCTCCGTCCTGCCGAAGTACCGGGGCGCGGCGCCCATCAATTGGGCTATTCTCAACGGGGACAGCGTCACCGGCGTTACCATCATGTATATGGCCAAGGAGCTGGACGCCGGGGATGTGATCCTCTGCCGCAAGACGGCCATTGACCCTGACGAGGACGCTCAGACACTCACTGCCCGTCTGGCGGCGCTGGGTGCGGACGCGCTGGCCGAGGCGGTGGAGCAGCTGCAAAGCGGTACCGCCGTCCGGACGCCGCAGGATCACAGTGCCTACACCTACGCGCCCATGCTGGATCGCAGTCTGTCGCCCATGGACTTCACCAGAAGCGCCCGGCATCTGCACGATCAGGTACGGGGACTCGTCCCGTGGCCCTGCGCGTCCATGACGCTGGATGGAAAGACCGTGAAGGTCTACCGCACCGCTGTGGGCGGCGAGACGGCGCTGGCTGCTGGGAAGATCGCCGAGGCCGGGAAGCAGGGTCTTGCCGTCGCCTGCGGCGACGGACGGCTGCTGCGCATTCTGGAGCTGCAGGCCGAGGGCGGCAAGCGTATGGCGGCGGCGGACTATCTGCGGGGCCATCCCGTGCAGGTGGACGCATGAGCGATATGCGGCGGACAGGCGCACGGGACACGGCGCTGGAGGTGCTGATGCAGGTCAGCCGCGCCAATGCGTGGTCGGACGGCAGTTTGAAGCGCACCATTGTGAAAAACGGACTGGACAGCCGGGAGGCGGCGCTCTGCACGCGCCTTGCCTATGGCGTCATCCAGAACCGGGGCCTGCTGGACTACTATATCGGCTGCTGGTGCAGCCAGAAGCCCCACCGACTGGAGCCGGTGATCCTGAACATCCTGCGCATCGGCGGCTACCAGATCCTTTTCATGGACAAGATCCCCCACCGCGCCGCCGTCAATGAGGCGGTGGAGATGACCAAACGCTGGGGCCGTCCCAAGGCTGCCGGTATGGTCAACGCGGTGCTGCGGAAGTTTGTGGCCAACTGGATGGATATGCCGGCGCTGCCTCAGGGCACCACGGCGGACTATCTGTCCGTGCGGTACAGCCATCCCAAGTGGCTGGTACGCCGCCTGATCGACGTGATCGGGGCGGAGGAGACGGAGGACTACCTCCGGATGAACAACGAGATCGTGCCCACCACCATCCAGACCAATACGCTGCAATGTACGGCGGAGGAGCTGGAGAAGGAGCTGCGCACCGCCGGTGTGACGGTGCGTGCCCACCCATGGCTGGCGGGCTGCTTTGAGGTATCCGCCACCGGCGATCTGGAGCGTCTGCCCGCCTTTACGGAGGGACACTTCACCGTGCAGGATGCCGCTGCCCGTCTGGTGGCAACGGTAGCCGCACCAGGCGAGACGGACCGGGTGCTGGACGTCTGCGCCGCGCCGGGCGGCAAATCCTTTGCGCTTGCCATCGATATGAAGGATCGGGGCGATATCCTGTCCTGCGACGTACACCCCCATAAGCTGTCGCTCATCGAGAAGGGCGCGGCACGGCTTGGCATCCGCTCCATTCGGACGGCACTGGCCGACGGGCGGGAGCGTCATGCGGCGTGGGAAAGCGCCGCTGATCTGGTGGTGGCCGACGTACCCTGCTCGGGTCTCGGCATCATCCGCAAGAAGCCGGATATCCGCTACAAAGACCCTAAGGAGCTGGCGGAGCTGCCGGCCATCCAGAGCGCCATTCTGAACAATGCCGCCGCGTATGTGCGCCCCGGCGGCGTGCTGGTGTATTCCACCTGCACGGTGCTGCCGGAGGAGAACGAGGGTGTTACCTCGGCGTTTCTGGACACCCACCCGGACTTTGTGATGGAGCCGTTTTCCCTGCCGCACCCCATCGGCAGCTGCTGCGGACAGCTGACGCTGTGGCCGCAGCGCTGGGGCACGGACGGCTTCTACATCTGCCGGATGCGCAGAAAATAAGCGAGGAGTCTTTATGACTGATATCAAATCCATGACCCAGCAGGAGCTCTCCCTGTTTTTCAAGGAACTGGGGGAGCCGGCGTTCCGCGCCAAGCAGGCCTTTACATGGCTGCACCGGGGCGCCGTCTCCTTCGAGGACATGACCAATCTATCCAAACCGCTGCGGGAAAAGCTGGCGGCGCAGTGCTTTATCACCGCCCCTGTGGTGGCCCGCAAGCAGGAGTCCCGGCTGGACGGCACCATCAAGTACCTGTGGGAGCTGTCGGACGGCAACTGCATCGAGACGGTACTGATGCAGTACCACCATGGCAACACGGTGTGCATTTCGTCTCAGGTGGGCTGTCGCATGGGCTGCGCCTTCTGTGCCAGCACCATCGCCGGCAAGGTGCGGGATCTGCGGCCCTCGGAGATGCTGGACCAGGTGCTGTTTACCCAGCTGGATTCCGGCCGGGAGATATCCAACATCGTGCTCATGGGCATCGGCGAGCCGCTGGACAATATGGACAATGTGCTGCGCTTTCTGGAACTGGTAAACCATCCGGACGGCCTGCATATTGGCATGCGGCACATCAGTCTGTCCACCTGCGGCGTGGTGCCGGGCATTGATGCGCTGGCGGAAAAACAGCTGCAATTGACGCTGTCTGTGTCGCTCCACGCACCGGACAGCGAGACGCGCAGCCGCATCATGCCGGTAAACCGCGCCTACGACGTGGAGCGGCTTTTCGACGCCTGCCACCGCTACTTTGAAAAGACGGGGCGGCGTATCAGCTTTGAGTACGCCATGATCGACGGCGTCAATGACAATGACTGGCAGGCTGACCTCATCGCCAAAAAGCTGCGGGGCATGCCGGGCCATGTAAACCTTATCCCGCTGAACGACGTGGTGGAGAGCCCGTACAAGCCCAGCCGCCGTGTGGCCGCGTTCCAGAAGCGTCTGGAATCTCACGGTATCACCGCCACGGTGCGGCGCAGTCTGGGCGGCGACATCGACGCCTCCTGCGGCCAGCTGCGGCGCAAGGCTATGGAGGAGCAAGGAAGGAGCAGCCTGTCATGAAAACGTGGGGCATTACCAATACCGGTCTGGTGCGCAGCGAGAACCAGGACGCCTACGCGGCGTTCACGGTGGGCAGCTGCTACGCCGCGGTGGTCTGCGACGGTATGGGCGGCACCCACGGCGGCCGCATCGCCAGCAGCATCGCCGTGGAGCGGTTCGAAGCGGAGCTTCGGGCCGTCCTGCAGGACGATGCCGGGGAGGAGCAGCTGCGGCAGGCCATGCTGTACGCCATCTCGCTGGCCAACGACGCCATACGGCGCGAGGCGGCACGGAACACCGACTATCAGCACATGGGCACCACGCTGGTATGTGCGCTGGCCCGGGAGGAGCTGGTGATGATCGGCAACATCGGCGACAGCCGCGCCTACCACATCACCGGGGAGGGCATCCTCCAGATTTCCCGGGATCACTCGGTGGTGGAGAACATGGTGGAGAAGGGTGACATCACCCGGCAGGAGGCCCGCCGCCATCCCAGCCGCAACCTGATCACCCGTGCGCTGGGTCCGGACATTCAGGCGCAGGCGGACACGTTTTCCGTACCATGGCAGCAAGGGGATTTCATCCTGCTTTGTACGGACGGGCTGGTAAACACCGTCTCCGATCAGGAGATGCTTTTTGAGGTGCTCCACGACGGCGATATCGAAAGCTGTCTGGATCACCTGCTGCAGATCTCGCTGCAGCGCGGCGCACCGGATAATATCACGGCGGTGCTGCTGATGAACGAGTAAAGGAGATGGCAAACATGGATCAATACATAGGACGTATGCTGGACGATCGCTACGAAATTCTGGAGCTGATCGGTTCCGGCGGCATGGCGAATGTATATAAGGCCAGATGTCATCGCCTGAACCGGCTGGTGGCCGTCAAGATCCTCAAGAGCGATCTGGCGGACAACGCCGATTTCCGCCGCCGCTTCCGGGACGAGTCCCGGGCTGTGGCACAGCTGTCCCATGCCAATATCGTCTCGGTGTACGATGTCTCTACCAGCGGTGAGACGGAGTATATCGTCATGGAGCTGATCGACGGGATCACCCTGAAGCAGTATATGGAACGGCGGGGCCGCATGGACTGGCGAGAGTCGCTGCATTTCATCTCCCAGATCATGCGCGGCCTCAGCCATGCCCACAGCCGGGGCATTATCCACCGGGACATCAAGCCACAGAATATCATGGTGCTGCGGGACGGCAGCGTAAAGGTGGCCGATTTCGGCATCGCCTGTCTGGCCAACGCCAGCCAGACCCTGACGCAGGAGGCGCTGGGCTCCGTCCATTATATTTCCCCCGAGCAGGCGCGGGGCGACCGTATCGACGCCCGCTCCGACATCTATTCCGCCGGCGTGGTGCTGTACGAGATGCTGACGGGCCGGCTTCCCTTTGAAGGTGACTCCGCCGTGTCCGTGGCCATCCAGCACCTGAGCTCCGTGCCGCTGGCGCCCCGGGATATCGATCCCAGCATCCCCGAGCCGCTGGAGCTGATCTGCATGAAGGCCATGAACAGCGACCCGGACAAGCGCTATCCCACGGCAGACGCCATGCTGGAGGATCTGGAGAAGTTCCGCAAAGACCCCACCGTGGACATGGACTATATCCGTAAGGAGCTGGCGGAGGTGCAGCCCACCACAGAGCCCACCATGCCCATCCCCATCGCGCAGGTGAACACCGCCGTGAAAAAGCGGGCCGAACAGCTGCGCCGCAGTGAGCAGGAGGAGGACTTCCGCCCCCGGGACAAAAAATCCATCGCCATCATGGCGGGCATCTTCGCGGCGGCACTGGTGCTGGTGTTCCTGCTGTTTAAGCTGATCCTGGGCGATTTCGGCCCCGCCGGCAACAATAAAAGCTACGAGGTGCCCGATGTGCGGGGTATGACCGTGGGGGAAGCCCAGCTGATGGACGGCGTCAAGGATGTTTTCGAGATCGTGGTCAAGGGCACCCAGCGCTCCGACACCTATGAGGCGGGGCAGATCATCCAGCAGTCCCCGGAGGCGGGACGCAGCCGCAAAAGCAACTTCGTCATCGAGGTCTATGTGGCCGCCGAGGAGGTCAAGGTGGATATGCCCAACGTCACCGGCAAGGAGTACCGGCAGGCCCGCATTGAGCTGCAGGAGCTGAAGCTGGATCTGCAGTTCGAGTTCCTGAGCCAGAACTCCGACAGCTATGCCAAGGATACGGTGATCTCCACCGCTCCCGCCGCCGGTGAAGCATTGAAGCAGGGGCAGAAGGTCACGCTGTACGTTAGCACCGGGCCCAAGACCGTCACCGTGCCCACCTTCCTGGGGCAGGACATTGCCATGGCCATCAAGACCGCGCAGGACATGGGCCTGACCGTGGGCCAGCCGCTGTTTGACCCGTTCAGCAGCGTGGAGACGGGCCGCGTCACGGAGCAGAGCATCGAGCCGCAGCAGGTGGTGGACGGCGGCAAACAGATCGTTTTCACCGTCAGCGGCAGCGGCGAGGAGGACATCATAACTCGCACCAAGGCGGTGGAGTTCTCCCTGCCATCGGATATGGACGGCATGATCAAGGTGGAGTACGAGCAGGACGGCGAGATCATCGACAGCCAGTACATCAGCTCCAACCTCCAGACCGTCAGCTATACGTTCACCGGACAGGTGGGCGCACACTCGCTGGTGCGCGCCTATTTTACCTGCATCAACAATAACTCGGTGGCGTCCTCGCCCACACAGGAGATCAGCTTTTGAGCCGGGGGCGCATTGAAAAGGCCCTCAGCGGCTTCTACTATGTGAATACCGGCGATGCGGTGCTGCAATGCCGCGCCCGGGGCAAATTCCGCCGCGAGGGACTCAGTCCGCTGGTGGGCGACTGGGTGCAGGTACGGGAGCTGGGCGGCGGCGAGGGCTTCGTGGAGGCCGTGGAGCTGCGAAAGAACGTATTCCTGCGGCCCTCCGCTGCCAACATCGATCAGCTGGTCATCATCGCCAGCGCCGCCATTCCGGTGACAGAGCCGTACCTCATCGACCGCATCGCCGCCATCGCGGCGCTGAAGGGCTGCCGGGTGCTGCTGTGCCTGAACAAGTGCGACCTCGACACGGCGGACGAGCTGTACGGCATCTATGTCCGCTCCGCCATACAGGTGCTGCGTGTCAGCGCCGAGACAGGGGAGGGACTGGATGATCTTCGCGCCGCAATAGCTGGCAAGCTCAATGCCTTTACAGGAAATTCCGGCGTCGGCAAGTCCAGCATTCTCAATGCCCTCGCGCCGCAGCTGACGCTGCCGGTGGGGGAGGTCAGCAAGGCGCTGGGCCGAGGCCGCCACACCACCCGCCATGTGGAGATGTTCTCACTGGGCGGAGAGACGTGGGTCATCGACACGCCGGGCTTCTCCTCATTTGACACGCAGGAGATGGATCTGGAGCTGAAGGAGCACCTGCCGGAGACGTTTCCGGAATTCGCGCCCTATCTGGGGCGGTGCCGCTTCGTGGGGTGCAGCCACACCAAGGAGAAGGGGTGCCGCGTTCTGCAGGCGGTGCGGGACGGGGACATCCACCCCAGCCGCCACCGCAGCTACGTCCGCCTGTACGAGGAGCTAAAGGATCTGAAGGCGTGGGAAAAGAAGTGAAAACAAGCGCTGAAAAGCGGGGTGCATTTGCACCTCGCTTTTTTGACGCCCATATACTGGAACGAAGGAGGGGTCCGGTATGAGAGGGTGGAACTGCGGCGGATTCATCATCGGCATCTGTGCGCTGGCATTGGGACTGGGCATCCTGATCGCGGCTGTTTTTCCTGTGGGCTGCCTGATGTTTTTAGTGGCATTTCTGCTCATCGCCTGCGGGATCGCCTGTCTGAAAAATAGGAGGTAGCGTCATGAAGATCGTTGTCTGGAAGTCGCCGCGTATCCTGCGCGGCCTGCTGCGCAGCATTTTCGGGATTCGGGAATAACGGGGGCCGTCCTCTCATACCATGGCAGTACAACGGAGAAATGAGAGGGCAAGAGCATGGAATTAGGCTTACAGTTCACAGACCTGACCTGTTGGGAAAAGACAGGTCACGCGGCGGTCAGCCACGAGGAGACGATGGAGACCTCCATCGCGGAATACTGCCCTGACATGACGCGGATCGTCAGCGCCTGCGGGCAGCTGTACATCCGGGAAAAAACCGCGTCGGAGGAGCGTACCGCCGTCTCCGGCACGGTGCGCGTAACGGTGCTGTACACGTCGGAGGAGAGCGCGGGGCTGCGCAGTCTGGCGGTATCGGTGCCGTTCACCTGCACAGCGGAGGATCGGCAGCTGGCATCGTCGCAGCTGATCTGGGCCACGGGCCGCCTGCTGCTGGTGGAGGCGCAGGCCGTCACAGCCCGGAGGCTGTATGTCCACATTCTGCCGGAGGTGACGATGACCGGCTTTACCCGCGTGCCGCACCGTTTTTGCAGCGGTGTGGAGGAGAGCAGCGCCCTGCGCACCCGCTGCCGCCAGCGCAGCTTCAGTCTGCTGGATACCGCCGTGGAGCGGGATGTCAGCATGGCGCAGGAGGTGCAGGCGTCACCGGTACCGGAGGAGCTGCTGCTGTACCGCCTGTACCCCCGGCTCACCAGCTGCCGCACGGTGGGCAGCAAGCTGGTGGTGAAGGGGGAGGTTACGCTGTCTGCCCTGTACCGCGGGCAGGATCAGCAGCTGCATACATACGAAGGGGAGCTGCCGCTGTCCCAGATACTGGACGGCGCCGGCCTGCCGGAGGACGGCGAGTACGCCGCACGGCTCTGCCTCACCGGCGGGGAGGTGCGGGTGCTGCGCTCCGACACCGGCGGCGGGTTCTCCGTCACCGCGGAGCTGCGGCTGCTGCTGTGCGCCTACCGCGCGGCTCAGTGTACCTGCGTGGAGGATCTGTACAGTATCCGTCAGCCGGTGCGGCTGGAGCAGGAGACGGTGACGATCCCCGCCGTCCGGCCCGATCGCGTCCTGCGGGAGGAAACGGTGGAGCACCTGGACTTCGGTGGGAACAGGCCGTTCTTCTTCATCACAGACACGGACTGCGCCGCTGCATCCGTCACCACGGAGGAGGGTCAGACGGCGCTGCGTACCACCGTCCGGACGCGGCTGCTGTATCTGGATGAGTCGGATACGCCGTCCGTCACCGAGCGCACGGCGGAGGTGGTGCTGCCGGTGAAGGAGCCGGTGCAGGGTGTGTCCTGCGGTCTGTCCGGCGCGCCGGAGGTGCAGATGGGTACCGGCGGCTGCGACGTGCGGCAGGTGGTGGCATTTCTGGCGGAGGACACCTGCCCGGAGCCACTGCAAACCGTCAGCGGCGGGGAACTGCTGGAGCCGGCGGAGCAGGAGTGCATGCCATCGCTGGTGCTGCGCCGCCTGCTGCCGGGCGAGACGCTGTGGGACGTGGCGAAGCAATACCGCACCGATGAGACGCTGCTGCGCACCGTCAACCAGCTGGAGGGAGAGGAGCTGCCGGACAAAATGCTGCTGATCCCTCGCGTCCGCTGAATTGCGCATTGACTTTCCCTGTGCCCGTAGGGTACAATAAAGGGTGCGAGCAGGCTGGACAGTCGCGGGGACAAGGCGAAAGCCTGTTCATGAGGAAAGTCCGGGCTCCACAGGGCAAG
>ERZ825137.5951-NODE-5951-length-10953-cov-2.965957_pt1 | contig 10953 bp, 8 predicted proteins | sample MGYA00519873_ERZ825137 | MGnify/ENA primary metagenome ERZ825137 (study PRJEB31778, sample SAMEA3449190) | human gut metagenome | biome: human gut; feature: human-associated habitat; material: faeces | place: United Kingdom | collected 2010/2012 ... | reverse complement strand
CCTCCGGTCGCCAACCTCGACATTCTGGCGGTGGTGGCGTCGATTACCGAACCCGAACCCAACACCCTTATTATGGATAAGATGATTGCTATTGCCGAGAAAAATAATATCGAGCCGATAATCGTAATCACAAAATCCGATCTGCGGGACCCCTCAAGACTTGAGGAGATATACAAAAAATCGGGCTTTGAGGTTTTTGCCGTGTCAAATATTTCGGGACAGGGACTGGAACCGCTCAGAAAAAGACTGAACGGCAAGCTGAGCGCCTTCAGCGGCAATTCTGTTAGCCTTTTTATCAGCTGCGGCAAGTCCCTGCTCGCGGAGCAAGGTGACCGCGGCTTCCATATCACCGTTAGTCTTGACAAGTGCGTCTTTGCACTTCATCATTCCGACGCCGGTTCTCTGTCTGAGTTCGTTAACCTGTTTTGCGGATATATCAGCCATTTCAGTTTCTCCTTTACAAATTATTCAGCGTCTTCGGCAACTTCTGCCGCTTCTTCCGCTGCTGCGGGCTCTTCATACTGTTCGCCCTGTCTTCCTTCAATAACGGCGTTAGCCATAGCGCCCGCAATAAGTTTTACGGCTCTGATAGCGTCGTCGTTTCCGGGGATAACGTAATCTGCATCGTCGGGATCGCAGTTGGTGTCAACGATAGCGATTACCGGGATGCCGAGCTGGCGGGCAGCGGTAATCTTTTCCTCGTAGTATCCGGATTCCCCGCTTTCTTTGGTTAGAATGGCCCCGGGACGTAGTTGGCGGAACAGGGTTAGTTCGTCCTGTCCCTCCTGCCAGAAAAGGAGGTTTTCTGCGGGAAATCCAGCCCGGCGGGCAATCTCCCGGGAGTCGTCCCGGTCGAGTACACGGAAATGGCAGGGGTGTTTTTTCCAGTAACGTTGTAGTTTGGTTATGGTCTGGACCCCGGAAAGGGCCAACAGATCACGTATTTCGTGAGATTCGAGGTAATCAATGGCGTCATCGAAGGTGTCACACCACACGAGCGATTCGTCCCGTGGCGGGTAACGACGTTCAAGGCGTATGACGGGCAGATCCAGTTGTTCGGAGACGGTGGCCACGGTGGTGTGGAGCAAGGAGGCGAAAGGATGGGCGGCATCGATGATGAGGCGTATGTTGTGTGTCGAGCAGAATTCCGTCATGGCGTCACAATCCATGCCTCCCGCAACCCGTGTTCCATGCTTACATTCGATTTGCTGGGCATTACCACGGGTGGAATAGTAGTAGGGGCTACCTGCCTCGTCGAGTACTTTTACCGCTGTTCTTCCTTCTGTTGTTCCTCCGAAAATGAGAATCATGACGTTTTAATTTTAGATTTGACGATTGTAGATTTAACTCCCTCCCGGCTCCGCCGTACTCCCTCTATAAACAGAGGGAGAGTTGGATTACTCACTGGTTTCGGGAAACTTTTAATTTTCAATTCTCCATTTTCAATTTCTAAACAGGTGCTTGAACTGGTGTGAATAGAGTTTCGACAGGCCTTGTCTGTTGTCGATGGCGTCACCCACGACGATCATGGTGGTGAGGGTGAGGTTGTTTTCTTTCACGATCTTCGCCAAGTCTTGCAATTTTCCCCGGTATATCCGTTCATCTCTCCACGTGAGATGATAGCAAGCGGCAACGGGCGTGGTTGGCGGGTAGTGCTGCATCAATTCGGATTGAACCTGATCAACGATAGAGGCACTGAGGAAGATGCACATCGTGCTTTGTGAACGGGCGAGCAAGTGTAACTTCTCTTTTTCCGGCATGGGGGTACGGCCTTCTCCGCGGGTGAGGATGATGGTCTGTACTTTTTCGGGGATGGTAAACTGGGACTGTAAGGCGGCGGCGGCAGCGAGGAAGGAGGATATCCCCGGTGTGATGTGGTAATCCATCCCGTATTCGTCGAAGAATGCCATTTGCTCCTGTATTGCCCCGTATATGCAGGGATCTCCGGTGTGGAGACGGACGATGAAAAGTCCCTTGTCGTAAAATTCTTTCATCAAAGTGAATTGTTCCTCCAAAGTCATGGAAGCAGAACTGCGAACCGTTGCTCCGGGCTTGGCGTAGTACGTGAGTTCCACGGGGACAAGACTGCCGGCGTAGAGGATGAGATCGGCTTGTTCGAGGAAGTGCTTGCCTTTAACGGAGATCAGTTCCGGGTCCCCGGGGCCGGCTCCGACGATCTCGATGAATCCCCGGCGTTCGGCAGTGCGATTCATGGCAACGGCAAAGGTAAAGTCATTGCCCTCGCTGAGTTTACCTTTCTGTTTTTCAAGGAGCAGTCGGGTGTTCCCGGTAGATTTTAGGGCAGCAGCCTCGGCGACGCTGGGGGAAGAAGTTACTTCACGTACTTTCTCCGAGGGGTTGGGAACGTTGATGTCCCGGAGTTCGTCGGGCGAGTAGGAGTCCATTGAAAGTCTTAAACTGTGTGTAAGAAGGTCGACAACAGGTTCATCCTTTTTGATGTCAATTGTTGCGAGGTTGGTAAGGCTGGTGGGTGAGATGCCTGCCTCGATGAGACGTGCGGTGATGTATTCCCGTACACCCGTCGGGTCACAGTTTTCCCGACACCCAAAACCTAGAGAAAGCACGTGTGGGCGATAGTAGAGGGTTGGGATTGTGACGGGGTAGATGAAGGGACTGACGATGATCAGGGCCTCGTAACGATTCTGGTCTATTTCCTGAAAGGAATTGTAAATGTCGACGTGAAGCGGTGCCGTACGTTCAAGGTTTCTGGTTCCGCTATCTTGGACGTCTAGGAGTAGGGCCACGGGGCAACGGTTGACGAACTTGTAGATGATTTCATTCATCGGCCCGACGGGTTCTGCCTCCCACCCCTCGAATCTTTCATGAATGGTGTCAAGAGCCCAAAGATCGTTGTTGTCGCTTTGGGTCGTGATGACGGGGAATGCCCCAAGTATGGAGGCAAGCCTGCGGGTGAGTTCGTTGGCTCCTCCAACGTGTCCGGAGAGGACGGAGATAACGTGTTTGCCCGTGGAGTCGATGTTGACGACGGCGGGATCCGTGTACTTGGATTGGATGCAGGGGGCGATGGCCCGGACACAGATGCCGAGAGCGCCGATGAAGACGAGAGCTTCATAACGGGTAAAATTGGCGGCGACAAAGGCCGGGATCGAGTCGATGGAGGTACAGGGATTTTCCTGTCCTTCGCCCGCGTAGAATAGTTCTGTTTCGGGAAGTTCCCGGTGTATGATAAGGGCCGGAGCCACTCCTTGATGAGATGCTATGATGATGGCTATTTTTTTCATGGGATTATATTCTTTGTGCTTTCATGATTACTATGGGGTTGTGGTCGTCAATGGCCACGTGTTGGGTGCTGACGAGGGTAAACCCGTGTTGTTTCACAGTTTCGGCGAATAATTCCTGGCTTTGCTTGGAGACGGAATTGAAGACGATAATTCCGTTCGGGAGCAGGTGTTCGCTGATTTTCCGGACGATTTGATCCATGTGACCGCCATGCCCGCCGATGAATACGGCGTCGGGGACGGGAAGGTCGTCCAGTTCAGCCTGCAAAAAGTCTCCGATGCGGGTGATGATGCCGGGCGTTCCGAAACGGGTGGCGTTGATTTCCATGAGGCGTTTGCCCTCGGGGCGTTGCTCGAAAGCCACGACGTGCAAGTGAGGGAACTGGAGTTTCGCCTCGATGGAGACGGAACCGGTGCAGAACCCGATGTCCCACAGGGTTTGATAACGACGAAGGTCCAGTTGTGCCAGCGTGAGCAGGCGGATCGGGGCTTTCGTGATCATGTTGGCACGTCCGTCGAGCAGTTCGAAGTCTCTTTCGGGGATGCCGAAATGACGTTGCCGTTCGTACGTGCGGTGGAGAATGAGGCAGTTCGGGTGGCGGAAGGTGAGGGCCGTGGCATCATCGGGAACGAGGATGCGGACGGTTTCGGTGGTGCTGCCGAGGGCCTCGCCGACGTACATGATGTAGTTGTCGTACCCGTAACGGAGCATACGTTCGGCGATGGTGGCCGGAGTGTGTTCCCGGTCGGTAAGCACGCCGATCTTCTCCTGTCCCTCGATGAGCGCCCGGTCGAACTCGAGCCACGGTCTCCCGGTGAGGGAAACGACGTGCATATCATGGTAGGGGAGCAGGATGCGGTGGGCCAATGTCTGTAACGAGTTGAACGTGGGGATCAAGGTGATCTTGGCGTCGGGTAAACGTTTGAGTACCGTGTTGGCGAAACCGAAAAAGAGAGGGTCACCGGAGGCGAAAACAACGATGTCCGGGTGGTTCTCGTACTGGTGGAACACGTCATCCAGTGGAACGGTGATATCGATCCAGAGGTGATCCTCCGGCAGATAATCACGCATGATCTCGTGGTGCCTTTTCCCCCCGGAAAAAACATGATGCGTGACGATGGCCGCCCGGGCTTGTTCCGGTAATTCGGGATGATCCTTGTCGTCAATACCGATGATGGTGAAGTTATTCATTTTAGATTTAATAATTTTAGATTCCAGCCGCACGGGGCCTTGCTAATTTTAGATTTTAAATTTTAGATTTCCACCCACTAAATCACCCCTTCTAGATTTACTGCATTCAACTTTTATCTTTTAGTTTTTATCTTTTAACTTTTATCTTCCAAGAGGGTCGTCTTTTTCATTTTCAATTTTCAATTCCTCAAAGGTCTCTTCCCGGTCGTAGCTGCGCGGCGTCATCGAAACAAAGGATGGCGTTGACGAGGGTGGCGGCTAGGTTGCTACCTCCCTTGCGCCCTTCGATAACGAGCTTAGGCAGACGGGTGAAAGATTTCAGCATATGTTTGGATTCCCGAACGTTGACAAAACCGACGGGCGCACCGATAACACCGACTGGATGGGCCTTATTCTGGCGCATGAGTTTGCATAGTTCCATGAGGGCCGTGGGGGCGTTACCGAAAACGTAGAGTGCTTCGGGATGTTCTTCCACAGCAAGGCGTATGCCGGCTTGTGTGCGGGTGATTTTGAGACGGGATGCCATTTCTACTACACGAGGATCGTCAAGGTAGCATTTGACTTCAATGCCGAGGCGTTCGAGGGCTCCCTTGCGGATTCCGGAGGCCGCCATAGTGACGTCGGTTACTATCATGCGTACTTTGCCATCGTGTAGGGCAGTATGGAGAGTTTCCACGGCGTCATTGTCGGTGTAGAGAATGTTCTCCATGTCGAAGTCGGCAGTGGTGTGGATAGCGTGTAACAGCGCCCATTTACGGCCGAGGGGGATGTTTTTGTCCCTTAGTTCGGATTCGATGGTACGGAAACTGCGCATCATGATTTCTTGTCCGATACCGACGTTCTCGGTCGATTGTTCCCGGTAGTAACCGCGGGGAGTGATGATCTTGTCATTCCACGTGTAGGACTGAGAGTTTCCAATGATTACGATCGTGAACATGTCGATTTCTTCCGGGTTGAAATCATGTAGTGTCGTGATCTTAATTTCTTGTTCTTCACGTCCGGCTTGGCGGATGTACCCAACGGGAGTTTCCGGTTGGCGGTGTTTGAGGAATAATTCTTTCAAGCGATAGAGTTGCCAGTAGCGTCCCTCGCTTTTGGGGTTGTAGACAGCGGTTACGAAGTCGGCGGATGCGGCAGCTTCAATCCGGCGTTCGATCTTTTCCCACGGGGTCATCAAGTCTGACAGGGAGATAATGCAAAAGTCATGCCCGATAGGGGCTCCCAGTAACGCGGCTCCTTTTTGAAAGGCGCTGATCCCGGGAAGGATTTCTACCTCAACATCACTTGCTTTGTCCCGTTTCATTTCGAGAACGAGGGGTGCCATACCGTATATTCCGGCGTCTCCGGAGCTGACAACACAAACTGTACGTCCTTGTTCTGCATACTCGAAGGCAAGGGCTGCCCGGTCTTTTTCTTTTTTCATCCCGGTATCGATACACACCGTTTCAGGGCGGACAATGGACCGGATGAAGTTAAAGTAATATTTGTAACCCACCACAACGTCCGACTGCATGATGGCTGTCCGTACGGCTGGGGTAATGTCTTCTTCGCTACCCGGCCCGATGCCGGCAACATATATTTTTCCGTGTTTCATAACGTGTGACTTTATTTGTGACAAAGTTACTTATTTAGTTTGTAAAGTTTATAAAGTGTGGACTCCAAACACGAGAAAGTGTCAAAATTCATGTTCAAACACCCTCCCGGCAATTCATTTTAGATTTTAAATTCCAGTTGCATAGGGCTAACGCTTTGACTACCCCCTCTGACTCCCCCTTACACAGGGGGAGGATGTGCTACATTGTTATATTGTAATGCTTTCTTGCGTTTGTTTCTTCCCCTGTGTAAGGGGGAGCCAGAGGGGGTAGTTTTTCCATTCTAAATTCTACATTTTATCCATCGGATAATGTATTTCACCGAAAGTACGATTCCCGTGAAGGAGACAATTGCTCCGCCAAGAAGAAGGGTCCAAATGACCACGGTCCATAGTGCGGGGCGCTCGACGAGAAATTTGATGTCAAGGGTGTGAAGACCACGGTAAAGCCAGCGTTTCCGGCGTCCGTTGGTGTCGTAGTGAACGGGACGGAAAGATTCAAGGTTATAGTAATAACAGTCCTTTGCCTCGTTGTCGAACGTGACCTTGTAGACGGGGAGCGGTAGAGGACGACGACGGGATATATAGTAGTTGTCGTACTCGTTCATCTTGGTGATGGAGTAGGTGGTCGAGTCTCCGGCGAGGCGTTTGACGGCAGCGAATATCATCTCTTCCGTGATGCGGAAAGGGCGAATCGTGTCAGCGGAGGCGTCCAAGGTCACTTCCTTGCTAATCGTGCGGAGACGGTAGAGGGGAAGACCTTGGTAGTGGGTCCACTCGATGGTTTTGACAGGATCATCCGGCGTGGCTGTGAGTGCGATGGCTTTTCGATAGTCCAAGACATAGCTGGCAGGTGATGGGGCTTGTCTTTCGGCTGGGCTTTGGCGGAATCCGCTGGAGTCCTGTTTGCTGAAAAGCCACGAGGGGAGTGGGGCCATGGACATGTAACCGCTCAGTATCCACGTGAAGATGAATATGCCGAAGAAGAAACCCGTGATGTGGTGCCATTTGAACCACCGTTTCTTATACGGAGAGCGGAGAAAGCCTTTCCGGCGGGCGAGCCAGTAGGAACGTATGCCGAGAACGAATCCGGTAAAACACATGAACATTCCGAGATAACATGCCCAGTACATGAATTGTGTCCATAAGTTCTGGTTACCTCGGATAACGGTGAAATACACCCAATGGGGAATGGCCCCGAACCATGCCCAGAAACGATTGTTGGAGTTGGTGAACTGCAAGATGTCGGCAGTTCGGGAAGAGACGTAAAGCTGGTATTTTTCCGGACCGTCGAAGTAGAACTTGTAGATGGGAAATTCCCGCTTGTAATGGGCGAGGGGTATCCACTGGTCGAGGGAGTGTAAGGTATCCACCCGGGTAATCTTTCGGTTAGTACACCAGCGAACAGCCCGGTTTTCGCAGAGAGCGTAGTTAATAACGGGAGCCACGACATTCGTGTCGGCGTATATCTCGATACTTTGACGTCCCCCTCCTATACTGAATACGGGGTCTCCATAAGGGTTGTTCAGAGAGAGTCCGCGGGTTGGTGTTTTGGCAGGGAGACGGAGTAACACGTCTTGGATGGCAGGTAAGCCATTCGTATCAAGGATTTCCGCACGAGTGAACCGATCTTCTTGGCTTACACGGGGAAAGGAGTGGTAGATTATCACGATTCCGGATATGAACCATGAAAAGCACAGGATACAGAGAATTAACCCCAGTATCCGGTGGATATGGATAAATAATTTGGTTAACATGGTTGGTTAGTCGATATCGTCTGTTTTCTCGTATTTCTTTTTCTTCACGGTGATGTCTTCTCGTTGGTGTTTGGTGGCGAATTTCACGTGTTGGATGAAAAGTTCCTGTATGGCAGGGTATTCCCCCAACCCTTTGAGTAGTACGTTTACTTTATAGCCTTTCTTTTCCAGTTCGTCTTTCCAGTCCCCTGCGATGTCATTCTTGGCATGATCTCCGGCCACGAACATGAAGGGTACTAATGTCACTTCTTTTGCCTTGTTAGATTCGAGTCCACGAATTACATCGTCTATCGTGGGGTAACCTTCGATCGTTCCCACGTGGTAGTTCTTATGTCCTTGGGCTTTCATCACGTAGTCGAGCATTCCGTAGGTTGAGTTTGCCGGGTGGTAGGTCCCGTGGCACACGAAGACGCAATCCCCTTTTTCCTTTCCTTTGAGAACTTCGGCAATCGCTTTGACGGTTGCTTGATAATCTTCGGGCGAGTAAAGGAGGGCATTACCTAAACGGATGTCCTTGAATTTTTTCTGGTACAGTTTCACCTCCTCGCGTAGGGCCTCCATCTCTATCCCTTCAATAATGTTCGTGGGTTGAATGACGAGGTGGGTATAACCGTCGGCAATCAGTTTGTTCATGGCCTCGGTCGGGTTCAGTTTTACTATACCTTTCTCTTTGAGACGGCGCATGATCATGCGGGAAGTGTAGGATTCACGGACTTCCACTCCGGGGAATGTTTGTGACACTTTTTTGTTAATGGCTTCGATGGTCAGGACTCGGGTATCGTCGTGGGTAGTCCCGAAGTGAACCATGAGGATCGCTATTTTGTCATTAGGACCAAGGGTCTTGAATATATCGGAATGTTTGAAACCGCCGCCACCGTGGGCTAACACGTTTAGACCGGTAAAGAGGGATAGTATGATGATAATTGTTTTCATTATTTTTTAAATCTAATAGTTAAACTTGCAAAGAATGTTCTTCCCGGACTTAATGTTCCGAGATTGGAGCCGTAAGGCAGGTTCTGGGAATAGTCGAATAGATTCTCAATTCCCGCGTTGATTTCGAAAAGGAACATACCCACGGGAGAGAAAGAGTGATTGGTTGTCAAGTTCCAGATCTGGTATTTAGGAGCATCTTTCTCGGTGGATTTCACGAATTTCTTGCCTTGTAATCGCCCGTTGAGGTTCACGTTAAGCCGATAATTGTTCCATTCGTGTATGTAATTGGCCCGGATGGTTCCTGAGTGACGGGTACTTTCTTCCAGTCGTATTTTGGTCCTCTGATCTCGGGCGTCCACGTAGCTATATCCGCCTCCTAGGGAGAAACCTGCTCCCAGGTAACTATTAACGGAAATGTCAACCCCTTGCGTGCGTGCTTTGTTAAGATTTTCATAGGTGGTCCGGGAGTCTATTCCGTTGGCTTTATCCTCGTCCGTGGTTAGGTATTTTGTCGTAATAACATCCCGCAAATCATTGATATACCCGTTAACCGATATGTTACAGTATTTACTGGTATACTCAGTGTTAAAGGAGTAATAGTTTGATTTTTCCGGTTTAAGGTCGGGGTTGCCGATTGTGATGGTTTGTTTCCCTTTCTTGGTAGCCTCTTTGTAATAGTAGAGGTCGGTCAATAAAGGGGCTTTAAATCCGGCGGCATATGACAACCGGAAGTTAAATTCCCCGAGGCTATACATTGCCGCTATCTTAGGAGTGAATTTGTTCTTGAATGTCTCATGGTAGATGTAGCGAAATCCGGGTACTAACTGGAGTTTTTTCAAGATACGAATCTCATCTTGTGCATAGAGTGCCAACGTGTACACGTTTTTACTCTCGGTAAGGTCCGTGGGGTTTTTAAGATAGTCTTTAACGTATTCGGAGCCTATTGAGATTTTGTTGTATTTACCGATTTTGAAAACCCCTTTCAAGTTAGCAGACAGGTAACGTTGACGTTTGGTCAGGATTTCTTCCCCGGCGTGAGTTGTCGTGTCGCTCTTGGAAATAATGTCTCGGGTGTATACTTTATAGTATTCATAATTGTTGGCATTGACATCCAAGCTAATATAGGCGGAATTCCCGAATAAGTATTTCCCTCCTAGTCCTATGGCATAATTTTCGTATGACATATCATAGTCGAATCCGGAAAGGTCTTTGGCGTCTTTATTTACGGGACGTTCAATCTCTTTGGTAAAGTAACTTCCTTCCACGTAGATATTTAAATTTTTAGAAGGATCGAAAGCAAAGCGTTGGTTCACGATGTCCGAATGGAATTTGTCGGAAACTTTACGGCGTGTCGGTACACTGTCTTCTGTGATCTTGCTGAGTTGCCAACCATCGGACTGGCGTCGTTGGTAAGAGGTGGAGGAGGTAAATTTCCCAACATTGATATCGGTGTTGATGTTCTCTATAAAACTGCCTTTTCCTCCGAAACGAGTGGTGGACATAATATTAAGTGCATCATGTGGTTGATCGGTGATGATATTGATCACTCCTGCGATAGCGTCAGAACCGTAAAGGGAGGATGCGGCCCCCTTGAGGACCTCGATACGTTTTACTCTACCCATGTCAATTCGGGAAAGATCGACATAGCCGGAGATGTCCCCGGTCATTTTTTTCCCGTTTACGAGAATGAGAATATAATCCCCTTTCATCCCGTTAAGTGTCATGTTTGTTCCCATGGCAGTCGGTCGGAAACTGAAAGAGGGATTAAGCATGACAAGGGCATCCTCGATCGTGGAGATACCGCCTTTTTTTATATCGGAAGCGGTCATTACTTCAACGGGTACGGGAGAATCTTTCAACCTTCTGTGAGTTCCAGTTCCGGATACAACAACCTGATCCAAGTTGATCAGCGATGATTTCAGTTTGAACAGAATGTCGCTTTTACTGCTATTAATATTCATGGAACTGACCTCGTAACCGGAGTAACTGGCCCGGAGAGTGTATGCGCCTTCCGGTACTTTTTCAAGGATAAATTCTCCTTTGTTGTTGGTAGCGATTCCTATACTCGTTCCGATTAACCGAACGTTCGCACCAATAAGTGCTTTCCCGCTTTTGGCATCAATAACTCGTCCTTTTAGTGTGATTTGTCCTAACGAGGTACTTACTAAGGCTAACATGAATAATGTGGTTAGCACCGCAATTCTTTTCATTATAAAATGA
>ERZ825137.5950-NODE-5950-length-10954-cov-2.474080_pt1 | contig 10954 bp, 12 predicted proteins | sample MGYA00519873_ERZ825137 | MGnify/ENA primary metagenome ERZ825137 (study PRJEB31778, sample SAMEA3449190) | human gut metagenome | biome: human gut; feature: human-associated habitat; material: faeces | place: United Kingdom | collected 2010/2012 ... | reverse complement strand
GGGGTACCCGTAGGGGGCTATCCACGAGAGGATAGCCCCCTCGGAATAATTATTAGCGGTAGAGTAACCAGACAATCGGTTACGGAGAAACCTTTAAGTCTTTCAGGTAACGGAAAACAAAGCCTAGGCAATATAAGCAAAAACCTTCTAAATTTCCGCTCCGGAAAATAAAAACTGAGTTATAGAAAGCAGAACCTTTATAAATTTCCGTGTCCGGAAACTGCCGTCCCCCACCCGCCCGGCGTTTGTTCACCGGTATCGGCTCCGGCTATCCACGAGAGGATAGCTCCCTCGGAGTTATTATAAGCAATAGAGTAACCAAACAATCGGTTACAGAGAAACCTTACACATTTCCGATTCCGGAAAACAAAGCCTAGTGTATATAAGCAAAAACCTTTATAGATTTCCGCTGACGGAAATCAGTTTTGTTTCTGCACCGTTTTATACTCGTCATAAAACTTGTAATACGGACATGAGCTGTACGGATGCTCCATAAAACGTATCATCTCATCTTCGTCAAGGTCAAGATTACACACGTCATCATCCATAAGAGGATCATAATCAAAATACATACAATCCTCGCATCTGGTTATTGTACTCTTCTTGTCAGAAGCTTTTTGACTATTGTATTTTTCGCTTTCCATGCCAATATCTCCAACATACTCTGAAAAATAAGTTTTGTACGGTATATACAGACGTATTCTTTACATATATTGTACCATATGCGGGTCTTAAAATCAACAAAGCTATTGAAACAAGCTGCTTTCGGTGGTAAAATTAACTAACAAATACCATAGAAACGAGGTGCGTATAATGCCATATATCAGCACAAGAACCAACGTGGAAATATCCGCCGAAAAGGAAAAACGCCTTAAATCAATGTTGGGAGAGGCTATAGGCAGCTTTCCGGGGAAAACGGAGGCATGGCTTATGACTGAGTTTCAGGACAGATGCCGCCTATGGTTTGCCGGCTCGGACGCTCCCGCCGCCTTTGCAGAAGTTAAGGTGCTCGGAGGGGTAAAGAGAGAGCATTGTGAGAAAATGACCGCCTGCCTTTGCAAGATTTTTGAGTCTGAGCTTGGTATACCTGCTGACAGAGTGTATGTCAAGTATGAACCTGTGGAAAACTGGGGTTGGAACGGCTCCGATTTTTGAGCTGCTTGAGCCGGTATTGTTTATAGTCCGCAGATATGATGAAAGGAGATAGTATATGAGCTTCAGGGAAATAAGGCCGGAGGAGCTTGACGGAAACGTTTTCAGCATGATAGGAAAAGATTGGATGCTTATAGGCGCCGAAAAGGACGGAGAGTTCAACATGATGACCGCCAGCTGGGGCGGCATGGGCGTGCTTTGGGGTAAAAATGTCGCTTTTGTTTTCATTCGTCCGCAGAGATATACCTACTCTATTGTAGAAAACTCAGACCGGCTGACTCTGTCGTTTTTCGGCGGAGAGGAGCGCGAGGCATTGAATCTTTGCGGAAGAATCAGCGGCAGGGACGTTGACAAGGTAAGAGAAAGCAAACTGACTCCGTTTGTTACAAACGAGGGCTGCAAATCGTTCAAAGAAGCGTCCGTTATTATGGAATGCCGGAAGCTGTATGCAGATTTCATAAAAGAAAACTGCATGGCAGACAGCAGTATTATGAAATGCTATCCGAAAAACGATTTTCACAAAATGTATATCTGCGAAATTTCCAGAATTCTGGTGCGTGTCAACTAAAAAAAGTGCGGCTGTCTTTAAAAGACAGCCGCACTTTTGATATTAAGCAAAAATTGAATGCGAAAATTCCAAAATTCTGCAAGTGTCAGCGTATCTGACCGTTTCCGTTTATTATATATTTGCAGGTGGTCAGCGCGCTGAGTCCCATGGGACCTCTTACATGGAGCTTTTGCGTGGATATGCCAACCTCCGCGCCAAATCCGAATTCACCGCCGTCTGTAAATCTTGTAGAGGCGTTTACATACACGCAGGCGCTGTCCACAAGCGATGTAAAGCGCTCTGCCGCAGATATGCTGCTTGTAATTATGGCCTCGCTGTGGGCGGTTGAGTATCTGTTTATATGTTCTATGGCTTCATCCAATGAATCCACCACCTTAACTGAGACTATAAGATCATCGTACTCAGTTGCAAAGTCCTCTTCTGTAGCCTGAGAGCAGCCTATGGCCGATACTGTCCTGCCGCAGCCGCGTATTTCCGTTCCGGAGGGTTTCAGCGCCTCCTTTACGGCCGGAAGGAACTTTTCGGCCGCATACTTATGAACAAGAAATGTTTCCGCTGCGTTGCACACTGCCGGCCGCTGTGTTTTGGCATTTACAGCTATTTTCACGGCCATGTCCGTATCGGCGTCGCTGTGGACGTATATGTGGCAATTTCCGGCGCCGGTTTCAATTACAGGAACCTTTGATTTGTCAGTTACAGAGCGTATAAGGCCTTTACCGCCTCTTGGAATCAGCACATCAACCAGTCCCACTGCTTCCATGAGCGCGGTGGCGCCGTCCCTGCCGCCGAAATCTATAAGCGAAATACAGTCCTCCGGGAGGCCCGCTTTTGCAAGAGCGCGCCGGGCGCAGTCGGTTATGGCACGGTTGCTGTTTGCAGCCTCCTTTCCCCCGCGCAGTACGGCTCAGTTGCCGCTTTTTATACAAAGAGCCGCTATATCCGCAGCTACGTTGGGACGGGACTCAAAAATCGTGCCCACAACTCCGAGAGGAACGGATATTTTTTTAATCTCAAGCCCATTTGGGCGCACGCTTACGCTTCCGCCGCCTATGGGATCGCTCAGACCGATCAGGGAGCGTATTCCTTCGCATATGCCTGCGATTCTGCCGCTATCAAGGCGCAGTCTGTCGGTCATGGCAAGGGATATTCCGTTATCCTGCGCCTGCTCCACGTCTGCCCTGTTTGCTTCTAGTATAAGTGTCTCATTTGAAGAGAGTGTGTCTGCAAAAGCCGCAAGAAAGCCGTTTCGCGTTTGTCCTGACGCACTTGCGAGGGACGGTGAGGCTGATTTTGCTTTTTTGCAAAGACTGAATACCTGCTGTCTCACGGTTTCGTAGTTATCACTCATGGTTCTTTTTCCTCTCTGTTTTTGCTTTACTATCGGGGCAGAAGTATGTGCCTATTTTCTTTCCGTCTATTATGCTGTACAGCACTTCAGGGTTTTTTCCGTTAAGTATCAGCATCGGTATTCCGGCAGAGCAGACAAACTGCGCGGCCTTCAGTTTTGTGGTCATTCCTCCGGTGCCGAATTCCGTACCTGCGCCACCGGCGCAGGCCAGAATATGCTCGTCTATTCTTTCAACCCGGGATATAAGCTGTGCGTCCGGATTTTTTCGCGGATCGCTGTTGTACAGGCCGTCTATATCGGACAGGTTTACCAGCAGGTCCGAATTGCATATGACGGAAACGTATGCCGAAAGCGTGTCGTTGCCGCCAAATTGCAGTTCCTCGCTTGATATGGAGTCGTTCTCGTTTACTATGGGAATGCAGCCCAGAGAAAACAATGTGGAGAAGGTGTTTCTGGCAAGCTCCAGACGATGTGGATTATCCACTACATCCTTGGTCATAAGCACTTGACCTACGTTGTAGCCGTATCCGGCAAACAGACGCTCGTACATACGCATGAGTTCTGTCTGACCAACGGCCGCAAGCGCCTGCTTTTCTGAAAGCGTGCGCTTTTTTACAGGAAGGCCAAGCTTGGAGCTTCCGGCTGCCACTGCTCCTGATGAAACAAGGACTACTTCTCTACCGGAATTCTTTATGTCTGACAGGGTTCTGCAAAGGCTCTCCATGCGGCGAATATTAAGTCTGCCTGTGGAGGAATGCGTCAGGGTTGAGGAACCGATCTTTACGGTGATCCTTCTGCACTTGGTACAGTTATCCATTTGAATTTGAAATTTCTCCGTTTTTTAAAAAAATTTATAAAAATTGTATTCAATTTTAACGCTGTATATATTATAATAAAATGAATACTTGTACTGTCCCTTAAAGGGTCTGTCGGTGCATCAAGCCTTAAAAAGCCTTGTGCCTTTAATAATTATACCATCCTTTGCTTTGATTTCAACAGTTTTTTTAATTTTACTCATACAGGAGAAGGATTATGGAAAAAGAGAAGAAGAGATACGACGTACAGATTGCCGGTGTGGAAATGTCCATAATTTCCGACGAGAGGGAGGATTTTGTTCAGCGCCTGGTCAGCGAGCTTGACAAAAAGATAACGGACATAACTCTCCAGTCAAAGCGCTGCTCAAAACTCGACGCTGCCATTCTGGTTGCGCTTGACTACAACAGTGAAAAGCTGAAGGCTGAGAAGCGCGTTCGCAATCTGGAAGCGCAGGTTGCCCTTTATGATGCCAATCTGAGACGGATGCGCGACGAAAACTTTAAGCTGAAAGGCGTAATGCTTGGAAAAAAGGATTCCTCAGACGGGGTTGAGGCTGAAAGCGGCGCAGAGAAATCAGCAGCTGAAGAGAGCGTGCAGAACGCCGCCGATGCTGCCGACGAAGCTCTCGGTATGAGTCAGCTTACCATGGTTGCGGACAGGGACGATGAGCAGGAGACAGGAGCATCGCCTTCAGATGCGCACGTAGAAGAAAACACAGAAAAGCAGCCCTCCGGCAGAGAAGAAAAGCTTCGCGAGATAGCAGATCTTTTCCATCGCGCGTCCCATACAGGGACTGAGACGGCAGGGGAAGGCGAAAAGAAGGAAAATGCGGAAACTGCCGACACCGATTCCCACAGCGACGGAAAAAAGGACAAGCTGCGCCAGATAGAAAGCCTCCTGCGCGGAAAAGAAAACTGACAATGTCACTGGAAAACAGCCTTCCCGAGCTTCTGGCTCCGGCCGGAACAATGGCATCGCTTGAAGCCGCCATACAGGGTGGAGCCGACGCCGTATACTTTGGCGCCGGAAGCTTTAATGCAAGGATGAGGGCCGGCAATTTTCAAAGCGAGGAAGAAATATGCCGGGCGGTAAAACTGTGCCGGGCGTTCGGGGTAAAGGCTTATGCTGCAGTAAACACCCGTATATACGACAGCGAACTGTACAGTGCTCTTGAGCTTTGCAGGCAGCTGTATAACGCAGGTGTGCACGGAATTATCGCCGCCGACGTGGGTTTGTGCACTCTTGTGAGAAAATATATACCGGAGCTTGAGCTTCACGCAAGTACGCAGCTTTCCGGGCACACTATCGCAGATGCCGAAGCATTTTCAGAGCTTGGCTTCAGCCGGATGGTATGTCCCAGAGAAATCAGCCGGGAGGAGCTTAAGCGCCTTTGCGCCGCCTCTCCGATCGAAATTGAAATGTTTGTTCACGGAGCATACTGCGTATCTTTTTCCGGCCAGTGTCTGATGAGCGCTGCTATTGGCGGAAGAAGCGGAAATCGCGGCGAGTGCGCTCAGCCCTGCCGCCAGCCGTACAGCCTTTCAGGCAAAAAACCTTCGTATCCGATAAGTCTTAAGGATATGTGTCTTGCAGGCCACGTAAAAAGTCTTATAGACAGCGGTGTGGCTTCTCTTAAAATTGAGGGACGTCAGAAAAAGCCGGAATATGTGTACGGAGTCTGTAAAATTTACCGTCGGCTTCTGGACCAGAGACGTAACGCCACAGAGGACGAGATGAACAGTCTTGAGGCTTTGTTCAGCCGGGGCGGTTTCTCCGACGGGTATTATACCGGCAAGGCGGACAATATGCTTGGAGTGCGCACATACGACGATTATCTTGCCATGGATAAAACCCCTTTTCCGGGGCTTACGCGCAAGATTGGAGCGGACATAGTGCTCTATGCAGAAAGCGGACAGCGCGCCAGGCTTTGCGTAAGCACTCCGCACGCTTCCGTTGCGGTATGCGGAGACAGGGCGCTTGACAGTTCCGTAAGTGCGACAGACCCCAAAAAGGCAGAAGAAAAAGTGGGAAGGCTTGGAGGAACTCCATTTGAGCTGAAAAGCTTCCGCTTTATAACCGACGGCTCCGGAGTCACCCTTTCGGAAATAAACGCTTTGCGGCGGCTGGCAGTTGAAAAGCTTACCGACGCAGGCAGAATAACGGTGGGACCCATACAGGCTCAGCTAATCAAAAAACGTTTTGACAAGGACTTGCCGAGAAAAAAAGAAAAGGCCGCAGTTTTCCGCTTTGCAAGCAGTATTACCGAAAAAACGGAGGAATATTTCAGCCGCATATACCTTCCGTTCGGAGAAAAGGGCGCAGGCCGCGGCGGCCGAGGAGTACTGCTGCCCACGGCGTTTTTCGACGCTGCAGGTATGGCAATATGGGATTCTCTCGAAGATTTGCGCCGTAAAAACGGTGATTTCCCCGTTCTTGTCAATACTGAAGGGCAGTTAAGAGAGGCGGTCAGACGCGGATTCCGGGCCGAATGCTCTTTGAGAATGAATGTTTTTAATTCGGAAACAGTGCGCCGTCTGTCCGGGCTGGGAGCCTTTGGAGTTACCTACGCGCCGGAACTGACCATTCCCCGTATGCGGGATATGCCCGGAGCGGCGGGCGGATGTCTTTCCGGAGCAGTGGTATACGGAAGACTGCCGCTTATGTATACCGTAAGATGTCCCATATCGGACGGCGGCGCTGAGTGCCCGCATGGCAGAACCGGGTTTGCAGAACCGTCCCTGCCCGTTGATTGGGTATGCAGGGGCGCTGTTCGCGACCGAAAGGGAGTGGAATTTCCAATAATAGCGGACCCCGGATGCGGCGGAGTAATTTACAACAGTGCTGTTGTCTGGATGGCCGACCGCACGGAGCAGATAGATATTGCAGGGGCGCCTGTAAACTGGTATCTGTTTTCCGACGAGGGGCCCAGGGACGCAGACTTTGTAATCGAGGCCTATAAAAACAGGAGCGCGGCCCCGGAGGATACAATGATAAAAAGAATATAGGCGGAGGGGTTTTATGGCTGAGGAAAAAACAGTAGAAATAAAATATCTTGCAGAGGGCATGGAACCTCTTTGCTATGTGGAGGGAAAATCAGACTGGATAGATCTCCGATGCGCGGAAACAGTGCATATTAAAGAAGGGGAATTCAGACTTGTTCCGCTCGGCGTTGCAATGAAACTGCCTGAGGGGTATGAGGCTCACATTGTTCCAAGATCCTCAACTTTCAAGAATTTCGGGATAATACAGACCAATCACATGGGCGTGGTGGACGAGTCCTACTGCGGTGATAACGACCAGTGGTATATGCCGGCGTATGCTCTAAGGGACACTGTCATTGAAAAGGGAGACCGCATATGCCAGTTCCGTATAATGGAGCATCAGCCCAGACTTGCCTTCCGCGAGGTAGACGTTCTGGGCGGAAGCGACAGAGGCGGCATAGGTTCCACGGGGGTGAAGTAAAATGGCGAAAAAAAGACTTTGTCTGGCGTCAGGTTCCCCACGCAGACGAGAAATACTTGATATGGCCGGGTACAGTCATTATGTTCTTTCCACTGACGCCGATGAAAGTACGGATATTCGCGATGCAGGAAGTCTGTGCGTTGAACTTTCGGCAAGAAAGGCCGCGGCTGCGGCAAAGACAGAAAGAGATTGTGTGATCGTTGCCGCCGATACAGTGGTGGAGCTGGACGGAATAATTCTCGGCAAGCCTTCCGGAGCAGAGGAGGCGTATGCTATGCTTACGGCTTTGTCGGGAAGGACCCACCGTGTGCACACGGGCTGCACAGTTACTGATGGGGAGCGCACGGTAAGCTTTGAAAGCGTGGCCGCAGTCACCATGAGAAATATTGAAGAAAGAGAGAAAAACGACTATATAGCTACCGGCTCTCCTCTGGATAAGGCCGGAGCATACGGTGTGCAGGACGCGGGCGGAATGTTTGTTTCCGACATTGACGGAGATTTTTATACCGTAATGGGACTGCCGCTGTGCAAGCTGAGTCAGGTGCTTGCCGATTTTGGAATATATCCGGAAATGGGTATAATTAAAAAGTGACGGAGCTGCGCTTTGCGCGTTGACATAAAGATAAAAGGATAGGTTTCTGGTATGAGTAAGAATATAGGAATAGATTTGGGCACGGCTAATACCATAGTATATGTTCGGGGCAAGGGCATAGTCCTTCGCGAACCTTCTGTGGTGGCAGTGGAGCAGAGAAGTAAAAAGGTAATGGCCGTAGGTAACGAGGCAAAGAAAATGCTTGGCAAGACCCCCGGATCCATTGTGGCGATGAGGCCGCTTAAAGACGGGGTTATTGCGGAGTTTGATTTTACTACCGCGATGCTCAGGGACTTTTTCAAAAAAGTGTCCGGCAGTACGCTTTTCAGCAGGCCTAAGGTCATAATCTGCATTCCCTACGGAGTTACCGAGGTTGAAAAACGCGCAGTGGAAGACGTGTCGCTGGAGGCCGGCGCTCAGTCTGTTGCCCTGATAGAAGAGCCGATCGCGGCAGCCATCGGCAGCGGACTTAAGGTAGAGGACGCAAAAGGCAGCATGATCGTCGATATAGGCGGCGGCACCACGGAGGTGGCCGTTACAAGTCTTGGAGGAATAGTTCTGTCAACCTCTCTGCGTATAGCAGGCGATGAGCTGGATGAAGCTATCGTCACATACGTAAAGAAAAAGTATAACATTCTCATAGGCGAAGTCACAGCGGAAATGCTGAAAAAGAAGATCGGCAGCGTTCACCCCGGCGTGGACAGAGGTATTATGGAGGTGCGCGGGCGCAATCTGCTTAATGGGCTTCCGGCAATAATAAACATATCCTCGGCTGAGGTAAGGGAGGCTATGCACGAGCAGGTAGTGCATATTGTTGAGGCTATACGCACTACTCTTGAAAATACCCCGCCGGAGCTTTCCAGCGACATTTACGACAACGGTATTATGCTGGCTGGCGGCGGCGCGCTTCTGGGCGGCCTTGACGCGCTTATAACCCATGTGACCGGTATCCGGGCTACGGTAGCAAAAACACCCCTTGATGCAGTGGCCGTAGGCATCGGTCATGTGATAGAAAGCATGGGCGACGCAAACGACATAGTACAGTACAGAAACAGAAGCTCAAGGTAAGGCCGGGCCTTACTTACGTTTCTTCGGAAAGGAGACGTCGTGCGAAACTTTGTCAAAACCAGATTCTTTACAGTTATAGCAATAGCGGCAATGCTGCTGACCATAGTGCCGACGGTGCTTTCCGTCATGGGGCTTGGTGATTATGTCAAGAACACTGTAAACGTAATGTTGACTCCGGTGCAGAAGCTTTTCACCTACGCCACAGACGCGGTTGACGGCTTTGTGGATTATTTTACCGAATTCGACAGAATAGTGGCCGAAAACGAGCAGCTCAGAGAGGAAATATCTCAGCTGCGTGACCAGACTGAGTCTGCCAAGGAGGTTGCGCAGATGAACGAATGGCTGTACGACTATCTTGAATTGAAAAGAGAGCACACCGATTACAGCTTTGAGGCGGCAAATGTTACAGGCCGTGAGAGCGGCAACTATATGACGGTGTTCACTCTTGACAAGGGCACGTCACAGGGCGTACGGGCCAATATGCCGGTAATGACTGCCGACGGCCTTGTGGGATATGTTCAGGAAGCGGGCAGCGGCTGGTCGAAGGCTGTTACAATTCTGGAATCCGGCTCCGCCATAGGCGCATATGTTGAACGCAGCGGCGAGGTAGGAGTCATAGAGGGTGACTACAAGCTGGCCTCTGAAGGAGTTTGCCTTTTAAAATATCTCCCTGCTGACACGGACATTCAGGTGGGTGACAGGATTCTTTCCAGCGGATATGGAAGCGTGTACCCCAGAGGACTGGTTATTGGATATGTAAGCGATATAAAGAACAATGCAAATTCCCGTACAAAAGATGTGTACGTTACCCCCGGCGCAGATCTTTCGGATATATCGCGGCTGATGGTTATAACTGATTATGACACCTACACAGAAGAATAATAAAAACCGCCGTGAAGACGGCGGAGGGCGGCCGCGCCGTTCCGGCGGTCAGTGGCAGCTGCCTGAAAACGCTCCCGTATATCCCAACGAAGCGGCGGTGCGCAGAGCGCAGCTTGAACAGCAGGCGCAGCAAACGGAAAATGCCCGGAGAATGCGAACGCCCGGTCAACGCAGCTTTCGGACCAATGGAATTCAGGAATCTGCCGGAAAAATTTCCGCCGGTCAGGCGCATTCCGCAAGCCACGGTAATGAAGCAAACGGCAGAAAGCCGGCGGTACGCAGGCGCGAAGGTGTTCGTCCGTACAGCCGTTCGGAGCGCGGCAGATATTCTTCCGCGCCGTCGGGTCCGGCTTCGCGCGGTCCCGGAAGATCGGGAAAGCGCCGCCGGCCGCTAAGCTTCAGAGAGGCTCTTAAGGAGGAGCTTCTTGAGGATGTACAGGGTCTGAGCGTTCCGTTGCAGATAGATTCTGAGAGCATTGCCCGTGTAGCGGTGTGCACCGGGTTTATTATAGTGCTTGTGCTCTTGCAAACCACATTTTTCGCCCGTTTCAGGCCATTCGGGGCTATCCCGGACGTAATGCTTGCCCTTGCCGCTGCGATAGCGGTATCTGAGGGAGAAAAATACGGAGCCGTATGCGGACTTGTCTGCGGCGTGCTTACAGAGAGTCTTGGCTCAGGCGCTACAACACCGCATCTTTTGACGCTATTGTATACAGAGGCGGGCTTCGCCATAGGTGTGGCGTCAAAATATTATCTCACGGATTCAGTTCCGGTGAGAGCCGTATATATTGCTGCCTGCGGCTTTGGCAGGGCAGTTATAAGCGCGATATGCGCGGCCTGTACTCTGGACGCGACTATCGGACAGATACTTTCAGGCATTGTCGTTCCTGAGTTTTTTGCCACTCTTCTGCTTGCGCCCGGGATACATGCTCTTGTGTGGCTTTGTCTCAGACCGTTCCATAAGTCCAGGGAGCAGAGAACGGAGCCAAGGGGAGGATAACACAAAGAAGCAAATAACGCCCCGGCGTTGGAGAGCCCTGTGAAACTGTTTTGCAGTGTCTGATTG
>ERZ825137.5948-NODE-5948-length-10959-cov-4.449376_pt1 | contig 10959 bp, 10 predicted proteins | sample MGYA00519873_ERZ825137 | MGnify/ENA primary metagenome ERZ825137 (study PRJEB31778, sample SAMEA3449190) | human gut metagenome | biome: human gut; feature: human-associated habitat; material: faeces | place: United Kingdom | collected 2010/2012 ... | reverse complement strand
CTCGCAGCCGCCTTCCGGCGCGCCGCATTACGACAGGTCTCCACACTGCCGCACCCTGAGTCTCAGGGAAATTGATATTCCTCCTTGTTAATGCTGTACGGGGCTGAATCATGGAGAGCCGCGCACGCAGTCAGATTAGACCTGCAGCGATGATACTGTCAAGCCATATATATTATACAGATTATTATCTGGTATTGCAAGCCAATATTCACCGTCCAAAATTGTGCAAATTGCTGTGCTTCCTTGAAATTTCGGATGCATTGTGCTATACTGATAATATGATAATTATACCCGTTCGCGGGCAGGAGGAGACACATATGGCATCCCATGAAAGCCAGCCGCGCAGGCAGAACAGCCATGCGGCAAGAGTAAAGGAGAGAGAATCCCATGTAAGGCGCCCTCGGAAAAAGAGCAAGGCGCCCCTCATCGTGGGTCTTATACTGGCGATTTTTGTGCTGGCGGCGGTGATAGCGTTGCTCTGGATTGAATCCAACTGCGTGCTCGTCGGCGGCAAGCTCTACCGGCAGGGCGACACGATTGACCTGCGCGGCGGCGAGGTCAGCATTGCGGAATACGATGAGCTGCGCGCCCGCTTCCCTGACAGCGTGATCCTCTGGAACGTGCCGATAGGCAGCCGCAGCTTTGACAGCAGCTCCACCTCCGTCAGCGTTGACAATTACAGCGAGGCCGAGATAGACAGCTTCCGCTATCTGCCGCAGCTCAAGACCATCGACGCGTCGGACGCCGACTGCTATGACGTTATAATGAAAACCATCGACGCCTACCCGAACTGCACCGTCAAATATCAGGTGAAGCTGGGCGGCTCGGCCTACGCGGGCGACACAGCGCAGCTCGTGCTCGATTCTCCGGCAGCGCTCAGCGAGCTGGAAGCGCGCCTGCAATATTTCCCGCAGCTTGAAAGCGTCGATCTCCGCGCCGCCGGACTCGGCGACGACGAGGAAGACGCGCTGATAGACGCGTTCCCCGACATAAGCTTCCTCCGCGAGGTGGAGCTTGCGGGCAAGAGCTTTGACACCTCCGCCGCGGAGCTTGACCTGAGCGGCACGGATATCGACGTCCAGACGCTTGTTGCCGCCGCGCCGCGCTTCACCGGCACAGAGACCGTGGAGCTGGGCAGCCGCGAGCTGTCGTTTGACGACATCGAGGCCGTCCGTGATGCATTCGGCGGAGCCACCGTGCACTGCAAGCTGCGCGTTTACGGCACGCAGGTTGATTCTTTCGCGGAGGAACTGAACTATAACGGCCAGTACCTCGGCGACACCGGCGACGCCGAACGAGCCGCATCCGTCATGCCGTACCTCCGGAAGCTGTACATGGATAACTGCGGACTCTCCGACGAGGTGCTGGGCGCGCTCGATGACAAGTTTGAGAACCTGCGCGTCGTGTGGACGGTGTACATAAAGGGCTTCCCCTGCAAGACCGACGCCGACAATTTCTGCGTCTCCAAGTACAGCAGCAGCTACGGCCCGCTGGGCGACGATCTGATCGACCCGATAAAATACTGCAAGGACATGGTCACGCTGGAAAGCGTGGAGCATAAGTACGATGTGTCCCTGCTGAAAGACCTGATCCGGGAGCATGTGGAGGCCACCGGCTCTCCCCGTGGTAAGGAAATTCTGGAAAACTTCGGCGAATATCTGCCAAAGTTCAAGAAGGTTCTGCCCCACGACTATGATAAGATGCTCCGCCTGATCGCCCAGATGGAGGAAAAGGGCGAGGACAGCGAGCAGGCGCAGATCGAGGCGTTTTACGCCATGAAAAACGGGAAATAAGGAGGCGGGAATATGGGAAAACCCACCGGATTTATGGAGATCGACCGGCAGACCAGCCGGGAGATCGCTCCAGAGGAACGTATCAAAAATTTCAATGAATTTCATATTCCGCTGCACTGCGACGAACAGCAGGCGCAGGGTGCGCGGTGCATGGACTGCGGCGTACCCTTCTGCCAGAGCGGCATGATGATCGGCGGCATGGCAAGCGGCTGCCCCTTAAATAACCTCATCCCCGAATGGAACGATCTGGTGTATCAGGGGCGGTGGGACTTGGCGGCGAAGCGGCTCATTGCCACAAACCGCTACCCGGAATTCACCAGCCGGGTCTGTCCGGCGTTGTGCGAAGCCGCCTGTACCTGCGGCATGGCCACGGGGTCGCCCGTGGCGGTGAAGGAAAACGAGCGGGCGATCGTGGAGTACGGCTACGAAAGCGGCGCAATCCACGCCGTCCCGCCACCGGCGCGCACCGGAAAGCGGGTGGCGGTGGTCGGCACCGGCCCCTCCGGGCTGTCTGTTGCCGACCTGCTGAACAAGCGCGGCCACAAGGTGACCATGTACGAGCGCGCCGACCGGGTGGGCGGCCTGCTGATGTACGGCATTCCCAACATGAAGCTGGAAAAGTGGGTCATTGACCGCCGGGTGAAGATTCTGAAAGACGAGGGCATCGAGTTTATCACCAACGCCGACGTGGGGCGTGACGTCTCCGCCGAGGAACTGAAAGAGAATTATGACGCGGTGGTACTCTGCTGCGGCGCGAAAAAGCCCCGGGACATCGGCGTACCCGGACGGGACGCTGAGGGAATTTACTTTGCCGTGGACTACCTGACCAGCGTGACAAAAAGTCTGCTTGACTCGGATTTTGCCGACGGCAAGGCCGTCACGGCCAAGGGCAAGAAGGTGCTGGTCATCGGCGGTGGAGACACGGGCAATGACTGCGTAGGCACTGCCATCCGTCAGGGCTGCACGGGCATCATGCAGTTGGAAATGATGCCTTGCCCGCCGGAAACCCGCGCTCCCGGCAACGCATGGCCGGAGTGGCCGCGGGTGCTGAAAACCGACTACGGCCAGCAGGAGGCCATTGCCGTGTTCGGCCACGACCCCCGAGAATACCAGACCACCGTCAAGGAGTTCTACAAGAACGAAGCCGGGCAGGTCTGCGGGGCGCTCATTGCCCGTCTGGAAAGCAAGGTGGTGGACGGGCGGCGGATGATGGTTCCCACCGGGGAGGAATTCTCCGTGGAGTGCGATCTGGTGCTTATCGCGGCGGGATTTCTGGGCTGCGAGAGCTATGTCGCCGAAGCCTTCGGCGTGGATATGACGCCCCGGGGCAATGTGGCGGATGTGAAGTACGCGACCAGTCAACCCAAGGTATTTGTCTGCGGCGATATGCGCCGGGGACAGAGCCTTGTGGTGTGGGCACTGCGGGAAGGCCGGGACACCGCCGCCGTGGTGGACGAAAGCCTGATGGGCTATACTAATCTGTAATTAGCAAAAAAACTCCCCGTTTTCCATCGAAAACGGGGAGTTTTGCTATAGAACTCATACTGAACTCCAATTAAAATCTTTAGAAAAGATTTTAATTGCCCGAAGGGCAAGGAGTTCATATGAGACTTGTTTTGTGATTTCTTTCCTTATAAATCACAAAACTGGCAGCGCCATCAGGCGATGCCTTCCTGATTGAAATCAAAGATTTTAATCAGGAAATAGTATCAGTCAAATACGTACATTCCGAAAAACGCGATCAGACCGTCGCCGCAGGTATATTCCATACCGCACAGGTCTGCCAGCTTCTTGACGAAAATGCAGTATGCGGACATGCAGGAATATTTCAGGTCGGGGAACCGGCATGGCTCGTTATTTTTTCTTGTGCAGGGGGAACACAGGGCGCAGCCGCTGGCGCCCACCAGAAAGCCGTCGCACCCTTCGTCACGGCAACGCTTCATCAGGCGGATCGCGGCGGTGTTGTGGCCGGATTTTCCCTTCTTGATGGCGGGGGTGTCGGTATAGCTTTCCAGCTGCCAGATGCTTTGCAGCACCAGCGCCTTTTTGTGGGCAAGCACCTTCTGCTTCATCTCCTCCGGCGTGCCGCAGTCCGGGGGACAGGAGTAGTTCGCGCCGTACTGCCCGCAGAGGTTTTCCTCGCAGTAAGGCCGGAACGAGGGGTCAAAGACGATGTCGGCGGTATCCACCACTGCGGCGGCGGAAAAGCCTTCCTCATAGGCATATTGCACCATTTGTTCTGCTGTCATATTGCATCACTCCATTTTTAGGCTCGATGGCACTCAGTATAGCACATTCAGATCAAATCCGCAATATCCTGAACCAAGCGAATTGTTTCCTCCCAGCCGAGACAGGGGTCGGTGATGGACTTGCCGTAAACGCCGTCGCCGATCTTCTGGCAGCCGGGCTCCAGATAGGATTCCACCATGAAGCCCTTGACCATGGACTTGATTTCGCCGCTGTGGCGGCAGGAATGCAGCACTTCCTTGCAGATGCGGGGCTGCTCCTGATACTTTTTGCCGGAATTGGCGTGGTTGGCGTCCACGATCAGCGCCATGTTCTGTAATCCCTTGGCGGTGTAGGCGTTGTACAGCCGTTCCAGCTCCTCAAAGTGGTAGTTGGGCATGGACTCGCCGTGCTTGTTCACATAGCCCCGGAGGATGGCGTGGGCAAGGGGATTGCCGGTGGTGTCCACCTCCCAGCCCCGGTAGATGAAGGTGTGGGGGTGCTGGGCGGCCATGATGGAATTGAGCATGACGGAAATGTCCCCACTGGTGGGGTTTTTCATGCCTACGGGAATGTCAATGCCGCTGGAGGTCAGACGGTGCTCCTGATTTTCGACACTCCGCGCGCCCACCGCCACATAGGACAGCAGGTCGGAAAGATAGCGGTAATTGTCGGGGTAGAGCATTTCGTCGGCGGTGGGAAGGCCGGTGCTTGCCAGCACATTGGTGTGCAGGCGGCGGATGGCGATGACACCCTCCAGCATGTCGGAGGTTTTTCGGGGGTCGGGCTGGTGCAGAAGCCCCTTATAGCCGTCGCCGGTGGTGCGGGGCTTGTTGGTGTAGACCCGGGGGATCAGAACCAGCTTGTCCGACACCGCTTCCTGCAATTTTGCCAGCCGCTCGCAGTATTCCAGCACCGCGTCCTCCCGGTCGGCGGAGCAGGGGCCGATGATCAGCACCATTTTGCTGCTTTTTCCGGTGAAAACATCGGCAATTTCCTTGTCCCGGCGGGCTTTGACCTGAGAAAGTTCGGCGGTCAGGGGGTACTGCTCCTTGATCTCCTTGGGAATGGGCAGCTTGCGCTTGAAAATCATATTCTGCATGATGGTGTCCTCTCTTTACTTTTTTCTGTTTATGCGGTATGATAGGCGATATGACAGGAAGAAAAAGGAGTGGTTACTGTGACCGACCCGAAACGGAAATACTATGAAAAACGCGCCAATGTGCTGATCAAGAATCTCCACAGCCGCCATTTTGAAGCCTGCTACTGCGCAGACAAAGCCGAAGCGCTGAAAAAGGCGCTGGAATGGATTCCCGCCGGTTCCAGCGTGGGCTGGGGCGGCGCGATGTCGGCCCAGCAGACCGGCTTGTTAGACACCGTACGGACAGGGGACTACCGCGCCCTCGACCGGGAGCGGGCTGCGACCCCGGAGGAGCGGAAAGCAATCATGAAGCAGTGCCTTGGCGCGGACGTGTTCATCACCGGCGCGAACGCGCTGAGTCTGGACGGCCAGATGGTGAACATCGATGGCAACGGCAACCGGGTAGCGGCCATCGTCTATGGGCCGGAATCCGTGATCGTCATTGCGGGAATGAACAAGGTGATGGATTCTCTGGACGCCGCCGTGGAGCGGGCAAGAACGGTTGCCGCGCCCCAGAACAAGCAGCGCTTCGACTCCAAAACGCCCTGCGAGGTGACAGGCGCCTGCGCCGACTGCAAGAGCGACGGCTGCATCTGCAACCAGATCCTCATCACCCGCAACTGCAATCCCCCCGGGCGGATCAAATTTATCCTGGTAGGGGAAGATCTGGGCCTGTGAGGAGGAAAAACATGATCGAAAAAATCCGCGCTTTTGTGGAAAAGCATTGGGACATGGTCAGCTATCTCTTTTTCGGCGTGCTGACGACTGCGGTGAATTATCTGGTTTATCTGCCGCTTTACAATCTGCTGGGCATCAGCGCGGCCGTCAGCAATATCATTGCGTGGGTGGCGGCGGTGGCCTTTGCCTATGTGACGAACAAGCCCTTCGTGTTCAAGAGCCACGACTGGTCCATGAAAACCGTTTTGCCGGAGCTGGGCAAATTCGTCGGCTGCCGGGCAGCGTCCGGCGGTCTGGAAACGGTGCTGATACTCCTGACCGTGGACATCTTGGGCTGGAACGGAAATATCTGGAAGCTGATTATCAGCGTTCTGGTGGTCATTCTGAATTACGTCTCCAGCAAGCTGCTGGTCTTCCGCAAGTGAGCGTTTCCCCATTGCCAAAAGGCAATGGGGGATTTTTTAGCCGTAATGTGCCTTGAGGTACACAATTGCCTCCCGGTAGCCCTCAAGGCCGTGACCTTTGATGGTTTTCACGCAGGCCATTCCCGCATAGGAGATCTGCCGGAACGGTTCTCTTGCGTCCACGTCGGAGATGTGAACCTCCACGGCGGGGATGGAAACGGCTTTCAGGGCGTCCAGAATGGCCACGGAGGTATGGGTATAGGCGGCGGGGTTGATGACGATGCCGTCCACCTTGCCGTATGCCCACTGGATTTTGTCCACAAGGTCACCCTCGTGATTGGACTGGTACTGTTCCACCTCCAAGCCCTCGGCGCTGGCGGTTTCGTCCAGCAGCCGCAGAAGATCGGCAAAGGTATTTTTGCCGTAGATACCCGGCTCCCGGATGCCCAGCATGTTCAGGTTGGGGCCGTTGATGACCAGAATTTTCATATGGGTTCCTCCATGATCGACAAAATGGCGGCGACGGTTTCCTCGGCGGTGCCGTCATTGCTGACGGCGTGATCGGCAAAGGCGGCGTACATGGGGGCGCGCTTTGCGAACATTGCGTCCAGCGGATTGGTCTGGGACAGGGGACGGCCGTCGATGGGCAGCTTGGAAATGTCCCGTTTCAGCCAGAAAATCACGCCGTTCTGGTGAAGCATCGGGTAGTTTCGCGGCTGGGTCACACAGCCGCCGCCGGTGGCGATGACCAGCGCGGACTGTTTGCCCAGCTGGGACAGCGCTTTCGTCTCCCAGTCCCGGAAAACGGTTTCGCCGTCCTCCGCAAAAATGGCCGGGATGGGTTTGCCCGCGAGGCGGACAATTTTCTCGTCGGCATCCACCAGCTTTCTGCCGAGCTTCTCCGCAAGCAGAGCACCGATGGTGCTTTTCCCGCACCCCGGCATTCCGATGAGGACGATGTTTGCCATCTGAGCGGCAAGATTTGCGTGGATTTCGGCAATGGCGGCGTCGTCAATGGATGTGCCGGTAAAATACTCGGCGGATTCCTTGGCCTGTGCTACCAGCATCCAAAGCCCGTTGGCGCAGGGGATATGAAGCGCTTCGGCGTCCAGCAGCAGCTGGGTGCGGGCGGGGTTGTAGATCACATCCAGCACCCCTTCCAGCTTGGGGAACCGCTTCAGATCCACGGGAGAAACGCCGGTGTTGGGGTACATGCCGACGGGGGTCGCGTTGACGATGACGGCGGCGTCTTCGTGACGCTGCAGGTTCTCGTAATTGTTTTCCCCGGAACGGGAAATGACCACGGCCTCAGCACCCAGCCCAGTCAAAACAGCAGTGACGGTATTGGAAGCCCCGCCGCTGCCCAGCACCAAAACCTTCTTTCCGGCGACGTTCAGGCCGCTTCGTTTCAGAAGAGAAGCAAAGCCAAAATAGTCCGTGTTGTGGCCGAAAAGGGTGCCGTCCTCTCTGCGGACGACGGTGTTCACCGCCCCCAGCTTTTTAGCAGCCGGGGACAATTCATCCAAATAGGGGATGACCGTTTTTTTGTAGGGAATGGTGACGTTCAGCCCGGTAAAATCCCCGTTTTTCAGGAAATCCGCAACTTCCTCCGGCTCTTTTTCAAAGAGAGTGTAGGAATAATCCCCGAGACAGGCGTGAATCTGGGGGGAGTAGCTGTGCCCCAGCTTCCGACCCAGCAGTCCGCATTTCATCAGACCACCTCCGTGTAGCTGCCCAGGTATTTGAATTCCTCGCACATCTCGTCCAGCTCGCACATCAGCTGTACGAATTCCTCGGAATAAATGGAGGTTTCCAGATCGAAATAGAACATGAACTCAAATTCCCGGTCGGGAATGGGGCGGGATTCCAGCTTCGTGACGTTGATGCCCAAAGTGTAGAGCCGTGCCAGCACCTTGTAAAGGGCGCCGGGCTTGTGGTTCAGAACCATCATGATGGAGGTTTTGTCGGAGCCAGGGTAGATTTCCAGGTTCCGGCTGATGCAGATGAAGCGGGTGCGGTTGTTGCCCTTGTCCTGCACGGAGGAGCGCAGACAATCAAGCCCGTATAACTCGGCGCAGGCGCGGCTGGACAGGGCGGCCACGTCCTTTCTGCCGGACTGGGCGACCATCTGGGCGGCCACGGCGGTATTGTCCACGGGAACGACATTGACCCCCGGGAGGCTGTGGAGGAAGTTGCCGCACTGGTTGATGGCCTGCTCGTGGGAGTAGACTTCCTTGATGTCGGCGAGGTTGGTGCCGGGATTGACCAGAAGATTGTGGTCGATTTTCAGCCGGAAGGTGCGGACGATGGAGAAATTATGCTCGATCATCAGGTCGTACACCTTGTTCACGGAACCGGCAGTGGAATTTTCGATGGGCAGAATGCCGTATTGGCACAGCCCCTGATCGATGGCACTGAACACGGCCTCAAAGGACTTGAAGTACATAATAAAGGGATTTTTGAAGATTTTTTCACAGGCAATCTGGGAGTAAGCGCCCTCCACGCCCTGACAGGCGACCATGGGCGCCTGGGGGAAAAGCTTCGGCGTATGCTCGATGGCCTGCGTGATGTTCCGGTAAAGGGGGCTGCATTCCCCGTTGCGCTTGGACTGGTAGCTGCGGCTCAGCTCGAACAGCATGGAGTACAGCACCCGGGTGTAATTGGCCATTTCGGGGCCGGCCTTTTCCGCCACGTCCTGAAGCTTCGCCCGTTCCCGGGCGGGCTGGAAAATGGGCAGGTTATTGGCCTTTTTGTAGTCGGCGACCTGAGCGGCGACATGCATCCGCTGGCAGAACAGGCGAACCAGTTCGTCGTCGATTTTGTCGATCTCACTGCGAATCTCATTCAGGTTCATTTACGGTTTCCTCCTGTCTGTCTGGGTGTTGCCCAGAATCATGTCGAAAATGGCGATGGCGGCCGCGGCCTCGATCACCGGAACGGCTCTGGGGACGATGCATGGGTCGTGGCGGCCTTTGACGATCAGCTCCTGAACTTTTCCATCGTTCAGATCGACGCTCTGCTGGGGGCGGGAAATGGAGGGCGTGGGTTTGAGGGCTGCCCGGAAAATCAGGGGCATTCCGGTGGTAATGCCGCCGAGAATTCCCCCGGCATTGTTGGTGACGGTGCGTATCTGGCCGCCCGATATAACGTAATCGTCGTTATTCTGGCTACCCCGCAGATTTGCGGCGGAAAAGCCCGCACCGAATTCCACACCCTTCACGGCGGGAACGCCGTAGACGATTTGGGCAATTCGACTCTCCACGCCGCCGAACATGGGTTCTCCCACCCCGGCGGGAAGACCGGTGACGGCGCATTCCACAATGCCGCCCACGCTGTCGCCGTCACCCTTTGCGGCGGAAATGGCATCCCGCATCTGTGCCCCTGCGTCCGGTTTTATCACCGGGAAATCCGGCTGGATGGAATCCATATCCGGGGAAAGGGGGTCAAAGGGCGTGTCGGAAATGCCCGCAATGGCGGCAATATGGGCGAAAACCTGAATTCCCATGCCCTCCAGCCATTGTTTGCACAGTCCTCCCGCAATGCAGAGCGGCGCGGTCAGGCGGCCGGAAAAGTGTCCGCCTCCGGCGGCGTCCTGAAATCCGCCGTATTTGATCTGGGCGGTGAGGTCCGCGTGTCCGGGACGGGGGCAGTCCTTCAGATTGGCATAGTCCCCGGAGCGGGTGTTTTTGTTGTAAATCGCGGCGGCAATGGGTGCGCCGCAGGTGAAGCCGTCCAGAATTCCGGAGAGAAACTCCGGCCGGTCGGCCTCTTTTCGCGGCGTTGACCAGTCGTTCTGACCGGGGGCGCGGCGGTTCAGGAAGATTTGCAGCGCGTCCGTGTCCACGGGCAGACCTGCCGGAATGCCGTCCAGCGTCATGCCGATGGCCGCGCCGTGGGATTGGCCGAAAATGGACAATTTCAGATTTTCACCGTAGGTACTGCTCATAGTTACCTCCTAAACGGGCGTATTCTTCAAAGAATTTTGGATAGGATTTTCCCACGCACTCCGCGCCAAGAATGGCCACGGGTGCTTTGCAGGCAGTCGCGGCAATGGCGGCGGACATGGCGATGCGGTGATCGTTCATGGCATCCACCGTCCCGCCGACCAGCCCCGTGCCGTACACCGTCAGGGTGTCCTCGGAGGCCTGGGCTTTCCCGCCCAGCGCTTCCACCATGGCAATAACGGACGCGACACGGTCGGATTCTTTCAGCCGCAGCCGCCGGATGTCCGTGAACACAGCGCCATTTTTACACGCCGCCGTAACGGCGAGAATGGGGACTAAATCGGGAATATCAGCGGCGGAAATGACGGGGCTATTTTCCAGCGCGGGAAGCAGATCAAAGACCGCCCGGTCGCCCTGGGGGGAATCCGGGGAGAGGTTCGTCACCTCTACACTGCTGCCCAACGCCTTTGCAGCAAGGAAGAACGCGGCGTTGCTCCAATCGCCTTCTACCGTCAGCGTGCCGGGGGAGTGGAACGGGGTGCCGCCGGTCACGACAAAATCCGACGTTTCTTTTCCAAATATTTCCATTGCCCGCTGGGTCATGGTGATATAGGGGCGGGATTCCACCTTCCCGGTCAGACAGATGCGGCTTTTTCCCGGAATCAGGGCGGCGGAAAGCAGCAGCCCCGTAATAAACTGGCTGGAAACGCCGCCGTCGATGACGTATTCTCCCGCCCGCAGTTGTCCGGTGCAGCGGACGGTATCCGCGGTCG
>ERZ825137.5945-NODE-5945-length-10965-cov-2.378368_pt1 | contig 10965 bp, 10 predicted proteins | sample MGYA00519873_ERZ825137 | MGnify/ENA primary metagenome ERZ825137 (study PRJEB31778, sample SAMEA3449190) | human gut metagenome | biome: human gut; feature: human-associated habitat; material: faeces | place: United Kingdom | collected 2010/2012 ... | reverse complement strand
TCCGACCACGGAACCCATAGAACCGGCCAAAAAGCCGAATTCAAAAACGGCAACGACAGCCGGCATAGCGTGGATGGTTCCGGATTGTACGACTAATGCATCGGTTTCCCCGCTGGAAGACTGAGCCTGCTTGACGCGGTCAGGATATTTTTTACTGTCCGCTATCAATTGATATAATTTAAACAATGTCTGCACCGTCATCGCACAGTACGAATATTCCTGATAAGTATAGTTGAGTTCCAATTCCTTAAATTTATCTTGTAAAAATCTGATCAGCACCCGGGTATCTATTTCCTTTAACTCCATTACGGCTTCCACACCTTTCCGGCAAGCCAATATAGTATGAACGATACGCAACTCATCTCCCAGATGTTTAATCCGTTCAGGTTCACCAATATGATCATCATATACCTTCTGACATAAAGCCAAAGTATTTTCAATATCCTTCGTCTCATTCGTTTTCAATGCTCTATGAAGTTCATCGATCAGTCTGTTAGCCCTACTGATAACTAAATCATCGTCTTCAACATCAAATATTCCCAAATGAACATTCACCTTCATGTCGTATCTTACATACCGTTCTATAATATTGATCTGCCTATTGGTAGGTTTTCCTTTATTCTTGAATGTTTCAATCAGATTTTTCACACAACGAAGCAACCTGCCACACGCCTCATAATCACCTTCTTTCATCACTTTTTTTACTTCGTCAAGTATATCTTCCACATTTTGTTCCGTAGTGGGCAGAATTAGTTTCACAGCACTACAGTTCTTATAATTTTCAATGACTGTATCGATATCTTCTATTCTCGATTCGTCAAAGTTCTGGTGATGCGTCACATGCCATCCTGCACAAAACGGACAATAATAACTCCGGCATGGGGCATAACGATTGTTTTCTTCAATTTCAGACTTGTTGAACTCAATAAAGTTGTCAGCCTTCTTCTGGCTCTCAAACAACATTTTTGGGCGTTTACATTGTGGGCAGAATATACGGTTCCTGGTAGGTTTCATGGAATTATCTTTTTGTATACAAGTAAATAGAATGCGACCGATGCGCATGCGTTAATGATTAACAGACAAAAGTAGGTAAAAAAAGATAAATTTTCATCCTTATCTGTTATGTTTTTACACTTCAAAAGCATTGGAAAATGAAAAAATAACTTCCTGAAAAAAAGCATAGGACTTTACAAATGTTAAAACAGGACCTTTAACTTTAAAATAAGGGACTTTTAAAATCAAAAGTCCTATCTTTTTTCAAGGGGAATAATTGTGTGTTAAATTCAAAATAGTTATCTTTGGAATATGCTAAATTATAATTAGTTACAAATCATATTTACATTACAATTTAATACTTGAATTCCATGAAACACTTCATCACGATCGCATGCCTTTTGATTTGTATAACAACTAACGGCATTTTTGCACAAACAAATGTAAACAGGCTGGACAGTATCCTTCCTGTCAGAGGATTGGCAATAGCAGCCCCGTCTGTGCAGAAAATGGATGTTTTCCTGAAGTTTATCGAAGAAGAACTTGCTCCCGGACATTTCAACCTGCTCATTCTCCGGGTTGACTGGAATTATGCTTATGAGTCTCATCCGGAACTGCGTGATCCCAATCCGCTTACCCTTCAGGATGTAAAACGAATCGTTGCCACCTGCCGGAAACATAACATACGGATAGCACCGCAGATAAACCTGCTCGGTCATCAGTCATGGGCAGAAACAACTTATGCCCTGCTCCGCGAATATCCGGAATTTGATGAAACACCGCATGTAGATACGAAAAACTATACCGGATGGCCTAACCCGGACGGTTTATATTGCAAAAGTTACTGCCCTCTTCACCCCGATGTGCATAAAGTTGTATTCGCTTTGGTCGACGAACTGACGGACGCATTTGAAACCGATCTGTTTCATGCCGGTATGGATGAAGTTTTCTATATCGGAGATGATAAATGTCCTCGTTGCAGCGGACGCGATAAAGCAGAATTATATGCCGGAGAGGTAACCAAAATACAAAATCACTTAGCTCAGCAGGGAAAACGGTTAATGATATGGGGAGATCGCCTGATAGATGGCAAAACAACCGGTATCGGTGCCTGGGAAGCTAGTATGAACAATACGTATCGTGCCATCGACCTTATCCCGAAAGAAGTTTTCATTTGCGACTGGCATTACGAACGTCCGGAACAAACGGCTGTCTATTTTGCAATGAAAGGATTTGACGTCGCCACTTGTCCCTGGCGAAAACCGGAAGTTGCCCTCAAACAATTGGATGATATGAAACGTTTCCGCCAGCAATCCGGATCTCAAATGAGCAACCGTTTCCAGGGTATTATCGAGACTGTATGGTCAGGCGCCGACGGTTTTCTGGAAAACTATTACAAACCGGAAAGTGAGCAGCAGGAGGTATCGGATGTGGTCACTATCAAAAAACTGATTGGCGCCTATAAGTCGATGAGCAAATAAAAGAAATCCTCATAGAAAATAAATATCCGTGTACTGAGCATTCTCACATACACGGATATTTTTATTTTATAATACTCTTATAACAGATCCGAAGCCAACTCAGACAACTGGCTACGTTCACCCTTGATCAGGTTGATATGGGCAAACAACTCCTGCCCTTTCATCTTGTCGACCATATAGGCCAGACCATTACTTTGGGCATCCAGATACGGCGAGTCGATCTGCTGGATATCACCTGTAAATACCATCTTTGTTCCTTCTCCGGCACGGGTGATAATGGTTTTAATCTCGTGTGGAGTCAAATTTTGTGCTTCATCGATGATACAATAGGTCTCGCTCAGGCTTCGTCCGCGAATGAATGCCAATGCCTCGATAACCAGTTGCTCACTCTTCTGCATATCTTCCAGCCGCTTCACTTCGGTAGAGTTAGAAGCAAATTGGCGTTTGATCACATTCAGGTTGTCGAACAGAGGTTGCATATAAGGAGCTACCTTTTCTGTTGCATCTCCCGGAAGGAATCCTAAATCTTTATTGGAAAGAGCCACGATAGGACGGGCCAACAGGATCTGCTTGTATTCCGTGAGTTTACCCAAGGCTGCCGCCAGTGCAAGCAAGGTTTTACCTGTTCCGGCTTTACCTGTCAGAAAAAGGTGAGTACCTGTATTCTGTAAGAAGTTGAAGGCAAGGTCAAATTGTTCGTTCATTTGCATAGTCATAGATGTATTGTTTATGGTATCTGCAAATATAAGATAAAAAATACAAAACAAAGGCTCATAAGCTAAAAATCAAGCTTACAAGCCTTTGTTTTTATATAGAATGCCGGTCAGACGACTAAACTGGCGATTAATTGGATAAACAGGATGAGGAAAACCATGGCGATCGGATACACCGTTGCATACGCGATGCTGGGTGCCGAGCTGTCAGACATAGAGTCAGCGGCGGCAAGTCCGGGTGTACTGGTCATACCGCCGGCAATGGTTCCGATCAGGTCGAGTATATTGATTTTGAATACCCAATAACCGAATCCCACGGCAACAATCATCGGTACCATAGTGATAGCCATTCCGACACCGAACAAAGTCCATCCACTTTCCTGGAAGGTGGAAACCAGGTTAACACCCGCCGATGTTCCTACTTCTGCCAGGAATAACAATAATCCTAACTGGCGAAGCAACTGGTTGGCAGATCCGGACATAGACCAGATGATCGGCCCTGTTTTACCGATTGCGCTCAATACAAGTGCTACCATCAGAATACCACCCGTCAGACCCGGAGAGAAAGAGAATGAATCGGAGAACGACAAGTTCAGTTTGCCGAACAAGACTCCTAATACGATACCGGCTGCAATCGGGAAGAAATCCGTATCGGACAGTCTCTTCTCATTATTTCCAAGCAGTTGACCCAGCTCTTTCAGGTCTTCCTTTTCACCGGCAATCATCAGTTTGTCACCGAACTTCAAAGCCAGATCCGGTTCGGGAGGAAGATCGATACCGCTTCGGCGAATGCGGGTAACCGTACAACTGAATGTACCTTGTATATTCAGGTAACCCAATGTCTTGTTTATTACGTTTTTATTGGTAATAAGCATGGATTGAAGTTCCTGTGTGCTCTCGAACGGCAGGTCGCCTTTGATGCGCTCGCCTACCAGCATTTCCAGTTGATCAAGCGATTTATCGTTGCCGACGGCTTTGATCAGGTCGCCTTCTTTCAGTTCGCTCTGGGCAGTCGGTATAATGGTCTTATCGTCATGTTTGATGCGGGAAACGACTGCTCCGGTCATGCTGCGGATTTGCAACTGTGCCAGTGTCTTGCCACAAATATTACTGTTCACGATACGAAACGCGGCGGTATGTAAAGGGGGATATTTCCCTTTTCTTTTGGCTTCTAATGCTTTGGCTTCTGCTACCAGATCGATACGTAGTATCTTAGGTAACAGTTTGATAAATAGAATAACCCCGATCACCCCGAACGGATAAGCGATACCGTAGGCAATAGAGGCTGAAGATGATTGAGGTGAATCGATGGCAACGGCCAAACCCGGCGTACTGGTCAGTGAACCGGCTATCAACCCGACCAGGCTTGCTGTGTCGATATCTAAGGCATATTTGAATATCAATCCTGTCAGACAGGCCGAGCCTACGATCAGTAAGGTCAGGACGATCAATGTTTTCCCTTTCGACCGGAACGAATCGAAGAATCCGGGGCCGGCTTGTATACCGATGGTGAAGATGAATAACACCAATCCGAAGTTCCCCAGTTCTTTAGGAATAATCACTCCGAAATGACCGAACAAAAGTGCAATGAAAATGACGGCTGATACGTCAAGTGAAAGACCCTTAATCTGTATCCTGCCTAAAACAAATCCCAATGCAACGATCAGGAACAGGGAAAAATAGGAGGACTGAAGCAATGTTTCAAACATGTCAGATAGTTTTGTTTTAACGATTTGAGAGCGCAAAAGTACACTTTTTTGGGCGTACAGGCAATCTCCTGGCAAGAATTCTGTTACCTTTGTGCCGAATAATAAAAGCAAATACTTCCGGACGTGAATCGGTACTTTATATATTTAGGTTATAACGGCAAAAATTTCAGCGGTTGGCAGGTGCAACCCAATGGTATCACGGTACAACAATGTATAGAAGAGGCACTGGCCACCTTGTTGCGTCAGCCGGTTCCCATCGTCGGGGCGGGACGTACGGATGCGGGAGTGCATGCCCGTACGATGATCGCCCATTTCGATTGGGAGGAACCGATAGCCGACTTGCCTTTCCTGGCGGAGAAGTTGAACCGTCTGCTTCCGAAGGATATTGCCATTTACCGGATCGTCCCGGTACGCCCCGAAGCACATGCCCGTTTCGATGCCACTTCCCGCACTTATAAGTATTATGTGACTACGAGGAAAGACCCGTTCAATTATGAGCTGGTGTATCGAATGACCGGGAAGCTGGATTTCGATGCGATGAATGAAGCGTGTAAGGTATTGTTCGACTTTGTCGACTTTACCAGTTTCAGCAAGTTGCATACGGATGTGAAAACAAACAATTGCCGTATTTATCAGGCAGGATGGGAACAGGAGGGGGATGTCTGGGTATTCACAGTACAGGCCGACCGTTTCCTGCGTAATATGGTACGTGCCATTGTCGGTACGTTGCTCGAAGTAGGGCGGGGCAAACTGACGATAGAAGGTTTTCGTAAAGTAATAGAGGCAAAAGACAGATGTAAAGCCGGTACATCCGTACCCGGTCATGCACTTTTTCTCGTGGATGTAACTTATCCCGAAGAATTGTTTAATAGTTAATATATGTGGGTAGCATTAGCATTCGTCTCTGCATTCCTGTTGGGATGTTATGAGGTGAATAAGAAGATTTCCCTGAACGGGAATGCCGTAATTCCGGTATTGTTTCTGAATACGTTGATAAGCAGTCTTATCTTCGTTCCTTTTATATTTCTGTCGTTCTGCACGTCGGTGCTGGACAATACGATGTTTTATGTGCCGCGTGTTTCCTTCGAGACGCATGTAGCCGTATTTATCAAGGCTGTCATTGTTTTGTCGTCGTGGATATCCGGCTATTTTGCATTGAAGCATCTGCCGCTGACTATCACAGGGCCTATCAAGGCAACGCAACCTGTCCTGACGCTGGTCGGGGCAATGGTGATATTCGGTGAACGGCTGAATGTATATCAATGGATCGGGGTCTTGTTGTCGATCGCTTCTTTCTATATGCTCTCTTCATCGGGAAGAAAGGAAGGGATTCACTTTACCCATAATAAATGGATCTTTTTCACGGTGATATCCATCCTGACCGGGGCAATGAGCGGCTTGTACGACAAACATCTGATGGCAAGTATGGATGTGATGACGGTGCAAGTCTGGTTTAATGTCTATCAATGCCTTATCATGTTGCCGATCCTGCTGTTGCTGTGGTATCCGCAACGTAAAAAGAGTACACCTTTTGTTTGGCACTGGAACATTGTATTCATCTCGGTCTTCCTGATCATTGCCGACTGGATCTACTTCTATGCCTTAAGTTTCCCCGACTCGATGATCTCGATCGTATCCATGATACGCCGAAGTAACGTGCTCGTCACTTTCATTGCCGGTGCCCTCTTCTTCCATGAAAAAAACTTAAAGAGCAAGGCGATAGACTTATTCCTTGTGTTGTTAGGAATGATATTCTTATATTTGGGGACGAAATAGATAATAGATATGAAACGACTTATTTTTTCTATATTGATTTGTGTGTTTGCCTTGGGTGCAAAGGCACAGGATATGGCTGCTGTATTTATCTCAATGCCTGACCAGAACATTCCTCAATTGGAGAATGCCTGGCGTAAGGATCTGGTTGATCTGTACAAATCCGGTAAGGAAGCCCGTCTGAAGAATACGATGAACGGCTTTTCTTCCCTTGACAGTCTGACTTCAGACTATTTGTCTTTAAAGGCTACCGAGCGGAGTACAATAGAAATGAAGCTATTGCCTTTGGTGAATAATACGAATGTCATTTGTATGGTAAGAACGGTGAATGGCCCGGTTGCGGATAGCCAGGTAGAGTTTTTTACAACAGACTGGGAACCTCTGGCTGTTTCCGATCTGTTTACTCCTGTCGATGCAGACTGGTTTATCAAAGAGGATACCGACAAAAACAGCAATGCTTTTCAGGATGCGGCATCCCGTCTGGATATGAATCTGATACAGTATAACCTGAGCCCGGATAACCTGACACTGACGGCTACTTATACGACGCCTCTGTATCTGAGTAAGGAAGACCGGAAAAAGGTTACTCCTTTTATAAAAGACTCTCCAAAGGTTTATACCTGGGAGAAGTTCCACTTTAAGTAAAACAGTTATAACGTATAAAAACAGCCTGTCCGGTGTGGCACTTTGCCTTATCGGACAGGCTGTTTTGTTTAGGTTGGTTTTTATGCCATGCCTGTTGCACAAAAGTGCATTACCTAGTGCACAAATGTGCCACGCCTATGGCATTATTGTGCATTCGTTGTGGCAAAGTGAGGATTTGCCTATTCTATCAGTTGTCCTTTTGCATCGAAAGTCAGCTTGACTTCGTTGTTATCCATCTTCAGCTCGAATACATAGAACATACCGGCCGGTTTTTCTACGGCATCGACTTCTTCCACCTTATACTGGTTGTAGGCAGAACTTGCCAGCTCATCCATAACAACTACCGGGACATCTTCGGGGCGAATATCCCATTGGGTGTATACCCATTCATTATTAGCATTGAATAAAACCTCTTTGCGAATACCTTTATCCTTTATGTCTACCTCAGAGCCATTCTTTTCCTTGTCGAACTCCAGGACGGTGGCATTCGGATACTTTTGGTTGAGGAAACTTTGGATAGCTTTGGGTACTTCAACGGTATTCGTTACTTTCTTTTGATTATTGCTGCAACCGATAAACAATGAAATGCAACATACGAGAATAGCTAAAACGGACAGTTTTTCTTTCATGACTACTTTTTCTTTACTTGTTATTTAAAAGAAAGCACGAATACAATAGAGGTTCAGCCATTGTATTCGTGCAGTTTATTCTCGTAAGAAACAAATTCACGCTATGCAAAGTTCTCTTTTACATTGTTAATCTTTGCGGACATCTTCGATCTTACCTTCGGAGCTGATAGTCATTTTAACTTCGTCGTTGCCTTTTTCGAGTTCGAGCACATAGGAAATACCTGCCGGGTTCTCAATCACGTCGATATCATCGATCCTGTAATCTTTATAATCCGATGCCTTGTAAGCATTCATGATGATGGCCGGAAGGTTTACTTCTTTTATATCCCATTCGGTATACAGCCATTCGTTGCCGGTGTTGAAGTAAACATCTTTATAGATGTTGTTGTGAAGAATGTCCACTTCGAAACCGGTCTTTTCAGAGTCGAACTCTAATACGGTAGCGCCCGGGTACATTTCGTTGATCGCGTCTGTTATGGCCTGCGGGACAACAGTGGGTTGGAAGTTATCGTTATCATCATCAGGGATAGCCTTTAAAAGGATACCGTCTTCGGTGTAATATAAGTCGAATTCCTGTTCGCCCTGTTCTACTTCTATCACATAGACGGTGGCGGCGTTAGAACGTTCCAGTTTGTCGAAGTCCGTAGACTTCCAGTCCTTATATTCACTGCCTCTCAGGCTTTTGCGTACTGCTTCGGGGAGCAGGCCGAAGTTGATTTCAGTCTTTGTCATCACCCAGTTGCCTTTATTGTCGAACCAGGCTTCCGTCTCATTTCCGCTTACATGGAATTCGGCGACCTCGTAACCGCCCTTGGTTTCCCATTCCACTTTGCCGGCATCTGGATATTTTTCATCGAATGCTTTTGTAATGGTCTGGTCGGGGAGATAGTTGTTGTCGTCGTCATCGCAACTTGTAAACGCAAGCATACCACACATTGCTAAAGCTAATACAGATAATTTTGTCTTCATACTTATTTCTTTTGTTAGTTAATTAATCAAACTTCTTGAAGTTTCCTTTACGGTCGAATATGAGTTCAAGGTCGTTGTTTAGCTTGATCTCATATTCGCGTGTATCTTTGTCGATAGAGATAATCGTGTTGCCGGCAAAATGCGTTTTGATGTAGGCCGCTATTTTATCCGGCAGGATCTCCATCGGGATAGAAACGTGGCGGGCTTCGATCTCTTTCCACTCTCCGGACTTATCGAATTCCACATTCACTCCGTTCGTCAGGATCACATCGTACCCTTTTGTTCCCAACAGGTTACTTTCTATTTTAATATGTGAGATATCCGCCTGGCTGAAATTAGAGGAAAGGAAATCACGGCACACAGCAGGTAAGACCGATTTGTCTCTCGTTATCTTTTCATTGTCTGCAAAAATAGCCATTGTCGACAGTAGCAGGCTGACCAGTATTAATCCAAACTTCTTCATACGCTTTCTTCTTTTAATTTATACTGCAAAGGAAAGGCAACATTTGGGAAAGATTTGGGAAAAGAGCTTCATTTGAATGTTAAAATGAATTGGTGCAAGCCCTTATATTCATATTTTACCTTTATGCCATAGATTGTCGCGATCGATCTGACGATAGCCAGGCCCAGTCCGGTCGAGTCCTTCCGGTGCGTTTGCTTTTCGAAACGGTTGAACAGGGTCGCTTCATTCAGGCCGGGACTTTCGCTACTGTTCGCGATGGTCAGTGTCCGGGCGGTTACTGTGAGGACGATCGTTCCATTCTCTTTGTTATGTACAAACGCATTCTTCAGTAAGTTGCTAACCAGGTTGGAAGCCAGGGATTCATTCATGGTGAAGAGCAATGAACCGCTTTCCTCGTAAGAAACCTGTATGTGCTTGTATTCATACATCTCCTCGAAGTCCGGCAGGAACTTGCCGATCAGTTTATTGAAGTCTATTTCGACGGTATCGGGAAACTGCTTGTTATCGATGCGCGAAAGGAGCAGCAAAGACTTGTTCATCTTGATGATGCCCCGCAAGGTATGGTTGATACCGGCTATTTCGAAGAGCTGTTCTTCCGTACAATCGGGGTTCTCGCTGAGGAGTTCCAGCTTGTTCATGCAGATAGCCAACGGCGTTTGCAGTTCATGGGAAGCATTCTCGACGAACTGCTTCTGCTGGTCGTACATTTCCGAACTGCGCTGGATGGTTGTCTGGATGGCTTTGTTGAGGATTCTGAACTCATCGACTTTCGTCTCGTTCACCAGGGGCGTATGCTGTTTCCCTAACCGGTATTCCTTCAGCCAGTTGACCAGCGTGTACAGCGGGCGGAAACTCGACTTGAACACAAAGTGCGACACCAGCAAGATGCAGCAAAGCAGACTGATATAAAGAATAAAGATACTCCAGAAGATCGCTTCCGCCATATCCTCTTTCTCCAGGGTGGAAGTCATGATCGTCAGCTCGTAATACTTCCGGTCGGCCGTCATGAACCAGGTGCGGAGAACGCGTACGGGTTCATCTTCCATCTCGATCTCTATGTAGATGGTGGAGTCGAAGAACTCGTCCTTATCCAGCTTGGCTTCCGATTCCGGCACTTCGCGGATATAATATTTGGTCATGATGTCCACATGGTCGTGCAGCAACGTAGTGTCGGCCAGGACAGTCTTGATAATAATCTCTTTGTAGTTCTCCAGGCTATCGTTCGTCTCGTCATCGACCTCGTGCATGATGGCAAAATAGAAACAACAAGCCCAGGCCGTCAGGATAACCAGTAACGGAAACAAGAGGTTGCGGAAGGTATAATGGATCAGCTTCATTCTTCATTCACCATTTTATAACCGAAACCGTACACAGCCTTAATCTCGGGGACAGCCCCGGCCGACTTCAGCTTCTTACGCAAGTTCTTGACCTGGCTGTAGATAAAGTCGAAGCTGTCCGCCTGGTCGATATAGTCTCCCCAGACAGACTCCGCCAGTGCACCCTTGCTGATCAGACGGTCGGGGTTCGTGACGAAGTAATAGAGCAGGTCGAACTCCTTGCGGTTCAGCTGCAAGGGTTTTCCGTTTATCT
>ERZ825137.5944-NODE-5944-length-10965-cov-2.893584_pt1 | contig 10965 bp, 7 predicted proteins | sample MGYA00519873_ERZ825137 | MGnify/ENA primary metagenome ERZ825137 (study PRJEB31778, sample SAMEA3449190) | human gut metagenome | biome: human gut; feature: human-associated habitat; material: faeces | place: United Kingdom | collected 2010/2012 ... | reverse complement strand
GTGCGCCCGGCCGGGGCCAGCGATGCCGCCGTGGTGTTTGCCGGCCTGCCGGACAGCTGGGAGAGCGAGGGCTATGACCGGCGGCACATGCGGCTGCCCGCCTGCCAGCTGGAGCTGATCGACCGCGTCTGCGCAGTGCAGAAGCGGGTGATCGTGGTGCTGCACTGCGGCAGCCCGGTGGAGCTGCCCTTTGCCGATAAGGTGGGCGCGATCCTGTGCATGTACCTGGCGGGCGAGGGGGTCGGCCAGGCCGAGACCCGGCTGCTGTGGGGGCGGGCAAACCCCTGCGGCAAACTGCCCGAAACCTGGCCGATGCGGCTGCAGGACAATCCGTCGTATCTTTACTGGCCCGGCGACGGCCGCACCGCCGTATATGGCGAGGGCCGCTTTGTGGGCTACCGCTATTACGACAAAAAGGAGCTGGGAGTGCGCTTTGCCTTTGGGCATGGGCTCTCGTACACCAGCTTTGCCTATGGGCCGCTGCGGGTGAGCCGCGCGCGCACAAAAGATGTGGAGGGCCTGACCGCCAGCATTGAGATCACCAACACCGGCCGGGTGAAGGGCAGCGAGGCGGTGCAGCTGTATGTGGCGCCGGAGAAGCCCGGCGACCGGCCGCTGCAGGAGCTGCGGGGCTTTGAAAAGGTAACCCTGGCCCCCGGCGAAAAGCGGACGGTGCGCTTTAAGCTGCCGGGCCGCGCCTTTGCGGTTTACAGTGAAACGCTGGGCGGCTGGTATGTGCCCCAGGGCGGGTACCGGCTGCTGGCCGGCGCCTCCAGCCGGGACGTGCGCAGCGAGGCAAAGGTGTGGGTGCAGGGGACCCGTCGGCTGCCCTTTAAGGTGACGATGAACACTACCCTGGGCCAGTTGATGGAGCAGGAAAAGCTGCGGCCGCTGCTGCAAAAGTATCTGGATCAATACGGCAGCGGGCAGGCGAAAACGAACCAGAGCGCGGTGGCGGCCGAGGCGATGAACGAGGATATGCAGAACGCCACCATGTATGAATCGCCGGTGCGGGCGCTGCGAAGCTTTGGCGGCGTGGGCAGCGCCCGGCTGCAGGCCGCGGTGTGGTATCTGAACCGAAAACTGAAAAAAAGCTGAGCCCACCACAGAAAGGCGCGCCTGCAACGGGCAGGGCGCGGGGCAAATGCGCGAAGAAATGCGGGGCGGCCCAAAGGCCGCCCCGCATTTCTTCTATGAGGGAAAGTGAAATATTTGCGGCCCTTCAAACGTCTAAATTATTACAAACCGTTTACAAAAGCGGCCAAAGCGAGTATGATAAAGAAAATCGAAACGTTTAAAGGAGGCACGCGAATGAAACGGACCTTGGCGGCGGCGCTTGCCGCATGTATTTGCGGCGGCGCGCTTTGCGCCTGCGGGGCTGGCACCGTGCCGGAGCCCTCGCCCAGCCCCGCGCCGGACGCGGCCCCTGAAACGTTGGTAACGTACGAGGTGCCGGGCGACATCAACCCGTATACCGGGCTGCCGCGGGGTGAAAACTACCCGGAGGGTACCCGGGGTGTGGCCGTGATGATCAACAACGTGCGGGCGGCCTGGCCCCAGAGCGGGCTGAACAGCGCCGATCTGGTGTACGAGATGGTTACCGAGAGCGGCATCACGCGGTTGATGGCCGTTTACCGGAATTATGCAGCCATGCCCACGGTGGGGCCCATCCGCTCGGCGCGGGATCAGCATGTGCAGCTTATGCTGCCTCTGCAATGCCTGTATGCGCACATCGGCGGGTCCAATGTGGCGATGGAATATCTGGAACGGTATAAATACACCGACCGGAAGAGCATCGACGGCAAATACAAGAATTTTTACTGGATTGACGCCGAGCGCCGCAAGACAAAAGGGCAGGAGCACTGCGTTTACACGAACGGTGAAGCGTTTGCCGCCGCGGTGGAACAGTACGCGCTGCAGAGCGCGGCCGTGAACGAACCGCCGCCGGTGTTTGACTTTGTGCGGTATTCCGAGCCCCGGCGGGAGCTTGCAGGCGGCAGCGCGGACGAGGTTTATCTGCGCTTTTCCAGTTATGCGGACTCCACCTTTGTGTATGACGAGAGCAGCGGCAGGTACCTGAAATTTCAGTACGACCAGCCCCAGGTGGACATGGCCGACGAGGGCCGCCAGTACGGGGCGGACAACGTGTTTTTGCTGTTTGCCACCATTGAAAAGTACCCGGACGGGGTGCTGGCCAACGTGCGCTTTGACGAGGGCCAGGGCGCAGGCGTGTATTTTAACGGCGGCCGGTATGAGCGGGTGCGCTGGATCAAGGAGGATCCGGCAAGCCCCCTGCGCATCGTGGACAACGAGGGCCACGAGCTGGATATAAAGGTAAACCCGGGAACCAGCTACGTGGCGGTGGTGGGCACCGAGCAGATCGACAACTGCCGCATCGACGGCCAGACGCTGGAGCAAGCCTTCGGCGATGTGAAGTGACGCAGAAAGCCCCCGGCCCCGCGGTTTTTTGGCGTTTGGCCCGCCGACCGGTTGCCCCCGGCGGCGCGGGCTGATATAATAGAAAAAGAAACGCGCACCCCAGGCTGGAAAGCCTGCGAAAAAAACAGGATTTGAGGGAATCACACATGAAACGTCTTGTCAGTATCGTTTTGACCCTGGCCCTTGCGGCGGGCCTGTTCACGGCCTGCGGCGGAAATTCCGGAAGCGGCGGGCAGCCCGGCGGCAATGAACCCGCGCCCACTGCGCAGCCCACGCCGGAACCCACGCCCGAGCCCTACGAGGCCAATGTGCTCACCGGTTACGAAAAGAACCTGGACTACCCTGAGGGCCAGCGCATCACCGCCGTGATGGTGAACAACCTCACCACCTGCCGGCCCCAGCGGGGCCTTTCGGCGGCGCAGATGCTGTTCGAAATCAAGGTGGAGGGCGGCATTACCCGTTTCATGGCCCTGTTCAACGATTACAACGAGATCCCCACCATCGGCCCGGTGCGGTCGGCCCGCGACCAGTTCTTCCGCTTGGTGCTGCCCTGGCAGCCGCTGTATGTGCACATCGGCCAGAGCGTGGTGCAGAAGCAATATATTGAAAATTATGACTACGACGAGTGGAATCTGGAGGGCAACTTCGACAGCAAGCTCTACTTCCGCGATAAGAACCGCCGCAACTGGGCGGGCAATACCGTGGCCACCGAGCACACCGCTTACACTAGCGGCGAATTGATTGCCGATTACATCAGCCGCAAGGAAGTGGATGACCGGCGCAGCTACAACTCCACCTTCTTTAATTTTGTGGACTACCGCGACCCGGCGTATATCCCCACCGGCGAGCACCTGAAGGACGGCGCCGACCCCATTGCCGAGCGGGTGACCATCCGCCATTCCCAGAGCTACCGCACCCGGTTTGACTACGACCCCACCCTGGGCCAGTACAAGATGGCACAGTATTATTCCAGCGCGGGCAACTACCGCGACACCGTGGACGAGAACAACGACCAGCAGCTCACCTTCGACAACCTGATCGTGCTGTTCACCGACATCCACGTATACCCCGGCCACGAGGCCAAGGATCTGCAGGAAGCTATCTATGAGTGGGGCGGAGTGGGCTACTACTGCTACGGAGGCAAGATCGAGCTGATCCGCTGGCAGAAGGGCACGGATCTGGAAGCCCTGCGTTTGGTTACGTTTGACACCGAGGAGCCTTTTTACATCAACTGCGGCAAGAGCTATGTGACGGTGGTGGACCAGGACGAACTGGGCAATTTTAAATGGGAACCGCTTGCCACTGCCCAGGAAACCCAGGAAGCCCCCACGAGCGAAACCTTCCAGGAGAGCGACGATTAACCCCCATTTTCCTTGTGATCTTTTATCCCGGGGGCCTGCCTCACAAGCGGCAGGCCCCGTTTTTGAATCGTTTTACAAAGGAGAGCTTCTGCAATGAAATTTGGCAAACAAGCGCTGGCCTTTGCGCTGGCCCTCACCCTGGCGCTGCTGGCGGGTTGCGGCGCGCCGGGCGCTTCCGGCGCGGGCAGCGCAGGCAGCGGGCAGCCTGCCTCGGCGGCGGTTACACCGGAACCCGAGCCCCAGCAGCCCCAGGTGAGCGGCGAGATGCCCGCGGCGCAGCCGGGGGTCAGCGCGCTCACAGGGCGCGAGGCAAAGGCCGAGGGGATGCGGCCCGTGGCTGTGATGCTTTACAACACCAAGGCGTGCCGCCCCCAGTGGGGCATTAGCACGGCGGATATTTTGATCGAGGCGAACACCGAGGGGCAGGGAAGCCGGCTGATGGCCCTGTACGAGGGATATGAGCAGGTGGAACGCGCGGGCCCGGTGGGCCCCGGCCGGGATGTGTTTTTGCAGCTGGTGATGCCGTTCGGTGCGATCCCCATGTTCATCGGCAGCGACGTTTACACCTCGAACCTGCTCAACCTGTACGCATATCAGCCACTGGACGGAAGATATGCGGGGGTGAATGCCTTCGATTATGATTCCTCCCGCCGGGCTGCCTACAACAGCGAATATGGCTGGTATACCCACAAGGATCTGATCCCCGGCGCGTTGGAGCTGTATGGCCAAAGCGCACAGGGCGCTACGCCCACGTTTTTTCACTTTGCCGAAGGCAGCGCGCCCCAGGCGGCGAATGGGGGCACGCTGGAGATCGGCTATGGCAGCGAGCGCTGCGCGGTGCTGGAATACGACCCCGCGGAGGAGCGCTATTACCTGAAAGAGGACGGCGAGTTTCAGACCGACGCGAACACCGAAGAGGGCAGCGTGCGGTTTATGAACGTGGTGCTGCTGATGGCGCGCGCCGGGTACAAGGACGACGGGGTGACCCGCAATTATGACCTTGCTTCCGGCGAGGGGCTGTATTTGAGCAAGGGGGGCGCACGCACCATCCGGTGGAGCAAGAGCGGCCCGCAAAGCCCGGTGCAGCTGTTCGACGAAGCCGGCGCGGCCCTGGCCGTGGAGCCGGGCCATACCTATATTGGGGTATGGGGCGGCTTTGAGGGGCAGACCCTGCGCCTGCTGGCGCAGGACGGCAGCGAGCAGCCGCTGCCCCCGGCCCCCGAGCCGCTGGAGGACATGCAGCCCCCCGAGGCCGAGGGTGAAGAGGCGGGCGGCGAACCGGCCCCGGACGCCGGAGCGGACGAAGGAGAGCCGGCCCCCGAGGACCCGCCCCAGGAATAAGCAACAGAGCGCGCCGCCGGGCCCCTGATCGTGGACCCGGCGGCTTTTGCGCGCAAAACAGAGATTTTTGCCATAAAACCTTATGGAAAACGCCAGTTGCAGGCGGCGGCGGTTTGTGTTAATAATGAATAAGACGTACCATTGTATACAATTTCCAAACCCACAGATGGAACTGAAGGAGGAAACAGAGATGTCTACTTTGCGCCAGGATGCAGACAGGATCATACAGGCGGCCATTGCGGCGGCGCTTCCTGACCAGGCGGTGAAAAAGGCCCTGGGGGGGCGCAGCTTTGCCGAGGGAAGGGTGCGGCTGGTGGCCGCGGGCAAGGCGGCGTGGCAGATGGCCGGCACCGCCGCCGAGTTGCTGGGTGAGCGCATCGAGGCCGGCGTGGTGGTGACCAAGTACGGCCACAGCAAAGGGCCCATTGCCAACTTTGAGATCTGGGAGGCCGGCCACCCGGTGCCGGATGAAAACAGCTTTAGGGGCGCGCAGGCTGCCATTGATCTGGTAAAGGATCTGACCGAAGAGGACACGGTGCTGTTTTTGGTGTCGGGCGGGGGTTCGGCCCTGTTTGAAAAACCGCTGGTACCGGCAGAGGAACTGGCGGATGTGACCCGGCAGCTGCTGGCCTGCGGGGCCGATATCGTGGAGATCAACACCCTGCGCAAGCGCCTCTCGGCGGTGAAGGGCGGCAAGTTTGCCCAGCTGTGCGCCCCGGCGCAGGTGTTCAGCATCGTGCTGTCGGATATTTTGGGCGACCCGCTGGACATGATCGCCTCCGGCCCGGCCTACCCGGATTCCTCCACGGCGGCAGACGCAAAGGCCATTGTGGCAAAATACGGGCTTCGCCTTTCACCTGAGGCGCTGGCCCTGATGGAAGTGGAAACCCCCAAGCGCCTGAACAATGTGGAAACCAGGATCACCGGCAGTGTGCGGCAGCTGTGCTCGGCGGCGGAAAAGGCCTGCCGGGAGCTGGGATATGAGCCGCTGGTGCTCACCGACAGCCTGGCCTGCGAGGCGCGGGAGGCGGGGGCGTTTCTGGCGGCCATTGCCCGCTACAAGGCGGATGTGGACCACTCGCTGGCGTTTATTGCGGGGGGAGAAACGGTGGTGCATTTGACCGGCAAGGGCAAGGGCGGCCGCAACCAGGAGCTGGCGCTGGCCGCGGCCGAGGGCATTGCGGACCTGGCCGGTGCGGCGGTGTTCTCGGTGGGCTCGGACGGCACCGACGGACCGACCGACGCGGCGGGCGGTTATGTGGATTTTACCACCAAAGCCGCCCTGAAAGCGCAGGGGGTCGATGTGTTTGAGGTGCTTAGGGAGAACGACGCCTACCACGCGCTGCAAAAGACGGGCGGCCTTGTAATGACCGGCCCCACCGGCACCAATGTGAACGACGTGGCGGTGCTGCTGCTGCGCCGTTAAATAAAAATTCAAAAAGCCCGCCCTGCCAAATGTGCAGGGCGGGCTTTTTGTTCATTTTTTATTAATAAATTGATTCGTTAAAATGAACAATTTGCTTGGATAAAATCCACAAATCGGGTCGTACCCTGTTGACATATGCAGAGAAATAGGGTAAAGTTTTAACGAAAGAAAAAATTGTATACAACATGCATTTTGAAAATGGACTGAAACCTGCCATGAAGGAGGAATTGGATGAAGACCATCAAGATCCCGTACTACACCTCCAGCCTGGAGCTGCATGTGGACGAGGCAAATCTCAAAGCGGTGGTTACCGCAAAGATGCACCAGTACAAGCCCCCCATGGGCGAGGCGGAGCTGGTGCGCGACGCGCTGGCGCACCCTGTGGGCGCGCCGCCGCTGTGCGAGCTGGCAAGGGGCAAAAAAAAGATCACGCTTGTGACCAGCGATCACACACGGGCGGTGCCCAGCAAGCTGACCCTGCCCATTTTGCTGGCCGAGCTGCGCAAGGGCAGCCCGGACGCGGAGATCACCATTCTGATCGCCACCGGCCTGCACCGCCCCACCACCGAGGAGGAGCAGCGCCGCATGTTCGGCGACACGATCGTGGATCAGGAGCGCATCGTGGTGAACAACGCCTTCAAGGACGAGGATTTTGTGAAGGTGTGCGATCTGCCCAGCGGGGCCGAGTTTTTCTGCAACAGGGAAGCCGTGGACTGCGATCTTTTGCTGTGCGAGGGGTTTATTGAACCGCACTTTTTCGCGGGCTTTTCGGGCGGGCGCAAAAGCATTCTGCCCGGTATCTGCAACGCGGCCACGGTGAACGAGAACCACAGCTACAAGGCCATTGCAGACATCCATTCCACCACCGGCGTGCTGGAGGGCAACCCCATCCACACGGATATGATCTGCGCGGCGCGGGCGGTGAACACCCAGTTCATTTTGAACGTGGCGCTGGACGGGGAGAAAAAGGTTGTGGCTGCCTGGGCCGGTGATCTGGAGGGCGCGCACGCCGCAGGTGTGCAGTTCATCCGCGAGCAGAGCCAGTGCCCCTCCATTGAAGGGGACATTGTGGTAACCAGCAACGGCGGATACCCGCTGGACCAGAACCTTTACCAGAGCCCCAAGGCGGTGGCTACCGCGGAGGCCTGCGCCGGCGAAGACGGCGTGATTATCATGTGCTGTTCCTGCTGCGAGGGAATGGGCGGCACAAACTTTGAGCGGCTCATCACCTTGGGCAGCGTGGACGAGATCGACGCTTATCTTTCCAAGATTCCCCCGAAGGAGACCATCTCGGAACAGTGGTGCCCGCAGATTTATTCCCGTATTCTGAAAAAGCACAAGGTCATTCTGGTCACTACCTACCTGGATCATGAGCTGGTGCGCAGGGCCAACATGATCCCGGCGTCGAGCCCGGACGAGGCGCTGGAGATCGCCTACGGCATCAAGGGCAGGGATGCCAGCGTGGTGGTCATTCCGGACGGCGTGAGTGTGCTGGCGGTAAAAGGCTGACCCGGTGAGAAAAAAGGAGAAAGAGCAATGGATTTGAAACTGGCGCTGAAAGTGAGCGACAAGGACAATGTGGCCACTATTTTTGCCGAGGGCATTGTGGACGGCACCGAGGTGGAGGTGCGCGACAAGCGCGGCGAGAGCGAGGTGGTCACGGTCATGGGCGACGTGCCTTATGGCCACAAGATCGCGGTGCGCGACATCCATGTGGGCGAGCTGATCATGAAGTACGGCGAGGAGATCGGCATTGCCACCAAAGAGATCAAAAAAGGCGAATACGTGCACATCCACAATCTGGACAGCATGCGCGGCCGCGGCGACTGGAAGGAGTAAGACACGATGGAATTTATGGGGTATGTGTGCCCGGACGGCAAGGTGGGCGCCCGCAACTATGTAGCCGTTATTCCCAGTGTGACCTGCGCCAACGACGTGGCCCAGGCAATCTGCCGCCAGGTGCAGGGCACCATCACCTACCTGCACCACCAGGGCTGCTGCCAGATGCCGCCGGACCTGGAGCGGGTCACCGACACCCTGATCAGCCTGGGCAAAAGCCCGAACCTGGCCAGCGTGCTTGTGGTGAGCCTGGGGTGCGAGGGCACCGACCACGAGCGCATGGTGCGCGAGATCGCGGCCACCGGCAAGCCGGTGGAGATCATTCACATCCAGGAGCTGGGCGGTGTGAGCAAGGCCATCCAGGCCGGCACCGACATCGCCCGCCGCATGGTGATTGCCGCGTCCGGCATGCAGCGCCAGCCGGTGGACGTTTCGAACATTGTGATGGCCATCAAGTGCGGCGCTTCCGACACCACCAGCGGCATGGCCTCGAACTGCGTGATCGGCTACGTGGCCGACAAGCTGGTGGATCTGGGCGCCACGGTGATCTTCGGCGAAACCACCGAGTTTATCGGCGGCGAGCATCTGCTTGCCCGCCGGGCCGTGAGCAAAGAAGTGGGCGACAAGATCCTGGAGATCGTGGAAAAAATGGAGGCCCGCGCCAAGGCAATCGGCTGTGATATGCGCAAGGGCCAGCCCACCCCCGGCAACATTGCAGGCGGCCTTTCCAGCATTGAGGAAAAGACCCTGGGCGCCATTGTGAAATCCGGCACAAGACCCATTCAGGGCGTGCTGGATTACCCGGAGTTTGTGACAAACGAAAAGGGCCTGTGGATCAAGGATACCCCGGGCCGCGAGCCCGAGATCCTGACCGGTATGGCCGCCACGGGCGCGCAGTTCATGATGTTCAGCACCGGCCGGGGCGCGCCGCAGGGCTTCCCCAGCATGCCGGTGATCAAGGTGTGCGGCAACCCCAACACCTACCAGCGCATGGAACAGGACATGGACCTGAACGCCGGGCTGATCATTACCGGCGAGAAGACCATCGACCAGGTGGGCGAGGAGGCGTTTGCAAAGCTTCTGCGCACCCTGTCGGGCGAGATGACCAAAAACGAGGCCATCCAGTATTTCAGCGCCATCGACATCCACTGCCTGGGCCCGGTCATCTGACCGGGAACGCCCAAAGCGGGGCCCCGCTTTTCTGTTTTCCCGAGGAGGAAAACAGAAGGCCCGTAAAAACCAGTGTTCGGGCGCGCCGGCGCGCGCCAGGGATATCGTTACACATTCCGCCAAACAACCCTGCAACACAATGAAGGAGTGAATCTTATGAATCCAGTTATTGCGATGCTGATCGGCGTTGTGGTGATGATGGGTCTGATCATCTTCACCCGCATGCACGCATTCCCCTCGCTGATCATTTCTGCCATTCTGATCGGCGTATTGTCCGGCAACGCGCTGCTGGTGGGCACCGGCAACGAGGGCGGCAGCCTGCTGGGCGTGGCCGTGAGCACCGTGACCAGCGGCTTCGGCGGCACCATGGCCAGCATTGGCATTGTGATCGGCTTCGGCTGCATCATGGGCATCTTCCTGGAGAAGAGCGGCGCTGCCAAGCGCATGGCTCTGACCATCCTGAAACTCGTGGGCGTCAAGCGCGCCGACGTGGTGCTGGGCCTCACCGGCTTCGTGGTATCCATCCCCGTGTTCTGCGATTCCGGCTTTGTGATCCTGTCCAGCCTGGCCAAGGAGTTCAGCCGCCTGACCAAAAAATCCATGGTGGGCCTGGGCGGCATCCTGGGCATGGGCCTGTACATCACCCACTTCCTGGTTCCGCCCACCCCCGGCCCCCTGGCCGTGGTGAGCACCTTCCAGAACGAGGGCATCGCCATGGACCTGGGCATGTTCATCATCTACGGCCTGCTGCTCTCGATCCCCGTATTTGTTTTCTCCATCTATCTGTTCCGCTGGTTCGGCAACAAATACCCCGACTTCGTGGTTCCCTACGAGATCGACCGCTCCAAATACACCGACGCGCAGTTGGTGGTGCTGGACAAGATCGACGCGAAGATCAAAAGCGGCAAGGATCTGGAAAACAAGGACTTTGAAGACCTGCTGAGCACCGAAAAACTGCCCGGCGCCGGCATCAGCTTTACCATCCTGCTGCTGCCCGTGGTGCTGATCCTTGCGAACACCGTGGTCAGCCAGACCGCGCTGAAGGGCCAGCTCATCGGCCAGATCGTCACCTTCCTGTTCCGTGCATCCGGCGATGAGAAGGTTGCAACCGGCACCAACTTCGCAGATGTCGCTTCCGGCTCCTACTGCGCAGACGCAGTTGCATGGGCAGTTGCCAACGATGTCACCAATGGTTTCGCTGACGGCACCTTCCGTCCCGCCGCCACCCTCACCGGCTTCGCCTTCATGAAGATGCTGATGGGCGCTCTGGGCTATGATGCCACCACCTTCGGAAACCACGAGTACGACTACCGTGCCTCTGGGCTGGCGGATATGCTCCAGGCTGCCGCCGGAGATGAGGGAGGCGCCAGTGAGCAGCAGGCCCAGCAC
>ERZ825137.5943-NODE-5943-length-10965-cov-4.372961_pt1 | contig 10965 bp, 8 predicted proteins | sample MGYA00519873_ERZ825137 | MGnify/ENA primary metagenome ERZ825137 (study PRJEB31778, sample SAMEA3449190) | human gut metagenome | biome: human gut; feature: human-associated habitat; material: faeces | place: United Kingdom | collected 2010/2012 ... | reverse complement strand
GTAGCACAACAGGTTTTGGTTCTGTTTGTCCAGGTTCGAATCCTGGTAGTCCAACCAAGGAAAAAGTTCTGAGAGATTTTCTCTTGGAACTTTTTTTGTTGGACCTCGCTCTTGATACTTCTGTAGTCTTACTCTAAAAATGCTTTTTAATTTTTCTATTCTAAATATAAAAAAGCATGTTGAGGAATTGAATCATTATGTATTTGCCTTCTCTCCTGTTATATTTAACTCCATTTTAAAGGATGAGATGGAGAACCGGAACAAGTTCTTTGAATAATCAAGTTGTACTATTTCTAGGTGGAGAAATATTTATGGGACATGTCTATAAACGAGATACATATGACAATCCTTTTGAATACACTCTTCCAAACGATAAATTTTATCCGGATAAAATAGAAGAGAATAAATAACGTTTAATATGAAAAAGATCGTGGAATAATTATTGGCATAATAAACATTCACGAAGATTTTGCGTTTCATGGTATGGCATATAATGTCGGTGTGGCGATTCTATAGAGGTTTACGGGCAATATCGGGTGTTTAACGAGAAGCCGATTAAAAAATAATAAATTGGATGAAACGGCAGATGGTGTATATAGTAGGGTTGTTTTTCGTGTTTTCTTTTGCTTACGGAAGTCATAGAAAGATGTTTCTGAAGGAAAACATTTATGATGAATACCCTATCGATACGGTGCAAGGACCCTATATGGAATTACCTTTGCCCGAAGTTCCTTCTACTTTGCGCGAGCCGCAAAAGCGAGCCGCTTTTCTTTTGCAACATTTTTGGGATAAAATGGATTTCGCCGATACGTTGCGAAGCCACAACCGAAATTTTATAGAACAGAATTTTGTCAATTTCTTATCTATATTTCCTCATGCCGACATCACCGAACTTCCTCCGGCGGTAAGCCGTTTGTTAAATCTGGCAGAAAAAGATAAGGAAGCTTATATATTATTGGTGGATGTAGCAAGGAAGTATTTATATGAATTGGAGTCTCCTTTGTTCAATGAAGACTATTACCTATTGTTTTTGAACGAAATAGTGCGTTCGTCTATATTGGACAAGTATGAAAAAGCCCGTCCCGCTTATTGGCTAAGCGTGGCGCGGAAGAATCGTCCGGGTACGAAGGCGGCTGACTTCGGTTATATAGATCGTCAAAAAAGGAAACATACCCTTTATAATATGAAGACCCGCAAAATTTTAATCGTATTTTACGATCCCGGGTGTGAGCATTGTATGGAAGTAATAGATATATTGAGTACTAATGAGACTATCCGTAATTGCATAGAGGACGGGCGATTGAGTGTCATGGCCGTTTACGCTGACGGCGATAGCTCTTTATGGTATGCTAAGCAAAATATGCCGGTAGGTTGGTTAGATGTTTTGGACATCACCGGAGTTCAGGAGCGGGAGCATTATGTATTGCGTACATTGCCCACCCTTTACCTTCTTGATGAAAATAAGAAAGTCCTGTTGAAAGATACTAGTGTAGAGACTTTGGAAACGTATTTAGTTACAATTGAAAATTGAAATATGAAAAGTCCGGCATATATAAAATTTTGGATGAAGTTGCCGCTCAAAATATGTATGTTGATTCTGGCAGGACTCTGTGTAATAGGTGCGGTATTGATTAGCATATTGTTGTGGGTAGCAAAAGTCTGTTCTTGCCGGAAGTCCCGTTAACAGGCTACTTTGAAAATAAGATGATTGGCTTAAATTCTTTATTCTCCTTTTTGTTTCTGGGATAACAATTAATGTTTTTTAATTAGGTAAATATTAAACTTTTATGGATATTTGCTGTCGAAAACTATAAATTGTTAAGGATTACTTCGATACAACACTATGAATAAAAAACTGAAATGGGGACTTATCGGTGTGATAGGTCTGGGATTAATTGGATGGGGTATTTATTCGCAATTGCCGAAAACAAATGAAGAATTGGCGGCGGCGGATAAAATGATGAAAAATAATAATCCGAATAAGAGGGCGCTGAAGGTAAATGCAAAAATTGTGAAACCACAATTGCTGGTAGATGAATTCCCTATAACAGGCGTGTTGTTGCCGGATGAAGAAGTGGACTTGTCGTTCGAAACTTCCGGAAAGGTGGTTGAAATTAATTTTGAAGAAGGTACAACTGTAAAGAAAGGACAATTGCTGGCAAAGGTAAACGACCGCCAGTTACAGGCACAGTTGCAGCGCTTGTTGGCGCAGTTGAAGTTGGCCGAAGATCGGGTGTTTCGTCAGAGCGCTTTGCTTGAAAGGGATGCGGTAAGTAAAGAAGCTTACGAGCAGGTAAAGACCGATTTGGCTACATTGAAAGCTGATATCGATATTGTGAAAGCGAATATAGATTTAACGGAACTCCGTGCTCCGTTTGACGGTGTAATCGGTTTACGTCAAATCAGTGTGGGTTCTTATGCGTCGCCTACTACTATGGTAGCCAAACTGACAAAGATTTCTCCTTTAAAAGTTCAGTTCTCCGTTCCCGAGCGTTATGCTAACCAAATAAAAAAGGGAACTAAATTAACTTTCAACATAGACGGAAAACTAGATTCGTTCCCAGCTGAAGTGTATGCGGTGGAGTCGACAATCGATCCCAACATGCACAATTTTATGGTGCGTGCCCTGTATCCGAATACAGGACGGACTTTGATGCCGGGACGTTATGCGAGTATCCGGCTGAAGAAACAGGAAATACCGAATGCGATAGCGATTCCTTCCGAAGCGATTGTTCCGGAAATGGGTAAGGATAAAGTTTTTGTGTACAGAGCGGGTAAGGCGGAACCGGTGGATGTGGTTACTGGCTTGCGTACAGATGCGGAAGTGCAGGTAGTGAGAGGGTTGCAAATGGGGGATACTATTATTGTGTCCGGAACCTTGCAGTTGCGGACAGGATTGCCTGTAGAACTTGATAATATAGACTAATAGCTGGGCCATATGAATATATCTGAATTAAGTATTCGTCGTCCGGTATTGGCGACTGTCTTGACTGTCATTATCCTGTTGTTCGGTTTTATCGGTTACACTTATTTAGGTGTTCGTGAATACCCTTCGGTAGATAATCCTATTATCTCCGTTTCATGTTCCTATCCGGGAGCGAATGCCGATGTAATTGACAATCAGATAACTGAACCGCTTGAGCAGAATATCAATGGTATTCCGGGCATTCGTTCGCTTTCCAGTGTTAGCCAGCAGGGGCAGAGCCGTATTACGGTAGAGTTCGAACTCTCGGTCGATTTGGAAACAGCGGCTAATGATGTGCGCGATAAGGTTTCGCGTGCTCAGCGTTATTTGCCGCGCGATTGTGACCCTCCAACCGTGTCGAAGGCAGATGCTGACGCTATGCCTATTTTGATGGTAGCCTTGCAGAGTGATAAGCGCTCGTTATTAGAGTTGAGTGAAATAGCCGATTTGACGGTAAAAGAACAGCTTCAAACCATTCCGGATGTAAGTAGCGTCTCCATTTGGGGAGAGAAAAAATATTCCATGCGTCTTTGGCTAGATCCTATTAAGATGGCGGGTTACGGCCTGACGCCGATGGATGTAAAGAATGCGGTGGATAATGAGAATGTGGAACTTCCCTCGGGTAGTATCGAAGGAAATACCGTTGAACTGACTATTCGTACTTTGGGATTGATGCATACGGCAGAAGAGTTTAACAATCTCATTATAAAAGAAGATAATAACCAGATTATTCGTTTCAGCGATATCGGTCGCGCAGAGCTGGGCCCGGCGGATATACGCAGTTATATGAAAATGAACGGGGTGCCGATGGTAGGAGTGGTAGTGATTCCACAACCCGGCGCTAACCATATAGAGATTGCGGATGCTGTGTACAAACGTATGGAGCAAATGCAGAAAGATTTGCCCGATGATGTACATTATACCTATGGTTTCGATAACACGAAATTCATCCGTGCTTCCATCAACGAGGTGAAAGAAACTGTATACATTGCTTTCATCCTGGTAATTATTATCATCTTTCTTTTCTTGCGTGACTGGCGTGTCACGTTGATTCCATGTATTGTAATTCCTGTCTCCCTTATCGGCGCATTCTTTGTAATGTACTTGGCGGGATTCTCTATCAACGTGCTATCCATGCTTGCCGTGGTGCTTGCCGTAGGATTGGTGGTGGATGATGCCATTGTGATGACGGAAAACATATATATACGTATTGAGCGGGGAATGAACCCGAAAGAAGCCGGTATAGAAGGAGCGAAGGAGATATTTTTTGCCGTCATTTCTACTACAATCACTTTGGTGGCGGTATTTTTCCCTATCGTTTTTATGCAAGGAACTACCGGTCGGTTATTCCGTGAGTTCAGTATCGTGATATCCGGTTCGGTAATTATCTCTTCTTTTGCCGCCCTTACTTTCACACCGATGCTGGCTACCAAATTACTGGTAAGGCAAGAAAAGAAGAACTGGCTTTATCGCAAGACGGAACCGTTCTTCGAGGGGATGAATCGTTTCTATAGTCGTTCGTTAGGTGCCTTCTTGCGTAAGCGCTGGATAGCAATTCCTTTCACGGTCATCACCGTATTGTTAATTGCGATTTTGTGGAATGCGATTCCTTCCGAAATGGCTCCTCTGGAAGACCGTTCGCAAATTAATATCAACACACGCGGAGCAGAGGGAATTACTTACGAATATATACGTGACTATACGGAAGATATTAACCGTTTGGTAGATTCCATTGCACCGGACGCACAAGCGGTGACTGCTCGGGTGTCGAGCGGAAGCGGAAGTGTGCGCATTCAGTTGAAGGATATGAAGGAACGTGATTATAGCCAGATGGAAGTAGCCGAGGAACTCTCCAAAGCTGTGCAAACTAAAACCAAGGCGAGGGCTTTCGTCCAACAGTCTTCTTCGTTCGGTGGGCGCCGTGGCGGTATGCCGGTACAATACGTATTGCAGGCTACCAGCATTGAGAAGCTTCAGGAGGTATTGCCTAAATTTATGGCGAAGGTCTACGAAAACCCTATGTTTCAAATGGCGGATGTCGACCTGAAGTTCAGCAAGCCGGAAGCTCGTATCAACATTAATCGGGATAAAGCCAGCATTATGGGGGTAAGTACGAAGAATATCGCACAAACTTTGCAGTATGGTCTGAGTGGACAACGCATGGGCTATTTTTATATGAACGGGAAACAGTACGAAATATTGGGAGAGATCAACCGTCAGCAACGTAATAAACCGGCAGACCTGACTTCTATCTATATCCGTAATGGCAAGGGCGACATGATACAGCTTGATAATTTGATTGAACTGGAGAGTGGTACGGCTCCTCCGAAGTTGTATCGTTACAATCGTTTTGTGTCGGCTACCGTTTCTGCCGGATTGGCGAAGGGTAAAACCATCGGGCAGGGTTTGGAAGAGATGGATAAAATTGCTGCCGAGACGTTGGACGATTCATTTCGTACAGCCCTTGCTGGTGATTCGAAAGAGTATCGTGAGAGTTCTTCCAGCCTGATGTTTGCTTTCATTCTGGCAATCATATTGATTTATCTCATTTTGGCTGCGCAGTTCGAAAGTTTCAAGGATCCGTTTGTAGTCATGCTAACCGTGCCGTTGGCTATCTCGGGTGCATTAATCTTTATGTATTTCGGCGGCATTACCATGAATATTTTCAGTCAGATCGGTATTATCATGCTGATAGGTTTGGTAGCGAAGAACGGTATTCTGATTGTTGAGTTCGCTAACCAAAAGCAAGAGGCGGGCGAGAACAAATTACAGGCAATCCGCGATGCGGCGCTTCAACGTCTTCGTCCTATTTTAATGACTAGCGCTTCTACCATTCTGGGTTTGATACCTCTGGCATTTGCCAGTGGCGAAGGTTGCAACCAGCGTATAGCTATGGGTGTGGCGGTAGTAGGAGGTATGTTGGTTTCCACATTGCTTACCATGTACATTGTGCCGGCCATTTACATGTATATCTCTACGGACAGGATGAAACGAGATAGTGGTGTGCGTCGGTCGTTTTTTAAGAGGAAAAAATCGGAAATACAGAATAAGTAGGGTAGCGCAGAGAAAAAAGTTATCTCCGTAAGATTCCTTATAAATAGAAATTTGAAAAGATGTTTTTAAGATGGAAGATGTAAATAGAAGAAACAAAAAAATAGAACGATGGTTCCATATGTTTCGACAAGCAATCGATAGCAAAGTTTCGGGTGTGGTTGCCGAGCGGATAAATTGGGACAAGGACACATTGAAAAGAACATTATTGTTGGGGAGACGGTTAGCCTCTGCGATTTGTGTATTGTTTGGAATATCTTCTGCTGTTGAGGCGCAAACAAACGATGTGTACACGTTGAAATCTTGTTTGGAAAATGGTTTGCACAACAATTACTCATTGCAGATAACCCGAAATGAACAAAAGATAAGCGCCAACAATGCAACCTTAGGCAATGCCGGATATCTGCCTACGCTTGATTTTACGGCAGGTTATGTCGGTACGGTGGATAACACGGAAAGTAAATTAAGGGAAACGGGAGAAACCGTTAAGGAAAACGGCGTTTTTGATCAGACCGTGAATGTAGGGTTAAATTTGAACTGGACCCTGTTTGATGGATTCAATATTAGTACTACTTATAAGCAGTTGAAAGAATTGAAGCGTCAGGGTGAAACCAATACACGGATTGCCGTGGAGGATTTTATAGCTAATCTGAGTGCCGAGTACTATAACTTTATCCAGCAAAAGATTCGTTTGAAGAATTTCCGTTATGCCGTATCGTTGTCGAAAGAGCGTATGCGTATTGTAGAAGAACGCTACCACATCGGAAACTTTTCTCGTTTGGATTATCAACAAGCAAAAGTCGATTTTAATGCCGACAGTGCGCAATACATGAAGCAGCAGGAGTTGTTGCATACTTCGCGTATTCGTTTGAACGAAATGATGGGAAATACGAATGTCGATCAGATGGTAATGATTGCGGATACAATAATCGATGTACGTGCCGATTTGGTGTTGAAAGAACTTTGGGAGGCTACGTTATCCAATAACGCATCGTTGTTGAAAGCCGACCAAAACACAACGCTTGCACAGTTAGATTATAAAAAGGTGAATTCCCGTAATTATCCTTATTTAAGGTTGAATACGGGATATGGATATACCTTCAATAAATACGATATTTCTTCCACTAAAAAGAGAGATAATTTAGGTTTTAACGCCGGCTTAACTTTGGGCTTTAATATCTTTGACGGAAATCGTCGTCGCGAAAGGCGCAATGCCGAGATTGCCATAGAGAATGCCCGTCTGCAACGCAATGAAGTAGAGCTGATGTTGCGTGCAGATCTGAGCAACTTGTGGCAGGCATATAAAAATAACTTGGAAATGTTGAACCTTGAACGGCAGAATCTGGTAGCAGCTAAGGAGAACCATGAGATTGCCATGGAACGCTATATGCTGGGAAACCTCTCGGGTATAGAAATGCGTGAAGCGCAGAAAAGTTTGCTCGATGCCGAAGAGCGTATTCTTTCTGCGGAATATGATACCAAGCTATGTGAGATTTCCTTATTGCAGATTAGCGGTAAGATTATCAATCTTTTGTATTGATGGAATCATCCTGCACTTTTTATCCGGCGGCTTTCAAGTTCCTCGAGAGTACGTTTCCACCGGTTGTGACTCCATAACCAAAAAGCGGGAGCTTTTTTGATAGTCTGTTCCAATCGGTGGATATACCAGTCGGTCAGTTCATAATCGGGATGTTGCTGTATGTCATCAGTCATGCGTGTAATCCGGCAACGGTAGTATCCCCGCTTGATGCGTTCCATATCGGCGTAAAATATGAGTGCGTCTACTTGTTTCCCGATGCGTTCCGTACCAGTAAAGACTGGTGTCTTTCGGTGAAAAAAGTCTGTCCAGTGGTGGATGCAGTTCCATTTAGGTGTTTGATCAGAAATAAAGCCGATGATGGCTTTTTTCCCATTTCGTTTCCAATAGACAATCCGTCGCAAAGTATCTTTCATGGGAATGTTTTCTCCACCCGATTTTCCACGTACTTTTTTGAAGATCCGGTCGAATACCTTATTGGAAAGCGGATGGTAAATCTGACCGCCGATAATTTTGGGGTTGACATCATGCACTCTGGCTGTAAGTGATGATACCCACTCCCAGTTACCATAATGACCTAGATAGATGAATCCGAATTGCTTGTTTTCTTTTTCCAGTGCTTGTACCATTTCCTCCACTCCTTCGAACTGCATGCGCTGTTTAAGTTGGCGTTCGGACATGGAAAATAGTTTGATGGTTTCTACCATATAATCGCATAAGAATGCGTAGAACTCTTTTTCGATGCGGGTGAGCTCTTTTGTGCTTTTTTCGGGGAATGATTTTCGAAGATTGGTCTTTACCATATTTTTACGATATCTTATTACATAATAGAGAAGGTAATAAAGAACATCGGAAAATCTGTATAAAATACATAAAGGAAGCAATGAAGCAGCATATCCCACACATTGTATGGTATAAAAAAGGATTTTCATAATCGCTAATTTTATATAGGTTTTAATAGTTAAATACATTAGAATTTAATAAAGGCGTGACCGGTTCGTTTGTTTTTACTACGGATGAGTTCAGCTTAAAAGCTTTTGTTTTCTAACCCGGTAATACTTTTTTCGCCTCTTGTTATTAATACATAACAAAATAGGAAGCAGTTTGCTTAAGAAGATAACTTTTTTTTGATTTCCGAGTACTTGAATTTAACCGAAGAGTTTTCAGGAAAAGGGTAATGTGAATTCGTTTCCATCTTGTACATGTAAGAAGGGAACATCTGTTTATAGATAATGATGATAGGCTCTAAGTTTGCAATGGCAAAGATAAATACCCGATCTTCACCTTAATATATAAAAGGAGATATTGTTTTTTAGTTGCGTAGAGACCTCAATCCTCTACGGTATATTTTGTAATCAGAAAGCTATCTCCTACCTTGAGACAGAGTAAGAAATGGCTTTCTGATCTATGTTAGTTATAATTTATGTTTTTATTAGGATAGAATTTTTGTTTTCAATCCCTTCTTTAACCCATGTGATTTTGTTTTGCAGTTGTTTCTATTCTTTTTCTCCGAAAGCCAAATCTCCGGCGTCCCCCAATCCGGGAACAATATAAGAGTGTTCGTTCAAGTCTGGATCGACTGTTGCGCACCACACGATAGTTTGAGTTTGCGGAAATACTTCCGAGATGTAAGACAAGGCTTGTTCGCTGGCAATTACCGAAGCTATATGGATTTCAGCGGGTGTCCCTTTGGTAAGCATGGCTCGGTAGCTGAGTTCCATAGAACCCCCAGTTGCCAGCATGGGATCGACTAAAATCAACGTTTTTCCCTCGATAGGCGGAGAAGCGATGTATTCTATGTGGATATCAAACTTCAATGTGTCTTTATATTTACGATATGCCGAGACAAACGCATTTTCCGCTTGGTCGAAATAACTCAGGAATCCCTGATGAAAAGGAAGTCCGGCACGTAAGATAGTTGCCAGCACAATTTGATTGTCGGGCACGTTGACAGAGGCAATGCCTAATGGTGTTTCTACTTGTCGGGTGGTGTAATGCAGCGTCTTGCTGATTTCATAAGCCATGATTTCGCCTATACGCTCAATGTTGCGGCGAAAACGCATCCTGTCTTGTTGCACGTTTATATCCCGTATTTCGGCTACATACTGGTTTAGGATGGAATTCGATTCGTTAAAGTTGATAACTCTCATCATATATAAAATGTAGTTTTAAGTTTCATACTTCTGTTTGTTTCTTGTCGTTACGTTATTTCCTTGGGTAAACGCAAAAAAAGACAGTTGATGCCCTTTGTTTCCGGAAAGGACTTCTCTTTCGGATAACATATGCAAAAGAACAAATTTATTTCTAAGAATAAAAAGAAATATAAAGGAATTTGAATGTGTATTGTAAACTCGAAGTGGCAAATGTGTTACACAAATATTAAAACTTATGCGATTAAAGAAATATTTCTCTAAATGTTTTTTCGGGAAGAAATAATGTAGTATTTTTGTAGCCGATAAACAAGGGCTTGAATAAAAAGTCGCTTTAATTAAGAACTCATTACTGAGTATATTTAAGAAATCAGGTGAAAAGATAATCATTAATATTACAAACTAAAAAATCAAAAAATGGCAAATTTAGATTTAAGCAAGTACGGTATTACCGATGTGAAGGAGATTCTTCACAATCCTTCTTATGACGTACTGTTCGCAGAAGAAACTAAACCGGGTTTGGAAGGTTATGAAAAAGGTCAGGTAACTGAACTGGGTGCTGTAAACGTAATGACCGGTATTTATACAGGTCGTTCTCCTAAAGATAAATTCTTTGTTAAGAATGAAGCCAGTGAAAATACGGTATGGTGGACTTCTGACGAATATAAAAATGACAATAAACCTTGCTCTGAAGAAGCGTGGGCTGATTTGAAAGCTAAAGCTGTAAAAGAATTGTCAGGCAAACGTTTGTTCGTTGTGGATACTTTCTGTGGCGCTAATGCTGCAACTCGTTTGAAAGTTCGTTTCATTATGGAAGTCGCATGGCAGGCTCATTTCGTAACAAACATGTTCATCCGTCCTACAGCTGAAGAACTTGCTAATTACGGAGAACCTGATTTCGTTTCTTTCAACGCATCGAAAGCAAAAGTTGAGAACTACAAAGAATTAGGTTTGAACTCTGAAACCGCTACAGTATTTAACTTGAAGACTAACGAACAAGTTATTTTGAATACTTGGTATGGTGGTGAAATGAAGAAAGGTATGTTCTCAATCATGAACTACCTGAACCCATTGCGTGGTATTGCTTCTATGCACTGTTCTGCTAATACGGATAAAGAAGGAAAGAGCACTGCTATCTTCTTCGGTTTGTCCGGTACAGGTAAAACTACTTTGTCAACTGACCCGAAACGTCTGTTGATCGGTGATGACGAGCACGGATGGGATGACGAAGGTGTATTCAATTACGAAGGTGGTTGCTATGC
>ERZ825137.5939-NODE-5939-length-10970-cov-19.506459_pt1 | contig 10970 bp, 9 predicted proteins | sample MGYA00519873_ERZ825137 | MGnify/ENA primary metagenome ERZ825137 (study PRJEB31778, sample SAMEA3449190) | human gut metagenome | biome: human gut; feature: human-associated habitat; material: faeces | place: United Kingdom | collected 2010/2012 ... | reverse complement strand
TCGAGCAGATCGACGGCAGCTTTTCTACCAGCGCCACGACCGATAACCATGGGCGCATTTTCCTTGAGAGCATCCCTGTGGGCAGCTACAAGGTCACGGAGAAAAATGTGCCTTCCCATGTCATTCTCTCTGAAATCCCTCAGGAAGTCTATCTGGAAGCAGGCTGCACCAGAACGGTGACCTTCTTCAACGCGGTCAAACCCTCCCTGACGATCCTGAAGCGCAACAGCATCACCGGAGATTATCTTGCCAACGCCAAATTCCATATCTATTACGGCTCGGACAATACCACCACCGGCGAGATCAACGACCTCGGTGTATTCACAACGGCCTCCGATGGTAAAATCACGCTCACCGACGTAAACCGTGGCTGGTACAAGCTGGTAGAGGAGTCCGCTCCCAAGGGCTTCGGCATTCAGGGCAGCGGCGTGACCGAGTTCTATCTGGAAGCCAATACCTCTAAGACCGTGACCGTGGACAATGTTCCTCACAGTGCCCTCGTCGTGTACAAATATGACGCCAAAACCGGAAAGGGTCTGGAGGGCTGCCGCTTTGAACTGAGATATTTAGGTGGCGGCACTTCCGGTACTGGCGGTACGGTCATTGGAACCTATGTGACCGGCCCCAACGGGGCCTTTACCGTGACAAACCTTAAAAAAGGCACTTATGTCTGTCAGGAACTCGAAAGCGACGGAAATCATATCATCGACCGCGAACCCCAGACAGTGTGGATCTCCGGCGAGGATCAGGATGTGGTGACGCTCCGCTTCGGCAATGCCCCGCTGGGAAGTTTGCTCATTACAAAGCTGAGCGACGACAGCAAGCACGAGCCGCTCTCCGGCGTAGAGTTTCTTTTGACCGACAGCAGCGGCAATTATCTCGGCAACGACAACGGCCGCTTCACCACCAATGCCGCGGGCGAAATTCTGGTGGATGGTCTGGAACCCGGCATGACTGTCATTGCCTGTGAAGTCAGAGCAAAAACGGGCTACCTGTTGGATGACAGCCCCCAGCACGCGCTCATCAAGAGCGGCGAAACGGCGCATCTGCAGTTTCTGAACCAGCCTGCCGGAAATCTCATCATCCGCAAGGTCAGCTCCGGCCCCAACGGGGAGCCGCTGGAGGGCGTAGAGTTTAAGATCACCTACGCGGATGGCAGCTTCGTCCCGGACGCCAACGGCGAACTGTCCAGCAACGGCATTTATTACACCAATAAATCCGGTGAGATCAGAATTTCTGGTATCGTTGGCACCGTGGTAGCAACGGAAACCAAGACGATTCCGGGCTTCACCATTGACGAAGCCAGCCGCACACAGACCGTGGTAGTCAACCCCAATGACACGCAGACTCTGACCTTTTACAACAAACCCACTACAACGTTGATTCTCCAGAAATACATTTCCGGCACGAAAAATGAACCGCTTGCCGGGGTACAGTTCCTTGTGACGGACTCCTCCGGCGCGGTAGTCGGCCCCAACAACGGCTACTATACCACCGACGCCGCAGGCCAGATCGTCATTGAGGGGCTGACCGACGGCATGACTGTTACCGCAAAAGAGGTCAAATCTGTGGATGGATTCGTGTTGGACGGGACACCGCAGAGCATCAAGATCGACCAGAGCCAGTCTCCCCAGCGCATGACCTTCTGGAATGAGCGACAGGGCGCGCTCATCATCAACAAGCTGTCCTCTCTGGACCGCAAGACGCCGCTGGAGGGCGTTACCTTCAAAATCACTACGGCTACCGGCGAGTTCGTCCCCGACGAAAACGGAAAGATCAGCTCCAACGGTCTGTACTATACCGATAAAAACGGGCAGATCATTCTCAAGGGCGTCACCGGCACACTGGTGGTAACGGAGGAAAAATCTATCTCCGGTTACACCATCGACGAGAACACCCGCACGCAGACCGTGGTGGTCAACCCCAACGACACGCAGTCCCTCTATTTTTATAATGCTCCCATCGGTGGGCTGGAGCTGGTGAAAGTGAATGCGGCGGACAAAACCCAGCGTATCCCCAACACCACCTTCGAGATCCGCCGTGTCAGCGATGGCGGTCTGGTGGACACCGTCACCACCGGAACGGACGGCCGCGTGTATGTGCCGCTGGAAAGCGGCAGCTACTATGCCGTGGAAACCGAGGCGGGCAAGGGCTTCCAGCTCGACAGTACGCCCATCTATTTCGCCGTGGAGGATGGTAGAACCACGACCAAAACGGTGACCAACAAAGCCATCTCCGGTATCCTGATCCACAAGGTCGATTCGGCCACCGGCGAGGGCATCAACGGCGTTTCCTTCATTCTCTATGACAGCGGCAATAATCCCATTGCGCAGGAGACAAGCGATGACCGCGGTTATGTCCGTTTTGAAAACCTGACAGCTGGCCGCTACTATCTGCGTGAATTGGAAAATGAGGGATATATTCCCGACACGCAGAAAAAGACCGTGTATGTAAAGTCCGGCGAAACCACAGAAATCGAGTGGAAGAATACGCCCATCACCGGCCAGATCCAGATCGTCAAGACCTCGGCGGACTATAATTCCATGAACGGCTGGCCCGCCGGAACGCCCATCCCCAACACCGTCTTTGAAGTTTACAACGCCCGCACCAACCGTCTGGTGGATACCATTAAGACGGATAAAAACGGCTTGGCGGTCAGTAAGCCTCTGCCTCTGGCGCGGTACAAAATCGTAGAATCCAAGGCGGCGGAGTTTTACGGGCTGGATAAGACGCCCATCGAAGTAGAGATCGAACACGCCGGTCAGATCGTTAAGGCGAGCATGACCAATAAGAGCCTGTACACGAATGTGTCGATCAAGAAAACCGGCTACGTAGAGGTCATGCCGGGGCAGCTTGTCCGCTACAACTTCACCGGTATTGCCAACAATTCCACCACGGCGCTGGAATCCTTCTACTGGCGCGATACCCTGCCCGTCAAGGCGGTGCGCCTTGAAAAGATTTATACCGGCACGTGGAATACCCCCGGCAACTATAAGATCGTCTACCGCACCAATCTCAGCGGCGATACCTGGCGCACGCTGGCGGATAACCTGAGCACATCCAAAAACTATGTCTTGGATGCCTCTCCTGCGGCGCTTGGGCTTGCATCCAATGAGTATGTGACGGAGTTCATGGCGGCGTTCGGCATCGTACCTTCAAACTTCCGTCAGGTGGAGGCGCCCCGCGTAGACTGCAAGGCGCTTTCAAAGCTCACCGGTGGTACGCAGTTCGTCAACACGTCGGATGCAGGCGGCGTCTACAATGGGCAGTGGATCATGGCGACCTCCCGTTGGGTCACCAGAGTTTATGCTCCCAGCAAGCCCCTGCCTCGCACCGGCTATTAAGGACTAACAACGGATGCCGCTCCGCAAGGGGCGGCATCCCCATATAAAGGAGGTTGAGATTTCTTGAAATACAGAAAAATGATTATTCTGACATTGACGCTTCTGCTTCTGACCTCTCTCTGCTGCACCTCGGCGCTCGCTGCGGGCGGGGATGTTGCGGGAGCGGTGGAGCAGACATGGACGGAGGCGGCCAAGCAGATCAAGAGCGTGGTGGAGAAGGTGGTGTTCCCTGCGCTGGATATGATCCTCGCCATCGCATTCTTTGTGAAACTTGGCGGCGCGTACTTTGATTATCGCCAGAGAGGTCAGTTTGAATGGACCGGCCCCGCCATCCTCTTTGCCTGCCTGATTTTCAGCCTGGTTGCGCCGAAATACATCTGGAACATCATTGGAATCTAATTCGTGAAGAAGGAATTTAAAAATCGAATCCGGACTCTCCTGCCAGAGGCAACGAATAAGACACAATGGTTGCTTTGCCGGCGAATGCTGTAGGCCTATAAAGTCACCTTTTACACCTCACAAAGATAGGCTTGCATAAAAGGTGCTATCTTGATATAATACTATCAAGAAATTGATAAGGAGGGCTTTCTATGCAAATCAGACCATCCTCTGCTCTGCGGAATGAGTACACGCAGATCTCTGAGCTGGCAAAGGCAACCGGTGAACCGATCTTCATCACGAACAAGGGTGAAGATGACGGTGTTTATATGAGCATGGCTGCATACGAGGAGCGGGAAAAAATGTTCCGACACCGCGACAAAATTTATGCTGCGGAACTCAGCAGATTGAGCGGAGAGCCTGTCTGCACGCCGGAGGAGCTTGACGAAAGAATGGAGGAGCTGTTCCGTGCCTACGAAAAGTAAACTGGTCTATCTTCCACCTGCTCAACACGACTTCGAGGAGATCGTAAAGTATCACATTACGGAGGCAGGAACTCCCTACGCGCGGAAAATCTACAGTACGATGAAAACGACCATAAACCGTCTGCGGGATTTCCCGCTGATGGGGCAAACGCATCCGGACCCGATCCTTGCGGCAAGCGGTTACCGTAAACTTGTGCTGACGAAGACTTATGTTGCCATCTACAAATTGATTGGGGACACCGTCTACGTTTATGCGATCGTCAATGGCACAACAGATTATCCGCGGCTGCTCAAGTAAGCGCTGCAGTCAGATGCAAAACAAAATACTCTATATGAAAGGCCGTCGCCCATCTGGGCGGCGGCTTTCTGCATTTTCGGAGGTGAGCGAAGATATTTATTTGGAACTTTGTTGCCGCGACAGTTTTGGATCAGCTGGTGGATTGGATTTATGGGCAGATCGTGGGCTTTCTCGGCAATTTCTTTGCCCTCATGGGCAATATGGGCGTGGAACTTTTTGAACTGGAATGGGTCAGCGCCATCATTCTCTTTTTCTCCCGTCTTGCCTGGGCACTGTTCGCCGTCAGCGTGGTGGTCTGCGCCTTTGAGTGCGGCATTGAATACTCCACCGGCAGAGGCAATCTCCAGCAGTGCGGCATGAATATCATCAAGGGCTTTCTGGCGGTGAGCCTCTTCACCGTTGTCCCCGTCCGCCTCTATGCCTTATCGGTATCGCTGCAGGGAACCTTTTCCGCAGGACTCACCGGCTATGGACGGAGCATTGGTGAGGTGGGACAGGACATCATCACCGAACTCAGCGAGATACAGACGCTTGCCGATGTAGTGAACAGTTCCCGCTTTGGTCTCGGCATCATCACCAGTCCCATCATGCTGCTGTTCTGCATTATCCTTATGGGCTACGCGGTGCTGAAGGTGTTTTTTGCCAACTTGAAGAGAGGCGGCATCCTGCTCATCCAGATCGCGGTCGGCTCCCTCTACATGTTCAGCGTTCCGCGTGGCTATCTGGATGGATTCATGGGCTGGATGCGGCAGGTCATCGGCTTGTGCCTGACCGCCTTTCTCCAGTCCACCATTCTCATTGCGGGACTTATGGTGTTCAAAGACCACGCGCTGATGGGCGTGGGGCTCATGCTCTCCGCAGGCGAAGTTCCCCGCATCGCCGGCAGCTTCGGTCTGGACACCACGACAAAGGCCAATATTACAAGCGCTGTCTATACGGCACAGTCCGCGGTGAATGTGACGAGAACCATCGCCGCGGCAATCAAATAAAAGGGTGTGTATGAAATGACACAGTCAACAAGAAAACTTACGATGGGGAGCCTGTTCGATGGCATCTCCGGCTTTCCTCTGGCTTCGGTGCGGTGCGGTATCGAGCCAATCTGGGCCAGCGAGATCGAACCGTTCCCTATACTGGTATCAAAAATACGTTTCCCACGCATGGAGCAAATGGGAGACATCACAAAACTGAACGGTGCGTATCTGCCGCCTGTGGACATCATCTGCGGGGGCAGCCCGTGCCAGGACTCAGCGTGGCCGGAATGCGCGCCGGATTGAACGGTGCGCGTTCCGGCCTCTTTATGGAACAAATACGAATCATTCAGGAGATGCGAGATGCAGACAGAAAATCTGGAAGGACAGGAATCCATATTCGGCCGAGATTCGGGATCTGGGAAAATGTCGTCGGCGCTCTCTCAAGTGGGCGGGACGCTGAAATGGGTCAAAAAAAGCCTGGGGCGGATTTTCAAAAGGTCCTCGAAGCGTTCCTCCAAGTTGAAGAACCATACCTTCATGCTGTTAGACCTGAGACCGGGCGCTGGGAATATGCTGGGGGCATATTGGGAGTACGATCCTCCGTGGCTTGGATCGTTTGGGACGCCCAACACTTCGGAGTGCCCCAAAGACGCCGTCGAGTGTTCCTTGTGGCAGATTTTGCAGGCTACAGCGCCATCCCGATACTCGCTATCCCAGACAGCGTGCCTGGGTATCCTGCGCCGCGCAGAGTGCCGCGGCAAATCGCTGCCACCCTTATTGGAAGCAGCTTTGCGTATGCAGGCAGGGCTTGACCCGCCCGCGCCCATATCCGGCGAAGCGAAAGCCTACCATATCAATCAGCGCAATGAAGGCATTGACCTGGACGGTGTGTCCGGCGCATTGATGGCGACGCAGAACCTTCAAATGCAGACCTTTATCACAAATCTAGGCAGCAGTCAGAGTGGTCCGCAAAAACAGGTCGCATTCGCCGCCAACCAGCGGGACGAGGTGCGTGACCTGCATGATGTAGCAGGCGCGCTGCAGGCTCAGCCGGGGTTGAAACAACAAACCTTTGTCGCTGGATTTTCTGCTGGAGCTGGCGCGAGCGCCGGGACCATTGGATATCAGGAGGACGTAGCGCCCACGCTGAAAGGCAGCCCCAGCGGGAACTGTATGCCCAGTATCCTCTGCATCAATGATCAGGGTGGGCAGATCATGGAGTGCAGCGAAAATATCACCGGCACCCTCCGGGCACAGGAGCATGGACATCAGCCTTTAGTGCTGCGTCCGGGAAAGCCTTTACTGTATGAAAACTATGGAATAGACAGCCGCTATACAGGCCCCCATAAGGTAGCACCAACGCTTTCAGCCAGAATGGGTACGGGCGGTTTGAACACCTCACTTGTTCAACAGGTGCCGGAGGAGGTCATCTGCATTGCAGGCAACGCCATTGACCGGCAGCCGCAAAACGGCGGCAACGGCTTCGGCTGGCAGCGGGACATTTCCTATACCCTGACCACCTCGGACCGCTTATCTGGATATCCAGATAAGCGGTCTAATCCCGAGGATTGAGTTATCCCGAGGGAGTAAGATTGGCCATCGTTTTTTTGTTGAGAGATAGTGTTTTTTCTGCTGTAATTCATGTTAAATCCTCCGGATAATAAATTTGCGGCGACCAGATCATAGCTGGTCGTCGCATTATGAACACGGTTAAAATGTGGTAAAATCAGGCCAAACCATATAGACGCTTTATCATCTCTTCATCGTTTACCCAGATAGGTTCAATGTGAATTCTGCCTGTATCTCCAGATACCTTTTGAATTGCCTGCCGCTTCATCTCTGTATCGGCCCATGCGTAGATTCGAGTGGTGTTGACGTCGGCATGCCCAAGGAACTCCGAGAGGAGGACAAGCGGCATCCCGGCACGATACAGATGCATAGCACGGGAATGCCTAAGCTGGTGTGGATGTACTCGTTCCGGCACTTCAGGACAAGTTTGCCTTGCCATCTCACCATACTTTTTCATAAAGAGATTAACGGCATCGGTGGACATCCTGCTTTTGCGGGCATGATGTATTGTAAAGAAAAGATAGTCATCACTCTTTCTCTGCTCGGTCGGATGGACTTTATCTAAATAAGTTTTGAGCAATTCAACCACAGATGGGGAAATGGGAACTATTCGCATTTTATTTCCTTTTCCGGTAAGGCAGATTGTTGCATGAGAATTCTGGATGCTCAAATCATGGATTTTTACATCCACCAGTTCTTGACAACGTGCTGCGGTGTCGTACATCAATCGCATAAAACAGAAGTCACGGCATCCATTCGTTTTGAAGCGGTTGGGTTGCTCAAAAAGAGTTTCCAATGCAGGAGCCGTCAAAAACTCCACAACTTTTCCCGGAGTTTTTCGGACAGAAATATTGCCGACTTCGACTTGCATATAGATTTTGCCGGAATCTAATATCCCTGCATATTTTGTGAAAGAACGAATTGCCATCAACCGCAGATTTACCGTTGCTGGAGAACATCCTCTGGATTTTGAGAGCCATTCGAGAAAACCAGTTATATTTGAGTAAGTGATGTCCTCAAAGCCAACATTGGAATATTCAAGCCCACGCTCCGCCTTAAAATAAAGGAGAAGAAGATTTATTGCCTCTCGATACGATTTCTGCGTATTTAAACTATAGCCTCTATGTCTAATCAAGTAGATGTCAAGGAAATCCCTTACTGTTTTATAGAATTTCTCATCTTTCAGTCGCATAAATCTGCCTCCATTTCAAAGGAACTATCAAGGTGCAGTTCCGGCAAATCGGTATAAAGCGTTGGAAGCAAATGAATATAGTATGCCGTGCTCTCGAGATTTGAATGGCCCATATACTCGCTCAAATACGCAAGGCAGGCATTTACATCTTTTCCTTCCTTTACCCACTGATGCAGCCGATGTGTTGCAAATGTATGCCGCAGGTCATAAAGTCTGGGCTGGATCTCACCGTATCCGGATATGCCTGCCGCCTGAAGGAACCTTCTGAATGTCGGAATGATCCACTCCATTGAGTACATTCCGTCGCCTCGGACACTTGGACTCGGGAAAAAATATTTGCGGTCGGGATATATCGTTTCCACGCACTGGTCGTAATTTCTGCACAATTCAAGCATATCTTCGGACAATACAACGATTCTGTCTTTGTGCCCTTTCGATTCAAGGATATTCACCGTCCCATTAAACAAGTTGACATCCTTTCTTCGGAGCCGTCTGGCTTCTATAGGTCTGAGACCACAACAGTAAATCATTCGGAATATTACAGATACCACCAGATGTTTTGTGGGTGCTCTAAGGCTGGGCTGCAGAGAATCTATTTCTTTGAACAACTTGGACAGATCTTCTTTTGAATAAATGTACGGGATATGCCGTCCGGTTTTCTTCGTGAGCTGAAGTGGCAAAAGATACGCCTGTTCTCCTACACTATTCATGTGTTTGGCGAGCTCCCGAATCACAGATACCCTATTCAATCTGGACAGATTTTGCTCGGTCTTGGACTTCTCGGCCCATTTCATGGCTAACTCCGCGGTCAAGCAGGTCTCATTTGGAAATTGCTCACGGCAGAATTTATCAAAGGTTTGAAGAATGCACGCGCTTCCGTGGTAGTCATAGCCGAGTGCCTGTTTCTTTTCGATCAGGCCACAAATATGGGGTGCAAATGCCCCGGTGAACGTATATCTCATAACAGGGCCTCCTGAATGACCTCGATGCCGTCAAATCCGAGCGCACACATTGCCAGCTTGTCCCGGCTGATTCGCATATATGCTTTCAATGAGCCTATCTGCGTATGGCCTAAGATTTCCTTCACGGTATCGATGGGAACTTCTTGGTTTATCATGGAACTGGCGATATACCTTCTGAAACTGTGAAAACCTTTGCCGTCACCCGGAGTATACTCAACATCTGAGAGTTTCATATATTTTCTCAGGCGGTCTCCTGCAGCGGTCGAGGTCATGGCGTCAAAAGGAATACGGGAACGAATAAAGAGGGCCCGGGATTGCGTTTTGGGTCGCTCGTGAAGAATATAATTCGCAATGGCGTTTCCTACTGATGCTTCAAGAGGCAGATGCAGTTCAACTCCGGTTTTATTCTGTACGAAGTGTATTTCATGATGAATCCAGTCAATATCAGAAAGCGTTAAACGAACAATGTCCCCAGCTCTCAGCCCCAAACTGGCGGCAACAGCAAACATTGCGGTATCGCGGAGCGATAGGGTTGGATTTTTCGCCGCTGTGTCCATGACCATTCGGACCTCTTTTGAGGAAAAGGCGGGTCGCAGTTTCTTCCTGAGCGCGGGCCGAGTAATCAATGCGGCGCTGAAATCACGACAGCTTTTTGTGGATACCAGGTATGCGCTCAGATGTTTCAATGTGTTGCCTACTCTGTCCATGCTTGATTTTCGGTGAGATGCGATGAACACCAAAAAAGCGTTGACATTTCCCAAGTTTATATCTTGGCAAGTATGGCAATCGTTGTCGTCGAGATATGCAAAGAATTTGCGGCAGATATTCTCCTCGTCCCGTAGACTCTCAAATCCAATGGCTCGTGTATTCGCTTCATGTTGACAGAAGCTACACAGGAGTTCTTGATAGTACGGAGCCAAGGGGATTTTTGGAGCAGGTCTAACACGTTTCCAAACGATTTTTCCGGTTTGGACATACTCCTCAAAGAGAGCTGCAGCCTTTCTGACTTTCGCCCAGATTCGGTCGGCTACCAAGCCGTTTTCGTGTTCCAAGCGAAAACGATCCACAATTTCATTTGTAAAGGCAGCACTATACAATATCACCCCCTCGGAACGGTAGACCTTTATGATTGGCCACATTCCTTCGTAGTAGTAGTTTCGTATGCTGAACTTACCAAGCCCCAGAGCCCGCAATGCATCCAGCACTTTTGTGCATAGAACATCAAATACAATTTCATCGGACATAAAAACACCTCTGAATGCAGTTAGTCGACTTTCGCCGCCAACTCCATTATAGAGGTATTTTTATAATTTTTCTTATCTGGAGGTTATTTATGAACAACACACAAAAAGCATTGATAAACCAAGACGTTTGCGAACAGACCACGCCTAATCTCGGGATAACTCAATCCTCGGGATTAGATCGCCACAGCGTCTATGCCCGCCAGAGGGTAGATCAGTTCAGGGATGATGAGATCGCCTCCACGGAGAGCGCGCGGCAGCACAAGGACGCTACAGACCTTGTCTGCCAGCCGCCCTCTGCCTGGGATGCGGACTGCCGGAATCTCATACGCCGCCTCACACCGCTGGAGTGCGAACGGCTCCAGGGCTACCCGGATGGCTGGACCGATGTCCCCAGCGCTTCGGACTCCGCACGCTACAAAGCCCTCGGCAACAGCGTTTATTGGGACAAAGCCATTATGTTAATGATGGGCACAAAAATGGCATGAATACAAGGCTTCTTGGGATTTTACTGCACATAATACTCCACA
>ERZ825137.5935-NODE-5935-length-10977-cov-10.298572_pt1 | contig 10977 bp, 8 predicted proteins | sample MGYA00519873_ERZ825137 | MGnify/ENA primary metagenome ERZ825137 (study PRJEB31778, sample SAMEA3449190) | human gut metagenome | biome: human gut; feature: human-associated habitat; material: faeces | place: United Kingdom | collected 2010/2012 ... | reverse complement strand
TTTTCAAAAGACAGCCTTTTCCGTGCACCTTGCCCGGGATACGCCACCTTGGGAATCTGTACCGCCCGCGGAAATGTCCGCAACAATACGATTATAGTATAGCACGAAACGCGGAACAAAAAAAGAGGGAAGAAATACTTTTCTCTCAATGATCCGCCAGGCGCTCCTCTTCGTGATGCTGCTTTAGTTCTTTTTCCCCAGCTTGTGCACAGTGCCATCCGGCTCTTTGATCGAGGTGTTGTTCAGCTGGGCGCGCAGGCTGGCCTTTACGTCCGCAACATACTCCTGCCGCAGGGCCTGCTGCTCTGCCTTTTCGGCATCGGTCAGGCCGGTGGTCTTGCTCTTTTTTGCCAGCTCGTTGATGCGGGCGATCTTCTCGTTTGTCATCGCAGTTCTCCTATTAGATAAAATGTGATATAATATGACCGGGATGCCCCTTCCGGCAGCTGCGGCTCTTTTTGCGAGGCAGCAGGAGGGAGCTGTTTGAATCAAAGCAAGTATAACAAAGGATGAAACCGATGTCAAAACAGTTGAATTTTGCACAGCAGATGGACGAAGTGTTGAAAACGCTGGGGCCGCAGCGGCCAAAGCTGCTGCTCCATGCCTGCTGCGGGCCCTGTTCCAGCGCCGTGCTGGAAAAGCTGTGCCGGTATTTTGAGATCACGGTGCTTTACTATAACCCCAACACCTGGCCTGCCGAAGAATACTACCGCCGGGGCGAGGAGCTGAAAAAGTTCGTGGCGCAGGCGCACCCGCTGGGGGTCACGGTCATCGAGGACCGCTACGACCCGCAGGAGTTCTACACGGCGGTGCAGGGGCTGGAAAACGAGCCGGAGCGGGGCGGGCGGTGCACCGTCTGCTACCGTTTGCGGATGCGCCGGGCGGCACAGTACGCAAAGGAGCACGGCTTTGATTGGTTCACCACCACGCTCTCCATCAGCCCCCACAAGGATGCTGCCCGCATCAATCAAATCGGGCAGGAGCTTGAAGCCGAATTCGGCATCAGGCACCTGCCCTCGGATTTCAAAAAGCAGAACGGCTACCTGCGCTCCCTCCAGCTCTCGGAGGAGTACGGGCTTTACCGTCAGGATTACTGTGGGTGTGAGTTCAGCGCAAAGGCGAGGGGATGAACCGCTCAGTCGCCTGCTGCCTGCCTCTCCTGCCAGGAGCGGCGGCATTGCGAAGCAATGACGGAGAGGTTTATTCCTCACGCATTCTGGACACCAGAATCGCAAAGATGATCAGCCCCACGCAGGGCACGATGTTGGTTGCCATACCAACAGCAAGACCGGCGCTTTCAGCTACCTTGCCGATGACCCAGGGCATCAGGATCGCGCCGCTGGATGCCACCGGCAGCATGATGCCCATGCTGGTCACGGTGGTCATTTTACCGGCGCTGGCCACGGCGGTGGGGTTCATACCGGCCATGGAGAAGGCAAAGGCGAACAGCAGCAGGATGGCAGGCAGCTGGCTGTGGGTCTGCATCATGGCAAAGTAGAAGGCAGTGCAGAAAACTGCCATAAACACCATGGCCTTGCGGGGCTGTTTGAGCGGGAACACAAAGGCGATGAGCAGGCGGCCGATCAGGGTGGCACCCCACATCACGGTGACGGTATAGGCCGCCAGCGTGCCTGCAATGATGCCGCTGTCCTTGAAGTAGGTGACCATCCAGCCCACAACGCTCTGCTCGGCGGCGTTCTGGCAGAACAGCAGGCCGGTGAGCAGCCAGAAGCGGGAGGAGCGCAAAAAGCTCCAATCGGTGACAGCTTCTTTGGCCTTGGCGCGGCCTGCCATGGGGGTGAACAGGTATACCAGCCAGAGCACCAGACCCAGCGCCGCCAGCGCCAGCACGGCCAGCGTGGTGCTGACCTTGGCCGCGGCAGAGATCAGAAAGGGGCAGAGCAGGGCACCGCAGGCGTAGCAGGCGTGCATGGTGTTCATGCCCCGGGTGCGGTCTGCAGAGTTGCCGCTGACAAGGATGGTGCAGGTGTTCAGGACACTGCCCTTGGCAATGCCTACAATGAAGAAGGCCAGCGCCAGCAGAATGGGCAGGCCGGTCAGGCCCATCAGGCCGTAGCCCACCGCATAGCCGAGGGTCAGCAGCAGGACGCTTGGCTTCATGCCCATTTTTCCCACCAGCGCACCGGCCAGCAGGCCCGCCAGCAGGTTGCCGATGCTCAGCAGGCTGAGCAGGGTGCCGGTCATGCCGTAGGCAAAGCCGTATTCCTCCTGCAGCAGGCTGACCACCACACCGCTGGAAATGGTGCAGATGCCGCTGAAAAAGAAGGTGACGAAGCCCGCGTTCCGCAGGCGGGTGTTCCGTTGTTCCATAGAGTTCTCCTTGCAGTATTCGGGGGCGCAGCGCCCATAGTTGCTTTTATTAAAGCATATTCTGGTCAGAAAGCAAGGGCTGTTGAACCAGCAGAAGCAAACTCAGCGCCCAGTGGAAGCGCCCTGCCGTTCGGTGGGGCGCTTCTGGATTTTATTTTGCGTCTCCTATTGACAATGATCGAATCGTGCGTTATGATATTGTACGGCATCAAACAGTTCTAAAGGAAACAATCCTGTCACAAACAATTCAAAAGGGAAACCATTATGCACGATGAAAGCAACAAACAGCCCTGCTGCATTCCTCCATGGGAGCCGCCGCAGGTCATCCCGGCACAGGTGCGCCGGGTGAACAACCTGATCTTCCGCAAGATCAACCAGTTCCACCGGGAGAACAACGTGGACAACGTGACCCCCATGCATGACTGGATCATGAGCTACCTCTACTGGCACAAGAACGACCCCGTGTACCAGCGCGATATCGAGCGGGAGTTTTCCATCACACGCTCGACCGTGACGAACATCCTGCAGCTGATGGAGCGCAAGGGCTACATCGAGCGCCAGAGCGTGCCGCAGGATGCCCGGCTGAAACAGCTGGTGCTGACGGAAGAGGGCGTCCGCTTCCATGAAAACACCATCCTCTCCTTCCACCAGACGGACGACTATGTGGCCAATCTGCTGACGGAAGAGGAAAACGCCGAGCTGCTCCGGCTGCTGAACAAGCTGCGGGACGCGCTGAAGTAAACCATTTGAAATGGCCGCCGCATGCGCTCTGGCCATATTCAGCGGAAGAATTATTTTGCTTTGCATTTGCGTGGAAAGCTCCCGGTTGGCCCGCCCAAGTATAACGCAAGAGTGTTCGACTCTTGTCAAAACGCCGAAAAGATGTTTGTGAAAATGTTAATTATGAACAATTTCCGAAAGTTTTGCAAACATCTTGACATTAAATCTGTTTTGTATAGAATTGTTTTGTACCAAACAAATAAAATTAACAGGAGGTAACTCAGATGATCAAAAAGCTCGTGTCACATCTGGGCGAGTACAAACGCGCCGCAGTCCTGACACCGCTCTTTGCAGCCCTGGAAGCCGTGATGGATGTGCTGCTGCCCACCATCATGGCCTTTATCATTGACCAGGGCATTGAAAAGGGCGATATGAACGCCGTTGTCAAGTACGGCCTGCTCACCTTCCTGGTGGCGGCCATTGCCCTGCTGCTGGGCTTGCTGGCCGGCAGATTTGCTGCCACGGCATCCACCGGCTTTGCAGGCAACCTGCGCGATGCGATGTATGAGAACATCCAGCATTTCTCGTTCTCCAACATCGACAAGTACTCCACGGCCGGTCTGGTCACCCGTATGACCACCGACGTGACCAACCTGCAGAACGCGTTCCAGATGATTGAGCGCATGTGTGTGCGTGCCCCCGTCCATCTGGTTTTCGCGCTGATCATGGCCTCCATGATCAGCCGCTCGCTGACCATGGTGTTCCTGGTGGCAATCGTGTTCCTGGTGGTAGTGCTGGCAGGCATTATGGTCCCCACCTTCGGCATCTTTGATAAGGTGTTCAAGAACTACGATAACCTGAACGCCTCCGTGCAGGAGAATGTCTCGGCCATCCGCGTGGTCAAGAGCTTTGTCCGGGAGCACTTTGAGAACGAGAAGTACACCAAGGCCTGCGAGAGCCTGTACAAGCAGTTCGTCCACGCCGAGAGCCGCCTGAGCTTCAACAATCCCGCCATGCTGGTCTCTGTGTACGGCTGCAACATCGCCCTGAGCTGGTTCGGCGCACATTACGTCCTGAACGGTGCGATCACCACCGGCCAGCTGAACGCCCTGTTCGGTTACATTATGAACATCCTGATGGCCCTGATGATGCTGAGCATGGCCTTTGTGATGATCGCCATGTCCGCCGCTTCTGCCCGCCGTATCGTGGAAGTGCTGGACGAGACCACCGACCTGCCCGCCCCCAAGGCACCTGTGCAGCAGGTCAGGGATGGCGGCATCGAGTTCGAGCACGTTACCTTTAAGTATAAGCACGGCTCCGGCCAGCCTGTCCTGAACGATGTCACCTTCAGCATCCGGCCGGGCGAGACGCTGGGCATCATCGGCGGCACCGGCAGTGCAAAATCCAGCCTGGTGCAGCTGATCCCCCGCCTGTATGATGCCGAGACCGGCTCTGTCAAGGTGGGCGGCGTGGACGTTAAGGATTACAGCCTGGATGTCCTCCGCCGGGAGGTCTCCATGGTGCTGCAGAAGAACGTTCTGTTCAGCGGCACCATCCTCGACAACCTGCGCTGGGGCGATGAGAACGCCAGCGAGGAAGAGTGCATCCGGGTGGCCAAGCTGGCCTGCGCCGATGAGTTCATCGAGCGCTTCCCCGACAAGTACAATACCTGGATCGAGCAGGGCGGCTCCAACGTGTCCGGCGGCCAGAAGCAGCGCCTGACCATTGCCCGCGCGCTGCTGCGCAAGCCCAAGGTGCTGATCCTGGACGACAGCACCAGCGCCGTGGATACCGCCACCGATGCCAAGATCCGCAAGGCCTTCCGGGAGGAGATCCCCGGCACCACCAAGATCATCATTGCACAGCGCATCTCCTCCGTGCAGGATGCAGACCGCATCCTGGTGCTGGACAACGGCCAGATCAACGGTCTGGGCACCCACGAGGAGCTGCTCAAGACAAACAAGATCTATCAGGAAGTTTACAACAGCCAGACCCAGGGCGGCGGCGATTTTGACAAGCAGGGAGGTGAGCAGTAATGGCACAGGTGAAAGAAGTAAAGGGCCCCGGCCCCCGTGGGGTGGGCGGCCCCAAGCCGAAGGTCGAGAACCCGGGCAAGCTGCTCAAGCGGATCATGGATGAGGTGTTCAAGCACTATCTGCCCCACTGCATCCTTGTGCTGGTCTGCATCATCGTCAGCGCACTGGCAAATGTGCAGGCAAGCCTCTTCCTCAAGACCCTGATCGATGATTATATCGTCCCCATGACCAAGCAGGCCACGCCGGACTTCGGCCCGCTGGCAGGCGCACTGGTGCGCATTGGCTGCATCTACGCCATCGGCGTGCTGGCCGCATGGCTCAACGCCCGTATCATGGTCAACGTGACCCAGGGCACCCTGCGCAACCTGCGCGTCCAGCTTTTCACCCACATGGAAAGCCTGCCCATCCGGTATTTTGACTCCCACCCCCACGGCGACATCATGTCGGTGTACACCAACGATGTGGACACCCTGCGCCAGATGATCAGCCAGAGCATTCCCCAGCTGGTGTCCAGCGCCATCACCATCGTGTCCGTGTTCACCAGCATGTGCCTGATGAGCTGGCAGCTCACCGTTGTCACCATGCTGATGGTGACCCTGATGCTGTTCTGCTCCAAGAAGATCACTTCCATGAGCGGAAAGTACTTTGTGGCCCAGCAGAAGGATCTGGGCAAGGTGAACGGCTACATCGAAGAGATGATGGAGGGCCAGAAGGTCGTCAAGGTGTTCACCCACGAGCAGAAGGCTCTGGATGGCTTCCGGCAGCTGAACGATAAGCTGAAGGAAAGCGCCAAGCAGGCCAACAGCTACGCCAACATCATCATGCCCGTTACCGCACAGCTGGGCAATATCAGCTATGCAGTCTGTGCTCTGGCGGGCGCGGCCATGGCCGTTGGCAATGTCGGCGGCATGACCCTGGGCACCGTGATGGCCTTCCTGAGCCTGAACAAGGGCTTCAATATGCCCATCAGTCAGGTGTCCATGCAGGCCAACAGCGTGATCATGGCACTGGCCGGTGCGGAGCGTATCTTCAAGATGATGGACGAGACCAGCGAGACCGACGAGGGCTATGTCACCCTGGTCAACGTCAAGTATGGCAAGGATGACGAGCTGGTGGAGACCACCGAGCGCACCGGCATCTGGGCCTGGAAGCATCCCCACCACGACGGCACCACCACCTACCACAAGCTGGCGGGTGACATCACCTTTACTGATGTCGATTTTGGCTATGTGCCGGAAAAGACCGTTCTGCACGGGATCAACCTCTATGGCCGCCCGGGCCAGAAGATCGCCTTTGTCGGCTCCACCGGTGCCGGTAAAACGACCATCACCAATCTGATCAACCGCTTCTACGATATCGCAGACGGCAAGATCCGGTATGATGGCATCAACATCCGCAAGATCAAAAAGGACGATCTGCGCCGCTCTCTGGGCATCGTTCTGCAGGATACCCACCTGTTCACCGGCACGGTCATGGAGAACATTCGCTATGGCCGTCTGGATGCCACCGATGAGGAGTGCATTGCCGCCGCAAAGCTGGCCAATGCCGATGGCTTTGTCAAGCGTCTGCCCGATGGCTACAACACCATGCTGACCAACGACGGTGCAAACCTGTCGCAGGGGCAGCGCCAGCTGCTGGCCATTGCCCGCGCCGCGGTTGCCGATCCCCCGGTGCTGATCCTGGACGAGGCGACCTCCTCCATTGATACCCGCACCGAGGCGCTGGTCCAGCGGGGCATGGACGGCCTGATGTATGGCCGCACCAGCTTTGTCATTGCCCACCGTCTGTCTACCGTCCGCAATGCAGACTGTATCGTGGTTCTGGAGCAGGGCCGCATCATCGAGCGCGGCAGCCACGACGAGCTGATCGCCAAGAAGGGCAAGTACTACCAGCTCTACACCGGTAATCTGGCCGAAAATTAAAGAAAAATCGTAAAAAACGGAGCCGCTGTACAAAATGATGTGCAGCGGCTCCGTTTATTTTCAATTTGTTCAAATTCCTCACAAAGAAACTCCATTTTTATCCTGTACAATAAGGGTGCAGTCAGGGAGGAACAGAAAAACATCCTCCCAAGATGCCATGCAGGCAATGAAAACCGCGCATCTCCGGCAGAAACCGGGCGGCGCGGCCCCTTTAAAAAACACTGTCCCCTGCTGATGCGAGGCAATAGCCAAGGCAGCGGACAGACTACCAACCATCTCCTGACAGCCGCAAATGTTTGGGAGTTCTCATACACAGCCAGCGCCGCTTTCTCCTCCTTTCCACGGCGCTGGCTGTTTTTGTTTGTCTACGGATTAAACCTCTCAGTCTCGCTTCGCTCGCCAGTGTCCGGGTTGCGGCTCCCAGCGTCCGCTTCGTGCAAAGTTTTGCACTCGCGTCCTGCTGGCCGCTGCCCCAACAACTCCTCCCTGTTTCCGCCACTGGCGGCGGTCATCGTCGTTGCCCTAGTAGGGGAGCCCTTGGCATTCCGTTGTGTTTGCATCGTTACTCAGTAACTGTTCTAGTACATGCTCCCTTAACCGTGGCAAATCGATTACATGAATCCCCATCTTTTCCATCCGATACAAGACCAGAGCGGGGCTCTGGTCTTTTTTTGCGGCAGAGGCCATAACACTGCGTGTAAAGGCATGAATCCTGTCCTTTTTGTAGAAAAAGATCAGCTGCACATGGCCGATGAACAGGGCAAACAGGGCTGTGCGCAGCTCCCGGGAGCCGAAGAGGAGGAGCAGGTCGCTCTCCTCTAAAAAGAGAACGTCTGCCCGGTCAAGAAACTGCAGGGCGGTCTGGCACAGGGCCTCCCGCTGCGGCCAGTAGGGCGCGGCCTGCGCCAGCCGGGGAAGATAGCAGCAGAGCGCCCCGGCATCCCGGGCGGCGGCAAGGGCCTCGAGGTGGGCCAGCCGCAGGGGGCTGTCCACCAGCCCGGTGGAGGAAAAGCAGAAGGCAGAAGCTCCCCGGAACGGGGCGGCCTCCAGCTGTTCCGGCCCAAGGGCCAGCCCGGCGGTGTGGGCACGGTAGGGCAGAGCGGTGTCTGCTCCGGTGAACACCACCGGTGTGGGGAAGGCATCCGTGAAGCAGAGCAGGGAGCAATCCACACCATCCCGGGCAAGCCGGGCCGCCAGCTTACGGCCAAAGGGGTCGGCTCCCAGCTGAGCCAGCAGAGCCGCCTGCCCGCCCAATGCGGCGTACTGGCGGCAGAAGTCTGCGCCCCAGCCGCCGGTCTGCGCCCGGAACGTCTCCGTCAGCTCCGGAGCCGTAGCGGCGTTCAGCTCCAGCCAGACTTCGCCCAGACACAAAACGGACATGTGCACCCCTCCCTCCGCAAATAAAAATCGGGTTACAGTATACACGATTTGCCCACCGGATGCAACCGATCCGGGGTGAATCCTGACGGAGTGGAAGGGCCCGCGGGCAGGAACAATCCGATTTTACAAAGACCACCTGTTTTTTACCAATGCCTGTTTTTCATTGCCCAAGGTTTACCTAAGATTTGCCTTACCATGGTTTCCCCTCTTTCTCTGAATGGGTACAATAGAACCGTTCCCAGGATACATTGCAACAGGGCCCGGGAGGGCTCAGGATAAGAGAGGAATTATCGTATGAAAGAACATAAAATGTCCCGCCGCAACTTCCTGAAAGTGGGTGCTGTGGCATCTGCCGCCGGTCTGATGACAGCTGCCCCCGTGGCTGCAAACGCTGCCGCTCCGGCTGCTTCCACCGCAGCTGACGAGGAGAACTGCTTTGGCCTGTTCCAGAAGAAGCCCAAGTACATCTTCCTGTTCATCGGCGATGGCATGGGCACCGCCCAGATCCAGTCTGCCCGGTTCTATCAGGGCACTGTCACCAACAACGGTGCCATCACCGAGGCAGAGCTGAGCTTTACCCAGTTCCCGGAGGTGGGCAGCGTGACCACCTATGACAGCACCTCCTTCTGCCCGGACTCCGCTTCCACTGCCACCTCCATCGCTTCCGGCAAAAAGACCGAGAGCGGTGTCATCAATATGTGCCCCTGGACCCGTGATGTGCCCTATGAGACCATTGCAGAGAAGCTCCATAAGCAGAAGGGCTACAAGGTTGGCGTTGTTTCCACGGTGAACATTGACCATGCCACCCCTGCTGCCTTCTATGCGCATCAGAAGACCCGCAAGAACTACTATCAGATCGGCGTGGAGCTGGCAAACTCCGGCTTTGAGTATTTCGCAGGCGGCGAGTTCCAGAAGGTGAACGGCGATGGCACCGGCCCCAATAACCACGAGGTGGCTGCACAGGCTGGTTACAATGTTGTTACCACCCAGGCCGGTGCTGCTGCCCTGAAGGCCGGGGCCGGCAAGACCCTGATCATTGCCGAGAATCTGGCCGACGGCAAGTCCATGAACTACGCCATGGATGCCGCTCCGGGAGAGTGGCAGCTGACCGACTATGTCCGCAAGGGCATTGAGCTGCTGGACAACAGCAACGGCTTCTTTATGATGGTGGAGTCCGGCAAGATCGACTGGGCCTGCCACGCCAACGATGCCGCTGCCTCCATCCATGATGTGATCGAGATGCACAACGCGGTGCAGGCTGCTGTGGAGTTCTACGCCCAGCATCCCGACGATACCCTGATCCTGGTGACCGCTGACCACGAGACCGGCGGCCTGGGCATTGGCTACAAGACCACCAACTACGACACCTTCCTGACCAACCTGGCCCACCAGAAGATGTCCTACGCAAAGTTTGATTCCACCTATGTGAACAACTACGTGAGGGATCAGACTCCCTTTGAGACCGCTATGCAGGACGTGAAGGCAAACTTCGGCCTGACCCTGCCCACCGACCCCGATGCCGCCAACGCAGGCAAGCTGCTGCTGACCGACTACGAGGTGGAGAACCTGCGCACCGCTTACGAGCGCACCCTCAAGGTTGGCGCTTCCAGCCAGAGCAAGATGAGCCAGCAGGATTACGAGCTGTATGGCACCTACATCCCCTTCAGCATGGCCATCTGCCACACCATCAACCACAAGTCCGGTGTGGACCACACCACCTACGCCCACACCGGTGCCATGGTCAACCTGTACGCCATGGGCGTCGGTGCCGAGAAGTTCGGCGGCGTGTACGACAACACCGAGGTCTTCCACAAACTGGCTGAGCTGACCAGCGTGCAGTGATCACTTCATCCAAAAAGCCCCGCTCTGTGCGACACAGAGCGGGGCTTTGCTGCGTATTGGGAAACGGGATCAGGAGACCACGGCGTTGGTTTTCAGCCACTCCATCACAGCCGTCTGCAGGGCGGTCTGATGGATGAAGTTGTCGCCGTAGGAGCTGCCGGAGTAGGAAGCGGCAGCGGCATCCAGCTGCTCCTGGGTGGGCTCGATGCCCTGGCTCTCGGCAATGGCCTGATACAGCAGGTCCTGTTTGGCCAGGTGAGTGATCACGGTGTCCGAAGCGCCCAGCATGGCGTTGGCGTCGGTGTAGCCCTGGGCCTGGGCGATGGTGTCCAGATCGCTGCTGTAGTAGCTGGCCAGCTGGTAGTAGTAATTCAGGAACATGCAGGCGTAGTAGCCGGGCACCTCGCTGGGCAGGTCCTTAAAGGCGGCGTTGTCCAGCAGGCTGTCCATGATGGCATCCTCCAGATTCTGGTCATACAGCGCATCGGAGAAGTAGGTGCGCAGCGCCTCCACGGTGTGCACGTCGTCGCTGGTGCCGAAGGTGCTGTCCACCCACTCGTCGGTCAGCTCCGGCGTCACCGGCTCGGAGATGGAGTTCACGGTCACGCGGAACACGGCCTCCTTACCGCTGAGCTCGACGGTGTTGCCGTCGGAGTCGGTGGAGGCGTCGTAGCCGTCAGGGAAGGTGACGGTCACGTCAAAGGTGTCGCCGGTGTTGTGGCCAACGATCTGGTCCTCAAAGCCGG
>ERZ825137.5930-NODE-5930-length-10985-cov-4.402470_pt1 | contig 10985 bp, 8 predicted proteins | sample MGYA00519873_ERZ825137 | MGnify/ENA primary metagenome ERZ825137 (study PRJEB31778, sample SAMEA3449190) | human gut metagenome | biome: human gut; feature: human-associated habitat; material: faeces | place: United Kingdom | collected 2010/2012 ... | reverse complement strand
AGGCCAGTTCAGATATGTCCGGTAAATGGATGGATTCTTCTTTAATTCTAATAGACATTCATCGTTGGTTCAGGATGGGAAAAGCTGATGGATGTTTAATGCGGCAGGCTGTATAGCGTTACCTTTCTGTGAGACAGTAACGTTTCTTTTTTCATTTTCATTGTACATAAATTTATTATCCTCTCAATTTCCGGCGCCTGTTTTGTCGACAAGGTCAGCTTACCAGAAATGAAAAGAAAAAGTTCATAAATGTAATAAATGGTATGTCTGGATGTAACAATTTGCACTTTTTACAAATAATTCGAACTGGAATTATTGACAAAAACCATGCTCATAACACAAAACCCCCGCTTGCTTCCATCTCTATCGTAGGTAGGAATTGAAACATCAGTGGAACTTTCGTTATGAGATTTGCACTAGCTGTCAGCACTAAGCCCATGTTTGAGCCTGATAAGGCGAGTTTGGGCGACTGCTGACAAATAGGCGTGCAAATCGAATAGAAAGTGCAACGTGTTTCAATTCCTACCTACGATAGAGCTGGAAGTAAGCGGGGGTTGGGCTTTTATTAATTACATCTCATAATTATCTGAGATGGTATGTTTTTCTTTATACTCAGCGATACGCGCGTTGATTCGCTCAGCAGGATCTAACAACTCGCTGATAGAAGCATCATGATTCAAATGATCAATGATCAGAGCGATGTATTTGCTCATATCGGCTGACTCGTACCAGTCTTTCTTGAACAGGTCAGGCATCTGGTAGGTCAGGTTAGTTGTGATGACCTTCTCGATCAGACCTTCTTCATGACACTTGTCGAATACGTCAAGACCCTTTGTAAAGAGACCAAAAGTAGCGATACAGTAAACACGTTTTGCTTTTCTCTGCTTTAACTGTCTTGCAACATCGATCATGCTTTCGCCGGAGGCAATCATATCATCAATGATGATAACATCCTTGCCCTCAACAGAATCACCGAGAAATTCATGAGCAACGATCGGATTTCTTCCATCAACAACGCGTGAGTAGTCACGGCGTTTGTAGAACATTCCGACATCTACACCTAACAGGTTTGCGAAGTAGATTGCTCTGTGCATAGCACCTTCATCCGGGGAGATGACCATCATGTGGTTGTTGTCGATCTCAAGATCCGGTGTAGTACGAAGCAAAGTCTTGATGAACTGGTAGGTTGGACGTACATTTTCAAATCCACTCTTAGGGATGGCATTTACGACACGAGGATCGTGTGCATCAAATGTCACAATATTGTCAACACCATAAGACTTTAATTCCTGAAGCATAACGGCACAGTCAAGAGATTCTCTGGAAGAACGCTTGTGCTGGCGGCTCTCATAAAGGAATGGCATAATTACTGTGATCTTTTTTGGTTTATCAGTCATAGCGGCGATCAGTCGTTTTAAATCTGCATAATGGTCATCCGGAGACATACGCTGTGGTTGACCGGCCATCATATAAGTACAGCTGTAGTTGCCGACATCAACCATAATGTAGATATCTTTACCACGAACGGATTCATTCAGAACACCCTTTGCCTCACCGGAACCGAAACGTGGACAATCGGCACTGATCAGGTAAGTATCAGCTTCATAACCGTGGAAGACAATGTTGTCTTTGTGTACATTGTCTCTGTTAGCTCTCCATTTTACGAGATAATGATCAACCTTTTCACCAAGGCCTGTACAACTTTTGTGAGCAACGATTCCGAGACTGCCCACGGGTATGGTTTCTAATTTGCTATCGTCTGGCATGATAAATATCCTCCATAATCTTATAGTGTAATGATCCGATACTTTATAGTGTAAGTATCATTGATAGTATATATGCAAATGCAGAAGACTGCAATGGCATCAATTAGAAGATTTATTCTGAATCATATCTTTTCGTTTCGTATAACGGATATTGGTTCCGTAGAGCTGCAACACTTTGAAGTCGCCAATAATCCTCGACATGATTCTTTCGGTATACCGGTCGGAAAGCTCCCGCATACTCAGGTTCGTAGAGATAAGAGTAGCAAGAGAACGATTATTCCGCATATTAATGATCTCAAATAACTGAGAATTGACAAATGTATTTGGCACTTCCGTACCGAGGTCATCAATGATCAGAAGTTCACAATTATATATATAATCGTAAAGTGCCATGTTTTCTTTTTCACGCACATTACCCATTATAATGCCTGATAAAATATTTTCAAATAAATTTATTGAAGTCAGATAAAGAACTGTATGTCCTTTGTCCAGTAATGCTTTTGCAATGCAGTTGGAAAGAAAAGTTTTTCCAAGTCCTGTTTCACCATAGATCAGAACGCCCGGATGGGATTTTTCAAAATGTTCCACATAGTCTTTACAAGCTGCCAGCGTATTCGATGCATTCTCGTATGGCGTATGTTTGTGAATGCCATCCGGTTCTTTCGAGTAGTAGGTAAGTGAAAATGTGGAGAAATTCTCCTGTTCGAGAATCTTGCGGATCGTGGACTGATTGTATAATTCATCAATGATCTGCTGCGTCATGCATTTGCATGGCTTTCCATCCAGATAGCCCGTATCCTTACAGAGAGGACAGTCATAGATGGGTTCCAGATAATTCTCAGGGTATCCGTGCTGCTTCAGAAGTAATCTCTTTTTATCAGCCAGAGCTTTATTCCGGCGGGAGATGTCGCCCGTATCAACAGTTATTTTGCGGATTCGGTTCCTTGCTGCCTGGATAGAAGAGCTTGCAATCTTCTGATCGATCTCTTTGATTTCCGGAATTCTGTTATATACTTCATTTCTTCGGGTATCTGTCAGATTCGCATTTTCCAGTCGCTTTCGCTGCAGACCCGACAGTATACTATCATAATCTATATTCTTCATAATGTGTATATTTACCTTCGTTATCGAGAATTTATTTCATCAAGAAACAATTGCTCCATTTCATCAAGGGCTGATGACATATCCTTCTGCTGGAAAGAATTAAATGCATTTGGCTTGACAGTATATTGGTTTGCTTTCTGTGATGATTTTTTCTTATCCTCATGGAACTGGTTACTTGCTTTTTCGATATCATCAATGGACTTAACGCCCTGCTTTTTCCAACGCTTTAAGATTCCGTTTACATATGCAAATGTAACATCGTTTGGATGCTGTGCGATTCCCCTGTTGCAGGCTTCTATAATAATAGGAAGATCAAAGCCCATTTCTTTATTCCAGGAGTCCATCCACGCGATCTCGCCTGTGGTAGGGGCTTTACGGTTGATTCCAAGAGCCTTGAATACCGCACGGTAAAGGGGAGTCCCGTTTTCGGCGGCTTCTTTTGCTTCATCCAGAGTATGAATGCCTGCCTTATACCAGTTCTTTGCGATGCCCTCCGCGTACCGCAGATCTAATTTATCGATGCTGACACAGTATTCGATCAGGTATTCCATTACTTCTGTGGAAAATCCAAGCTGGTCATGTATATAGATCAGAATTTCTATGTCATTTACTGATAATTCTTTTCGGAAATAAGTCTCTGCCTCAAAGATAACATCGGCAAATGCATCGTCTGCCTTTGCCTTTGCTGCCAGAGCGGCAGAATATGGCTGCTTTTCAGGAAATTCAGAGGTCGGCTTCTGAATTACATTCGCATTTGGTACTGTTACTGCTGTATGTACCGGTTCACTGAATGGAGGAGCAGTAGGAGTGACTGCTTTCTTTTCAGGGAACTTTAATAATGAAATGCTGTCAAGAGACAGAGAGGCATCATCCGTTTTCTTGTCCTTTTCATGTAGAGGAAGCAGCGTTATTCCTGTCAGATGACCGGAAGCATCATATTCCAGCCGCAGTACATCTTCGCTGATCCAGTACCGGATCGCACGGCAGATATCTTTTTCCGTAAGGTTAAAATGATCTGCAATACCGGCAACCGAGACCGGAGATTTGGAAGACATCAGTCTGACAAGATATAGATAGACTTTGACAAATTCGCCATTTGCGTCGGTCATGTAATAATCGATAAAATGATTTGATATCAGGGAAAATGTTTCCTTTGATTCTGTTGAAATTGTAATGTAGTCCATGGTAACTTTTCCCGCCTTTCATTGAAAAAAACTTCTATTACTTAAGAAGCGTTCACATTATAGCATGAGTTTTTTAAAAAGCAAATAGAACAAATAGTCGGTTAGAAAAATGAACAAAGATGTTGATTTTGTGGATAATGTGGAAAAGATGATCGATCGAATATTATTTAATACCATATTTTTGAAAAAATGGGTAACTTCGGTACTTTCCGGTATATATCAGGTAAAATTTATGTAAACAAACAAATAGAGCCAAATGAGGAAAAGTCGCTCATTTGGCTCTGTGGATAATGTGGATAATTATTTTTTAATAAGCTCATTGCCGATAGAATCGACATTTCCGGCTCCCATAGTTATCAACAAATCATTTTTTTTGCAATTTTTTAATAAATAATTTTCAATGTCTGTAAAGGATGGCAGATAGAACGCATCTGTACCATAGGAAGCGATCTTTTCTGCAAGCTGCTTCGAGGATACAAGACCTGTGTCTTTCTCTCTGGCTGCATAGATGTCAGCAACGATGACATGGTCACAGACACTTAAGACTTTTGCAAAGTCATCGAAAAGTGCGTAAGTTCTGCTATAGGTATGTGGTTGGAATACACACCATAATTCATGGTAATCGGTATTCTTTGCAGCGGCAAGGGTTGCAGCGATTTCCGTCGGATGATGTGCATAGTCATCCATGACCTTTACATTGTCAAGGATCGTTCCCTTGTATTCGAATCTTCGCTCTGCACCTTTGCAATGAAGCAGACCGGCTTTGATCGCATCGATGTCGATGCCGAGTTCTGTTGCAGCAGCAATAGCAGACAAGGAATTGTATACATTATGCTTTCCGAATACATGAAGTGTGATGTCTGTAATATTTTCCCCGTCGATCACGAGGGTATAGGTAGGACGACCGAATTCATCAAAACGGATATTTGCGGCGCTGTAATGATTCTTTGGGTCTTCACCGAAGGTGATAACCTGACATTTCAGATCTCTTGTTACCGTATCAAAATATTTCATATCACCATTTACAATTACCTTTCCGTTTTCAGGTGTCTTTGTTGCAAACGTATGGAATGATTCAGCAATCTCTTCAATACCACTGAAGAAATCCAAATGATCCGCATCGACATTTAAGATAATACTGATATATGGTGAAAATGCATGAAAACTGTTTGTATACTCGCAGGCTTCTGTTACAAAGTAATCAGAAGAACCTACACGGATATTTCCACCGATATCATCAATGATTCCACCGACAGAGATTGTCGGATCAACATCAGCTTCTAACATAATATAAGAAAGCATGGCGGTTGTGGTTGTCTTGCCGTGTGTTCCGCTGACGGCGACAGAGTATTTGTAATTGGTCATAATCTGACCCAGAAGCTGTGCTCTTGTCAGCATTGGGATATTTTTAGCTTTTGCAGCCTGAAATTCTTCATTGTCCGGATGGATAGCTGCTGTATAGACGACAAGGTCGATCTGATCTGTAATGTTGCTTGCGGTCTGTCCGATGTTGATCAGAGCGCCCATGTCCGAAAGTTTATCTGTCATATTGGATGCTTTCATATCAGAACCGGTAACTTTGAACCCCTCTTTTATAAGGATCTCTGCAAGACCGCTCATGCTGATACCGCCGATTCCCATAAAATGTACATTTATTGGATGATTAAAATCAATTTTATACATGATGTTTCGCCTTCCTGAAAAGAATATTTGTGAGTATTATAGCATAGATAAAAAAGGAGTGGATTATTTTTTCATAAAAATTGAAAAGTTCAGAATTTAGTGTGCGATGCGGACAAAATGAAAACGAAAAATAGAAAATTATACGGTATCATGTCAAATATAGGCAGATTTCCGTGATTATTAACAGAAATTTGTCGCTTTTTTTGACATGAAAAACATAAATAGTTCACAAATCGTTCATGAAATGTTCACATATATACTGTAACATACATCATGAAAGCTTTTCATATATTTGAATCCTTTCCCCCCTCATTTGGAGCCACCATTTTGGTGGCTCTTTTCTTTTTATTATCGGATGAAAAGCATTATTTATGGAGATGATAATGGTATGTTTGGAGATTTTTTTCGATATTGGGATGAACTGCCGCAAGATGGTGGTTTTCGATTATTTGGATGGATTCATATAGGCTGGCTGGTTGGAATTATATTTGTATGTATAGTGACCGGTTATTATTATAGAAAGGCAGATGCTGCTGTTCAGGACAGAATCCTGAAAATACTGACGGGGATATGTCTGTGTCTGGAATTAGGCAAGGATCTTTATCTTATATTGATCGGGGAGATGGGGATATCATATCTTCCGTTTGAGATGTGCGGACTGGCGATTTTTGTGGAACTGGGATTTGCATTTTTCCACCGGGAATTTCTGGGAGAAATTATGTGCGTGATCAGTATGCCCGGTGCAATGGCAGCACTGTTATTTCCAGACTGGACCAGATATCCGTTATTTAATTATATGCACATTAACACTTTTCTGATACATGGATTGTTGGTTCTTGTTCCGGTTCTTGTTCTGACATCCGGCAGATACAGACCTTCTATAAAAAGAATCTGGCAAATCTTTTTGTTTTTGTTTACGGTTGTTCCTTCTGTCTATGTTATAAACAGGATCTGGGGCTGTAATTTTATGTTCCTTTGTTACCCATCCAATGGTTCTCCGTTTCTGTCTGTCTATCTGCAGCATGGCTATGTTCCATATCTGATCATATATGCCGTTACAGTCATTCTTTGTATTTTGGTTATATATGGAATACTGGACAAAATCGCTTCCTTTTGTGGTAAAAATGTGGTATACATTAATAGGAAGAATTAGTTGAGAAAAAAGTCATAATAAAAGAAAATATGCGCAGAAAGAACTGTGTATACGGAAGATAGAATACGGAGAATGAGAAAAAATGATAACAAACGATGCGACGCTTTTAAAAGTAAAACATGAAGTATTGTATGAAGTTGCCAAGCTTGCGTATGCCGGACGATTGGAGGAAGAAAGAGACAGTCTTCCTTATAAGATGGTTCCGGGACCGCAGCCGGCGTTTAGATGTTGTATCTACAGGGAACGTGAGGTTATCAGACAGAGAATCCGGCTTGCGGAAGGTAAAGCACCGGGTGCTGAAGATGACGGAAATATCGTACAGGTCATTAATTCTGCCTGTGAAGGATGTCCGATTTCCAGATATGTAGTAACAGATAACTGTCAGAAGTGTATGGGCAAAGCCTGTCAGGCGGCTTGTCGGTTTGGAGCGATCAGCATGGGACGAGATAAGTCCTATATTGATCCATCCAAATGTAAAGAGTGTGGACAGTGTGCAAAAGCCTGTCCTTATAATGCGATCGCAGATCTGGTACGACCTTGCATGAAGAGCTGCCCTGTGGATGCGATCTCGGTGGCCGATAATGGTACCGGTATTGCTGTGATCAATCAGGACAAATGCATCCAGTGTGGATCTTGCGTCCACAAATGCCCGTTTGGCGCGATCGGTTCTAAGACATTTATCGTGGATATCATTAAGAAGATGCGTTCGGATATTAAGGTATTTGCCATGCTTGCACCTGCAACGATCGGTCAGTTTGGTGCAGATATTACGATGGCAAGCTGGAGAACCGCTTTGAAGAAGATTGGTTTTTATGATGTTGTGGATGTATCACTTGGAGCAGATATGACTGCCATGAGTGAGGCAAAGGAATGGATCGAAGCCAAGGAGAAGGGTGAGAAGAAGACAACCTCCTGTTGTCCGGCATTTAAGAACTATATAGAGAAGCATTTTCCGACATTAAAGGATGCGATCTCAGAGACAGTATCACCGATGTGTGCTGTATCCCGTTATATAAAGGAGAAATTCCCAGGGGCAGTTACTGTATTTATCGGACCATGTATTGCGAAGAAAGCCGAATCCATGTCAGGAGAAAAGGATACTGCGGATTATGCACTGACTTATGGTGAGATTCGTGCGATGCTCCGTGCAAAGGGTGTAAAGTTGGAGCCGGAAGAAGATACGGATGATCAGGGCAGTATCTATGGTAAGAAATTTGCAAATGCAGGTGGTGTAACCGCAGCAGTTCTTGAAAGTATGAAAGAACTTGGCTGTACCGGCGATGTATCCGTATGCAAATGCAGTGGCATAACCGAATGCAAGAAAGCATTGACGCTGATGAAGGTCGGAAGACTTCCTGAAGACTTTGTCGAAGGTATGGTATGTGAAGGGGGCTGTGTCGGTGGACCATCAAGACATCGTGATCCGAATCTTGCAATGCGGGACAGGAACGCAGCACTTGCTAAATCGTCGGATATATTGATCAAGGACAATCTGGACAAACAGAATGCAGAGTCGGTTGACATGATCCGTTAGTTATAAGAAGGTGATCGTAATATCGGATGAGGGGTCTTTCGATATTACAGGGAAAAGCAGAAACTATTAACAACAAAAGAAAATAAAGCAGAAAGTAAGAAAATTAAATGTCGCCAGACGAAACATAAAATAAGCCCGGCGGCATTTTTTTTCGATGGAGGTTACACGCATGGTAGCACAGATTTTGGCACTTACCATTTTTGTAGTTATGTTCGGATTGATCATATCCGAAAAATTTGAGCGTCATGTTATCACATTGGTATGTGGACTGGCAACACTTGTTCTGGTATTTGGTGTAGCAATGCACAGCATGGATGCGATACTTGAAACATTAAATATCAGAAACATTTTTACACTTTCGTTCTGGTATGAGGCAGGAGCCTCATCCGAGAGTACGGGTGGTATCAACTGGGCCACGATTATCTTTCTTGCGGGAATGATGGTTATGGTAGAAGGTATGGCAAAGGCGGGTTTCTTTCGCTGGCTATGTATGACGATCGCGAAAGCCGTTCGGTATAGGGTCATTCCGATATTTATTACATTCATGATCATGTCATTTGTCCTTGCTATGTTCATTGACAGTATCACGGTTATCCTGTTCTTAGCAGCAGTTACGGTGGAACTGGCGCAGCTTCTGGACTTTAATCCGATTCCGCTGATCCTGTCTGAGATCTTCTGCGCAAATCTGGGTGGATCGGCAACAATGTGCGGTGATCCTCCAAATATCATTGTCGGAACATCCCTTCGGTATTCGTTCTCCGATTTTATTACAAATACCGGTCTGATGGCGGTACTTTCACTGGTGGTTATTATTTTTTACTTTTATTTTTGTTTCAGAAAAGAACTCACTGCATCTTCGGCGTCACAGACTTCGGAGAAAGATCATCCATCACCGGTATCTGCGATCACGGATAAACGGGCATTTGCCATTAGCTGTGTGATCTTTTTATGTGCGGTTGCCTTACTTATCACACATGCACAGACCGGACTGACAGTTGCATTTATCGGTCTGTTTATAGCAATACTGGTTCTTCTGACATCAGGAAAGAATATCGGATATATTTTAAAAAATGTAGATTATAAGACGATCCTTTTCTTTATTGGTCTGTTTGTTGTAGTCGGCGGTCTGGAGCAGACCGGTATTCTGGAACTGGCAGCCGGATTTATCGGGAAGGTAAGCCATGGAAATGCCAAGGTAATGATAGCCATTATTATCTGGGTATCCGCGATCGCAAGTGCATTTGTGGATAATATTCCATTTGCCGCAACCATGATCCCGGTTATCAAGACTCTGGCAGCATCGACAGGTGTGGATCTCTCGGTTCTTGCATGGACACTGGCAATGGGTACAGATATCGGTGGAAGTGCGACTCCGATCGGGGCATCGGCAAATGTTGTCGGAATGTCGATCGCGGCGAACAAGTTCGACGGGATCCGCGCGGCGTGCTGCTCGGATACGTTCAGCGCACGCTTCACCCGTCTGCACAACGATGCGAACGTCCTCTGCATGGGCGCGCGTGTCGTCGGATCGGGACTTGCGGTCGATATGGTCGACCTGTTCCTCGATACGGAGTTCGAGAACAGCGGAAATCATCCGCGCCGTGTGGCTCTCCTTGCCCGGATCGAAAAGACTCACAGATAAACCGATAAAAAGCATCCCGAGCTGCAAAGCACGGGATGCTTTTTCGCTTTCGCTGCCGGAGTCTGCCGCCGCTTAGCCCGAAGTCCGCCGCAGGCGTTGCCCGCCTCGTTTGCTTTTATCGGAATAAAGTGTACGGAGCGGGATTTTCGCGCGTTTTTACTTGATAATTGTTAAATTTACAAAAAGGTATTCCATTTATCCGCCGAATGGATTATAATTATAATGTATAACTATTTCTATTCGAAAAATCAACATTCCGGAGGAATATCATGAAGGAACGCTATAATATTGAAATATCGGACATTCAGCTTTCGGTCGTATCGGACGAGCCCGAGGATTTCGTCAATTCAATCGTCGAGAAGATTAATGCAAGAGTCAGCGATCTGATTATTCGCAACAAGCGATGCTCAAAGCTTGACGCAGCGCTGCTCTGCGCCCTCGATTACTGCGGCGAATGCACCAAGGCAGAGAAGCGCATACGGAACCTTGAGGCTCAGATCTCGCTTTACGACGCGAATCTGAAGCGCATGAGAGAGGAGCTTGCCTCATCGCAGAAGGCATCCCCGGCGGTGAAAAGCGCGCTCGGAATAAAGGACGGCGCGGATGAGAGCGCGGATGAGAACGCCGTGACCGACACCGAAGACAATGCGCAGAGCGACGAAACCTGTACTTCGTACGCTTCCTGCTCTGCGGCAGAATGTGCCCCCGAAGACGAAACGAAGAAAGCGGAAGAGGCAAAACCGGCGAAGGAAAATCGCGCGGAGTCCAAAAGAGACAAGCTTGAACAGATAGAAATGCTCCTGCGCCGCAACGATGACAAATAAATCTCTGTCGTGCGCGGCGGAGAGCGCAGAGCGCTCCTTGCCGGAGCTTCTTCTTCCGGCGGGATCGCCGTAATCGCTTGCCGCCGCGATCGAGG
>ERZ825137.5924-NODE-5924-length-10989-cov-16.869947_pt1 | contig 10989 bp, 13 predicted proteins | sample MGYA00519873_ERZ825137 | MGnify/ENA primary metagenome ERZ825137 (study PRJEB31778, sample SAMEA3449190) | human gut metagenome | biome: human gut; feature: human-associated habitat; material: faeces | place: United Kingdom | collected 2010/2012 ... | reverse complement strand
GACAAGTCAGGCAGTACAACATCACAAAGAAAGAGTGGGTACTGAACGGCGATACTGTTACCTATGCGGATTGGAACAGTATTAAGGAAACTTTGGATTACGATTTTTCCACCGAAAAACAGTTCTCTTATGAGGGTTTGTCCGTAGATGAAGCTGTAAAGCATTTGGCTAAATTTGCTTCCGATATTTGGCAAATTCACCCGTTCAGCGAGGGAAATACCCGTGCAACTGCCGTATTTATGATAAAATATATGAAAACATTCGGGTTCAGCGTAAATAACGACGCATTTGAGAAAAATTCTTGGTATTTCCGCAACGCTTTGGTTCGTGCAAATTACAACAACTTGCAAAAAGGCGTCCATTCCACAACGAAGTTTTTGGAAATGTTCTTTTCAAATCTTTTGTTAGATACGCATTATGAACTGAAAAACAGATATAGGTTCGCCATTAGGATATATAGGCAGTGAAGAAGGCGGTGAATTAATAAATAAAATTAACACATCAGGTGCAAAATTAATCCTTATTGACGAATTTGAAAAAGCAACACCCAGTGTGTACAATTTTTTCTATGAATTATTAGAGGATGGAATTTTCACCGATCGCCACGGAAATCCACATAATCTTAACGGGTATATTATTGTTTTTACATCAAATATGTCGCAAAAACAGTATCAAAAACATATTCCAGAATCATTAAAATCACGTTTTGATATGGTTTATTATTTTGTAGATATTCCTTTGGATGAAAAGAATAAATATATTGATGCCGCTGCAGCAAACTTGATAGATAAACTCAACACTAACTATGATGTCAAAATTTCCAAGGATACACTTGATGGTCAATTGTACCAATTACTCTCATTGAATAATTTAAGAGATATTAAAAGGAAAATTGAAGATATCGTTTTTGCAGAATTTTTTAATCAATATAAATCCCATAATTCAAGTGATACCATATAATAAAAATATTACTTCCACATTCACAACTTCTGTTGCTCGATTACTGATATTATTCACCTTCTGCACCCAGAGCATCATATCGGTTGCTTTTAGTTCTTCGGTTACATTTTCTTTTTCGGCGAGTTCATTTACCAGCCGGAGAAAAAGTTGTTGGGCTTGTTCCTCTGTATCGGCAATGTGGGAATGGAGTTTGCCAGAAGTGAGCAGATTATAATATAAAACTTTGCGGTGGTGCTTTAAGTAGTTTAATCTGCGGTGTCCCCACACTCCGATATAACCGGTTTCTTCTTCTGCCGGTATAGTTAGATTTGGCAAAAGATAATCGCCCTGCTTAGTATATGTAACGCCGAATTGTTCAAATAATGCGTTATTCATAGTAAAACCTCCTTTGATACTCAAATTGTACCAAAGGAGGTTTTCTTTTGCGAATGTGCGATTTATAAATTTACAAATATAGTTTGTGCCAAAAATTACAACGAACTTTTGCAATCTGTGCCTCTTTTCACGGCGAATAATGTGTATTCCAAATTTATTCGTTATATTTGCTTTTTCATTTATCACTAATTTCGCTGAAATATGAAATTGATTTGATTCGGTAACCAAGTGAAATAATCATATCGAGATTATAATATGAAACGTTATAATTTTTACCGTCACTAGCAGTTGTTCGGAATTTCCGAACAGTTGAATTTTCTTCAAGCTCGCCCTCTTCAAAAATATTTTTAATATGCTCACTTACATTTGATTTGCTCGTTTGGTAAAGTTCACATAATTGTGCTTGCGTCAACCATACCGTTTCATCAACAAATCGAACATCAATTTTTGTATCACCGTCATCGGTTTGATAAATAACTATTTCGCCTTGATTATTATCTCTATTCATTTCTTTAAAATCAATTTTCTGTTTTTTCATAGCGATTTATCCTTATTTTATCATAGTACCATAATTGGCTTTTATATACAACATTTTCTTGTCAGCACAATCTGGGGCAGTTCGTTTTTTGTGAATTTCGTTATAATATTTTTGACAAGTGCTTATATAATGATTTGTTATATCAAGTCATAAGTGCAAATAATAATGCAAAATAACTCCTTGTAGGTGCAAATAACTAATAATGTTGCAAATTGTTAGAAAAAGTTAAATATTATGTTGCAAATTATGATGCACAATTAAAAAGGCGTTGGAGATTTGATTTCTCCAACGCTTTTGAATTAACAAAATTCTTTGTAATTTTATAAGTTTAACAATTCTTTTTTCTTTTTATCAAATTCTTCTTGAGTTATTACACCGATATCGAGCAATTCTTTGAATTTTTTGATATCTTCAATAGGATCTGATTTTTGAGTACTATTATTTTTTTGTCCAAACTTTCCAATTATGTTTGAAACACCTTTCTTTGCATCATTTAAGGTATCGGAAAGTTTTTGCTTTATTTCTTCTTTTTTATCTAATTCATCTTCAATAATTACTTCTCCGCTTGCCATTTTGTCAATAATATCTAAATCGGCTTCATACTCATCTTCGTTATAGTCGAATGCTGCTTTGTCTAATGCTGTACTTAATCTTTTAGCCATAGGCATCATTGAAGCAAAATTTAATCCGCCTGAGATAACACCGCCTATGACAGGTATTGCTTTTGAGACACCTTGGGCAACAGTAGCTTTAGTTACTTTTATACTTAAAGCTTTGCCTATTTGTTTAATCATAGGATACCAAAATGTTTTTGTTAAAGCTTTTTGCGGTAATTTCTTTAATGTGGTTTTTGCAATTTGAGTTGATAAAACTCTAACTCCGGAAACAGCACCGGACACACCGAACATTACACCGCAATACATAATGAGTTGAGATTTAACCTTTTCGTCATCAATTTGACCGTCAACCCATAAATCTCCGCCACCATATAAATATGACAATTCTTGTGCTAAGCGGAGTGCCATTCCAAAAAATTGCATTACATCTGCCGGAATTGTGGCTGCCATTGCAAGACCGCCCGGTATGCCGGCAACAAATGAGGCGGCTGATGATTGGCTTGTTCGTTTTATTATAAGTTTATTTGCTGTATTGGAAATATCTTCTCTTGATATTCCTGCATCAATTGGTCCTAAGTTGATTATATCTTGGACATTTGCACCTGTTCCTGCGAAGTGTTCTGCCAAAAATTTATCTCTGTTGACTTTTACACCCGGAATTTTTATTGATGTTGTAATAATATCTTCTAAAGAAATATTGTTTGATAGTTGTTTAGTGCTATTTGTATTTTCCATATTATTCAACCTCCGTTTTAATTATATCATTTAATAAATATTTCTGTCAATTTAATTGTAATTTAACGAAGCTGAGTTAAATTATCTATAATTTTCTTTTCAAGTTCTTTTTGTTGACTTGCAGTTAAGCAGTTTGATGTGCGTACGAGTACAGTTCCTACTACTGTATGTGTTCCGGAAGCTGTTCTTGTGCCGTCAAATGTCGCAAGATAATCCCTTCTTTTAATTGCATCATCTTCTGTCGTATAAACTTCAATGCATCCTCCGCCGTCTGTTCCGTTTTCGATAATTGTACCGTCAAGCCAAAGTTTATCCTTTTCTTTGATTTGGCTTGAAGCAAAGTATATCGCCGCTGTGTATCCTCCGACTTTGTTCAAATTGCCGTTTGGATCGTTATCCTCTGTAACTGCCGAATATCCTGTGATAGTGTCAATGTCCTTTATTCTGCTAATAACAAATGCCTCGCTTGGATTAGTAACTTGTTTCATAATTTTTATACTGTCTTCAAGTTCAGATTTAACAGATAAGAGGGTTTCGTTTGCTTTTGTATAACTTATTTTCTTTAATTTATCATTTACGAGTGCGTTGATTTTTTCGGCATTGCCTTCTTTTTTTGGTATTTCAACAATACTTGCTTTTGCATCTGTTATTGCCGTTTCAAGAGCAGAAATTGTAGAATTATCATATGGTTTTTCTTTTGAATCTATCAGAGCTTGGCTGTCGGATATGGACTTTTCAAGCGTTGCTTGTTCGGCTTCAATGCGTGAACATTCGCTGTTGTAGGCGGCTACAGCCGCCTTTTTTTCTTCTCCGCAACCGGTAAATATTATTGTTATCATGCTGATCATTACGATAATAATTCCTAATGTTTTAATGTTTTTCATAGCTTTATTTCTCCTTTTTGTTATGCTCTTTAATCATTTTTCTGATCCATTTTTCACTGTAGCCGTATTTTGTGGCAAGTTGACGAATGTTTTTACCGTCATATTCCGCCACAATTCTTGATGCGATAAATTCTGTTGTGAAAAAGTTCACCGGAAAAGTGATTTGCTGACCTCGGTATGTAGAATATATCGTTATTGCCGCCTCAATGCCAAGCGTGTTGGCTATTTCGTTATACACACCGTTTAAGTATTCGCTTTCAATTTCGTTTGGGTTCATATTTATATAAACCTCTTTCATCTTTACTGCCTCCTATTATGCTTTATCTGTGTGGATTTGTATAGAGCGACAGTTCATAGGAACATTTCCTTGTAAAGTTCCTTAAACTTAATTTTCGCTCATAATAGGACTTGTAAATTTTGCGAGGCAAAATAAAAACACCACCTGACTTCAGATGGTGTTCATTGTATTTATTATTTGTAATTTTTGTTGTGAATGGAGATTTATACCGCTATGCAAAATTCGTATGTAATCGGCTGAAGTTGGTTGTTTTTAGTCCAATTTGTACGCTGAAATTGCACAGTTCGTACAGGACACATTATATTAACCATCTGACCGCCGACTGAACCTGCCTGCTTAGATGTGAGATCACCGTTGTAACCCTGCTTAAGATTTACGCCGACTTCTGATGCAGCTTCCATCTTAAACTTGTTAAGAGCTTCCTTTGCTTCGGGTACTGTAGCCATTAAAAACACCCCTTTTCTTTATTTGCGTCTGCAAGAATATCATTTGCCGAAAATGCTTTGTTATAAATGTTAATATATGGATTTTTTGTTTTGAAATCAGCATTTTTTATGATACAATATAAAAAACATTTTTAGGGGTAAAGTATGAAAAAGAAAAAGAGTTGGGATAAAAAGTGGTACTCGGACGAGTTCCTTAATAAACTCAAACAGACCGAATATACGGAAATGTACGGAGATTTACCCGTTACGGTTAAATATGCGCCCGACGCCGTGTCGCCGCTCGGCATCGACCCGCGCCTGCTCGGCGGTCCTATGGGAAAAACCGCAAAGGCAATGAGGCTGTTACCAGAGTTTGTCATAAAAAGAATTCGGCTTAAAATGACTCCGAAAATGCTGACATCTTTCCGTGCGCTGTGCGCCAAGACTTCAAGTGCCGTGTGTGTAAGAGGCGGCGTTGATGTTACCGACAGTACGGTTACGGCGGATGACGGATATAAAATACCGATAAGGATTTATAAAAACAAAAATTGCTCGGATAAAAACGGCTGTGTTTATTTTATGCACGGCGGAGCGTTTATCGGCGGATGTATGTCGCCGTATGACGAGGCTTGGAAAGTATTTGTACAAAAATTCGATATGCCCGTTATGAGCGTCGAATACCGACTTATGCCCGAAAGCCCATATCCCACGCTGTATAACGACTGTCTCTGTGTATTTGACTGGCTTTACGAAAACTCCGAAAAGCTCTGCTTTGACAGAAACAAAATCTTTGTCGCAGGCGACAGTGCGGGCGGGAATTTGGCGCAGTACATATCGACCGTGAACAAGAAAACGGGAAAGGTCAGGGGGCAGATACTTTTGTATTCCTCGCTTAACCCCATGGGAATTGAGGATAAATATTTCAGTAAAAGTCTTGCGAATTTCAAATACGAACCCTCTCAAAAGAAGCTTTCACGCTGCATAACCCGTCAGCTTGAAATGATGACCGAGAGCTTTGACAGCGTTTTTAACCTTAAAACTCCCGAACAGCGAATAAACCCTTACAGCTTTGAAGCCGAAGGCAATCCGCCGACGCTCATTTCGGTCGGCGCCCTCGATTTCCTTAAAATCGAAAATATTGCGTGGGCAAGAAAGCTGCACGACGCAGGCGTTCCCGTCAAGGTCGTTTTATATAACGGAATGGGTCACGGATACCTCAATGCCATGGGTGTTTTCCCGCAGGCGGAGGATATAATCGACGAAACGGGCGAATTTATAAAAAAATACAGTTAGATATTTATAAAAATTTTCAAAAAGGTATGGCATTGTATTGAATTATAGTTTATAATAACTACGAACATTAAATTGGAGGGATATGCTTGTCTGCAAAGTATTCCGTATCACTCGAAAAGGTGCTTAAAGAATTCGATTTTGAAGTTCTCTATCTGCCCGACGATTTCGGCAAACACACGGTTTGTTCGCCCGATGTCAACAGACCCGGTCTGCTTTTGGTTGACAGAGATGCGTTTTTTGACGCAGAGCGTGCGCAGTTTTTGGGACTTTCCGAAATTGAGCTTATAAAAAAGCTTTCGCCCGAGGAACAGTATTCAAGCCTTGACAGGCTTATGAGCCACAAGCCGCCGTTCGTTTTGATTACAAGAAATCTTGAACTGCCCGACTGCGGCAGGGAGCTTGCCGAAAAATACAATGTTCCGCTTTTCAGAACTGCCGAACCGACATCAAGTTGTATGTCGGCGCTTATCAGCTATCTCGGAACGGAGCTTGCTGAGCGCATTACAAGGCACGGCGTACTCGTTGAAGTTTACGGCGAGGGTGTTCTCATAATAGGCGACAGCGGAGTAGGTAAGAGCGAAACTGCGGTCGAGCTTATCAAAAGAGGTCACCGTCTTATTGCCGACGATGCGGTCGAGATAAGAAAAATTTCCGCAAAAACGCTTGTGGGCTCGGCTCCCGACAATATAAGGCATTTTATCGAGCTTCGAGGAATAGGGATTGTCAACGCACGCCGTATTTTCGGTATGGGTGCCGTTAAACTTTCGGAAAAGATAAATATGGTCGTAAAGCTTGAGCAGTGGGACCCAGACAAGGTCTATGACAGAATGGGCGTTGACACGGAATATATCAACATTATGAATGTCAATGTGCCGATAACCGTTGTCCCCGTCAAGCCCGGCAGAAACCTCGCAATTATTATCGAGGTTGCCGCAATGAACAACAGGCAGAAAAAGATGGGCTACAATGCCGCAAAGGAGCTTTTACATCAGCTCGGTATGCAGGAGGAAGAGCCTAAGCCCGAAGAGCTTGAAATCTGGCAAAGTTATTAAATTAAAAATAATTATATATACTATTTTGGGAGGACATTATGTACAGAATAGGTGTAGACCTCGGCGGAACAAATATTGTTGCCGGAGTTGTTGATGAATTTTACAAAATCGTCGGTAAGGGCAAAATGCCTACGGCTTGCCCCCGTCCTGCGGTCGATATTATAAACGATGTCGCAAAAGCGGTTAATATGGCTGTTGAGGATGCGGGAATTACGCTTGCGGATGTCCGTTCAATCGGTATCGGAACTCCCGGTTCGGTTGACAAGCATTTCGGTATTATCCAGTATGCAAATAACCTCGGTTTTTCAAATGTCCCTGCAAGAAAGATTATGCAGAGCCATTTTGACAAGCCTATTTACATAGAGAATGACGCAAACTGTGCGGCTCTCGGCGAAGCTATTGCAGGTGCCGGCGGCGGTGTTGACAACTTTGCGGCAATCACTCTCGGAACAGGCGTTGGCTCGGGAATTATCGTAAACGGCAAAATTCTCGGCGGCTGCAACGGTGCGGCAGGCGAGATGGGTCATATGGTTATATGTGCCGACGGCGAGCCCTGCACCTGCGGCAGAAAGGGTTGTTGGGAGGCTTATTCCTCGGCAACCGCTTTAATTCGCGAAACTAAGAAAGCTATGCTTGAAAACAGAGACTCAAAGATGTGGGAAATCGCAGGCGGCGATGTTGAAAACGCAAACGGCAAAACAGCTTTTGACGCGATGCGTGCAGGCGACGAGTGCGGCAAAAAGCTTGTTGACTGGTATGTTCACTATCTCGCAATCGGTATCACAAATGTTATCAACACATTCCAGCCCAAGGTTCTCTGCGTCGGCGGCGGCATAGGCTATGAGAGAGAGTATCTTTTGGAACCTGTCAGAAAAATTGTCAATCAGGAAAGATACAGCGTATATTCCGAGGAGCAGACGGTTATCTGTTCCGCTAAGCTCGGCAATGACGCAGGCGTTATCGGCGCTGCGTTGCTTGACGAATAATGAAAGGTGATTTTGTGACAGATATTGTGAAGTCAATCGCACAAAGCTTCGGTTGTCGCTTCCTTGAAAATGCAAGTATGCGTGATTACACAAGTTTCAGAACGGGCGGAAACGCCGAAATAATCGTTTTCCCCGACAGTATCGCTTCACTTACGGCAATCCTTAAAGCTTGCCGTGAAAACGGAATAAAAACACATATTATCGGAAACGGGAGCAATATTCTTGTTTCCGATAATGGTTTATCCGGAGCAGTTATAAAAATCGGGTCCGATTTTTCAAATATCAGACTTGAAGATGAAACAACCGTGATTTGCGAAAGCGGAATTTCAATGTCAAAGCTTTGCAATTTTGCGCTTGAAAACTCTTTGAGCGGTCTTGAATTTGCCTTCGGTATTCCCGGTACGGCAGGCGGAGCGGCGTTTATGAACGCGGGCGCATACGGCGGCGAAATGAAGGAGGTTCTCACGCAGTGTACGCATATCGACGCCGACTTGAACGAGGGAAGCCTCACGGGAGATGAGCTCGGGCTCTCTTACAGAAAAAGTGCCTATTCCGACAACGGATTTGTTATTACCTCTTTGAAATTGGAGCTTACAAAGGCGGATAAAGACGGTATAAAGGCCGAAATGTATGAAAATCTCGGTAAGAGGAAGGCTAAACAGCCGCTTGAATATCCGAGTGCGGGAAGTACATTCAAGCGTCCGCAGGGGTATTTTGCAGGCGCTTTGATTGAGGAATGCTCGCTTAAAGGCTATTCGATTGGCGGAGCACAGGTAAGCGAAAAGCACGCAGGCTTTGTTATAAATAAGGGGGATGCGACATCTTCCGATATTGCGGCGCTTATCGATTATGTAAGGAAAACAGTTTACGAAAATAAAGGCGTAATGCTTGAGCCCGAGGTTAGATTTTTGGGCGAATTTTAAGGATGTGGATTTATGGACTTGGTAATTGTAACGGGTATGTCGGGTGCAGGAAAATCAAGGGCTGTGCAGGCTTTAGAGGATATAGGCTTTTACTGCGTTGACAATATGCCGCCGAAGCTTATTCCGACCTTTGTTCAGCTTTGTATGAACTCAAACGAGGAAAAGGACAGGGTGGCGTTGGTTGCCGATATAAGGCTCGGCGACGAGTTTACAAGTCTGTTCAATATATTAAAAGAGCTCGATAAAACAAAAATCAACTGTAAGATTTTGTTTATCGACGCAGACAACGAGGTCATAATGCGCCGTTATCAGGAGACGAGGAGAAAGCACCCGCTTGCGGATGAATTCAACACACCCTCGCTTGCCGAAGCCATTGCAAAGGAAAGGGAAGTGCTTCTTCCTTTAAGGCAGATGGCGGACTATATCGTTGACACATCAAATGTTATGAGCTCGCAGTTTAAGGAAAAGATTGCAAAGCTGTTCCTCAACAACATTTCAAGCACGCTTAAAATCCACAGTATGTCGTTCGGTTTCAAATACGGTATTCCGAAAGACGCAGACCTTGTTTTTGATGTAAGATGTTTGCCGAATCCGTTTTATGTTCCCGAGCTTAAAAATCACACGGGTCTTGAAGCCGAGGTCCGTAATTTTGTAATGAAATACAGTCAGTCAAAGGAGCTTGAAAAGAAGCTTTACGACCTTATCGACTTCTTGATACCGCTTTATATGACGGAGGGTAAAAGCCAGCTTACCATTGCCGTCGGCTGTACGGGAGGAAAGCATCGTTCCGTTGTGTTTGCGGAGCTTCTCAACAAGCATTTGCTTGAAAACGGCTGCGATGTCGGAGTTTATCACAGAGATATAAAAAGGTAAAGTTATGTCATTTTGTTCACAGTTGAAAGCCGAGCTTTTGGGCTTGGAGGATGTTAAGCCGTGCTGCGTTTTGGCTGAAACATACGGACTTCTGCTGTTCGGAAAAATGTTTTCAAAGCGTGAAATATATTTAAGCACGGAAAACGGCGAGGTTGCCGATAAATATAAAAATGTTGCCGAAAGATTAAGCGAAACCGAGGTTGAGTATACCTGTTCAAAATCGGGAAAATGTAAGGTTTCGGTTGAAAATCCCGAGGGCAGGCTCAAAATTCTTGAGGCGTTCGGTCTTTCGGGTAATGAGCGTTCAAGGCGTGTTAATTGGGCAAATATATCCGAGGAATGTTGCTTCGGCAGCTTTTTAAGAGGTGTTTTTCTTGCCTGCGGTACGGTAAATGACCCCGAAAAAAATTATCATATCGAATTTTCCGTTCCGTACAGTTTGAGAAACGATTTAATCCGTATTTTCGAAGAGGTTGACTTAAACGCTAAGGAAATTAAACGAAACGGTCAGAATGTTCTCTATTTCAAGGACAGCGACGACATTGTTACGCTGCTTACCTTGATGGGAGCCAATGATTCGGCGCTCGAATATATCGGCGTAAAAGTGTTTAAGGATGTCAGAAACAATGTCAACAGGCGTACAAATTTTGAAAACGCCAACCTTGACAGAACCGTTAATGCGTCCTTGCGCCAAACGCAGGCTATCGAAAAGCTCAAGCGTGAGGGGAATTTTGAAAAGCTCTCGCCGGAGCTTAAAAAAATTGCCGTCCTGCGACTTGAAAACCCCGAGCTTTCCTTGCAACAGATAGGGCAGATGCTCGACCCGCCGCTGTCACGCTCGGGCGTAAACCATCGCTTGCAAAAAATATTGAATTATGCGGAATAGTTATATAATGACAGTATTGCAGTCATTTATTTTAACGATTAAAAAAACGGCGAGTATCTTATGATACTCGCCGTTTTTTGGTACAGATAACAGGACCTGACAAGGCAAGCCTTGTCAGTCTTTTCTTCAATTATATGTCCGTTT
>ERZ825137.5922-NODE-5922-length-10992-cov-4.236079_pt1 | contig 10992 bp, 11 predicted proteins | sample MGYA00519873_ERZ825137 | MGnify/ENA primary metagenome ERZ825137 (study PRJEB31778, sample SAMEA3449190) | human gut metagenome | biome: human gut; feature: human-associated habitat; material: faeces | place: United Kingdom | collected 2010/2012 ... | reverse complement strand
ATGATTTGCGTTCGAACGTGATGGCATCATACCACAGAAAATACAGGAAGTCTACCATTATGACTAAAAGTACCAAAAGATGCATTTTTAGTCATAATTGGCATGAGTTTATGTACAAAAAAGTCATAAAGTAGTCGGAAACCGTACATAATTATGACCGAAAATACATAATTATGTACGGTTTGTCATAAAGTGTCATTTGCTTATGGCAATTTTTGATGTAGTTGTTATACAGACGGATACTTTTCCACGTTCTGACAGTAAATCCATTTCCCCAAATAGTTGTTGCTGTCAGGACGTTTTTGTTAGAATTTGGAGAGCGCATGCAGCTTCTCTTTACAACTCATGAAGATACAATTATGGACCAGGAGCTTTTTAGAAGAGATGAGATATGGTTCGTGGAAAGAGATGCTAATAATGCAAGTGCAATCTATTCGCTTGACCGATTCAAAGAAAGGTATGACAAGAAATTAATCAAGGCTTATCTTGAAGGAAGATATGGTGTTATTCCTATGTTTAAGCAGTTTTCCTTCCGAGAGGAGGAGTAACTATGCCAATTCATACTTATACAAACTGGAATATTAGACCTTCGGATGCAGATATATTTGAGGAAAAGGTATCGGGATATGAGGAACTTATCAAAGAAGGTGAGAAGAGTAACATAATCGGCATCACGAATCCGGGCTTTGAGGTGTTCTTGCTTTTGCATATAGAAGGTGCCTATGAAAAGTATATCAAAGATAATAATGATAAGTTCTTCGAGCTAGATGTGAAGAAAAGGTACAGACATCCATATAATGTGCTGCTAGAGGTCACGGGTATGAATTCAAAGAAGAATAGTAAAATAGGTGATCTTGCATTCCGGGCACTATATTATAACAGATTTTATTTTTGCTGTGCTTCAAGTTGTTTTTTTAATGCGGCAATTGGTCACTTTTTCCAAAATGCAGATACTTACCCCCATTGACCTTTTCCCATAAACAATGTATACTAAATACCGTTTGACGAAGTTTACACATTTCACAGAAAGGAATAGAGGACAGTGGAACAGGCAGTTACGCAGCAGACAAGATCTGCAAAATGGGAAGCAATCTGGCAGTTTATCAAATTTGGTATGATCGGTGCAATGAACACCTTGATCAACTATGGTGTATATTCATTTTGTTATTATGTATTGAAGACGAATGTGCATATTGGTAATTTCTTTGGATTTACGATCAGTGTATTCAGTGCATTTTTATTACAGAGCAGATTTGTATTCAAAGAATCAAAAGATGCAGCACCGCGTGTATGGTGGCAGGTGTTGATCAAGACGTATATATCATATTCATTTTCCGGTTTGTTCTTAACGGAAGTGTTACTGATCTTCTGGCTGCATATAGTGAATTTGGGACAATACCTAGGTGGGATTGCGGCATGGATGGCAGGATTTGGCATTCATATGTCCGGGACGGATCTGGCAGTATCGGTTGCACCTTTTTTGAATATGGTGATTACGGTTCCGATCAATTTCCTTGTGAACAAATTCTGGGCGTATCGTCAGAAATAACACACTATTTTTGTATAATACACAGATCCATACGGATCTTGATTTTCGCAATTTCTTCTTCACTCCGGCATGTATACAGAGTATATCCGTTTTGGTTATCAAAGAGAACGGCAACTTTTTTGGTATACGTACCGGAAGTGAATTCTTCTATGATCAGGCTGGCATGCTGTTCTCTTAAGAACGCCGCCGTCTGCATCAGACCAATGCCACTGCCGGAATCATCGGCATGCGTGGTGATCGGTTTTTTCCCGAACATAGACAGAACTTCAGGAGAGAAGGCAATGCCGCTGTCAAATATCTGAATGGCAGGAGTGTCGGCAATGCAGCCTATATGCACAAGAATATGGTGTCCATTGGCATAATGTGTTGCAATGACAGCATTTTCGATGAGATCTGCTAACAGAGTGCAAATAGCATCTTCTGTGCAGACCGGATCAATATATTGTGACAGGGATGTATCACAAACAACCTGTAGTTGGATATCCTTTGCCGCGGCACTTTCCCTGAAATAGGACAATATATGATTAGCCCGCGAATTACCACAATCCGGAAGTGGGTCACTATGCTGATCCTGGCTGGCTAACAACCCTTTTCGTTCTGCGGCAAGATCACGCAGATCTTTTAACAGATCCTGTCCGGATGTTTGTTTGTTATCTATGGCGGAAGTGTTGGAAAGATATTGCTCCACTGCGTATTCCATGGCAGGGATCAGTTTGTTGTCTTTGTGAATGATGGCGGACAGGCGCCGGTTATCAGCCTCTAATTGTGTAATATATTGTTGCAGTTGCGCATTATCTTTGTTCAGCAGATCTATATTTTTCTCGTTCAAATGATCGATATAGGTCTTCGTCAGATTATTGCGCCAGTAGATATAGATTATGATGATGATTGCAGGCAAAGCAATATAACTGGCTTTCAAAAATACATCGTTCGGTGATGTATTGAGAAACATACTTGCCAGGATAACAATCAGACTTACGATCATGCAAGGCATAGAATATATACGGTTCTTTAAAAATGGCATTCCCTTTCGGGTTCTTCTGAATGAAAAAGGAATAAGACTTAACAATAACTGTCCAATCAAAGCCATTAACTGTAATGTAACCATAGAAAAAGTGAAGTGAAAAGCAACCTGTAACAGGCTGACGCAGAAAGTCGCAACCATGAAAAACAGATAACTGATGGCAAAGGACAGCATAGTGCAATTTAATACAACATCATAGGTCAGTTTGGTTAGATAACATAAGATGGCAGCAATTGCCGGAAGTGTGACGAGGATGAAATGCGGATGATTCCGATCAAGATAAGGAATCCATGACATTAGAAAAATGACAAGTATTCCATATCTCACGCAATCCTTTTTGGAAAAAGGCAGATGTAGTAATCGTATGAAAAAAAAGAGAGAGCCGATCAGAAGACCGAGATCTTTGATATATATTTGCATAATACCTCCTAAGGATTAGTCCATTTCATTCGTGATCTGATTTGCGTAATAATAGATGAATTCTGTCAGGGTCGGAACACCGCGATTCGGATTGATCTTGGCAGTGTAATATGTTAACAGGTCATCAATGTCGTTGGTGCGCCAGGCAGATTTGATGGCATTTTGCATGGCACGCTCAATACTGGATGCAGTTTTATTATGAGTTTGTCCGATGGTTGCACATAAGTTATTATTGTGTCCATCAAGAACTAACAGAATAGCCTCTGACAGATAGGCATATCCGAGCATTTTCGCATTGATGCCGATTTGATCCAGTTTGTGACAGATGATCTTTTTGTAGTTAGGTCTGGTGGTGGCGGTATTCGGAGTGACAGATGCAGTATCGGATGCACCGCATTGTGTCAGAATCGGTTCTTTCATCATGTTAAGAAAATCAAGAGCAGATTGTTCCGAGTAATCTTCCTGATGCTTGGACATGATAAAATCAGCACCGAGATTTCTCACACTGCCAAGAGTGATGGAACTCGAATTGTTGGTTGTAACTAATATATATGGCTTAAACGGAAGGGAAAGCTTATTCATCTGCTGCAAGAACATAAGACCATTTCCTTTTCCTTCATTTAGTTCCAGATCTAAGATGATTGCTTCGGGAATATTCTTTTTTAATGTATCAAGAGCCTGATAGGAATCATTAGTGATAGTCGTAATTGCTAAATCATCATATTGATCAATGAGGTCTTGAAAATGTTTGCATGCAGCAATATCATCTTCCAGAATCATAATATTCAAACTGTAATTCACGTTTTTCTCCTCCTAACAGGAATATTATACAACAAAAACAAACGAAAACCAACAGAAAGATGTAAAATTACCAACGAAAAGTAATGGAGAATTGGCAGAAAGGGAAGGTATAATAAAGCCACTATAAGAGAGGAGATAAAGGTTTGTGGGTCAGACCTTTATTAATTGGGCGGCTTATAGGTCTCGATTTTCATGAAGGGCTCGTTCTTAAGGCACAAGAACGAGCTCTTTTAATGTCTTTAAATGGTTGAAAAACAGAACAAAGTTATGTATAATGCTAATGTGCGTGACAATGGAGATATAATATTGTTTGCATGAGATTAAGAGAAGGAAGAAAAACATATGCTAAGATACATTATTTTTGGATTATTGGTTATATTTTTAATATATATGATCATCTGGACAGTGAAACTCCATTTCTTCGGCAAACGGCAGAAGAAGGTTAAGAGAATTCAGGAGCTTCGTGCGAAGGGCAATGAGATTAAGAAACGTACCATTGACTGTACTAAGGATTACTGGTATAACTTGCGGGAAGTGGAAGACTGCAAAGAGGGAGAAGACTTCGAAAAGTATTATCATTATTTTATCGGTGTAGATCAGGGTGTGCATGAATTATTGTTAGAGATGTATGACTGTGGTATTGTTCGTACGGATGAGTTGGAAGAGATTGCATATGGCAAGAACCATTTCCGTAATGTCGATCTTTCGTTTTTAGAGGAATTAGAACGTGAGATGCAGGCTGACGAACAGGAAGAGGAATCCACAGAGGAGCCCGCAGAGGAGCCGATCATTCAGGTGGAAGGTGTCTCAGATAATTTCTTTGCAATGCCGAAGAATGATGTAGTAAGCGCAGCGAAGAATCTGAGTAAGAATGATCCGGGAATCGTGGATATTACCGGAACATTATCGGATGGTGTGGAGAATGTGATCGCTGCAGTGGAAGCGGAGCAGGAAGCAGAGCGGGAGGCAGAGGAGCCGATTCTTCCAAAAACTGAGAAGTCTGTCGAGGAAGCACAGAGAGCAAGAGCGATGACTGCCAATGCGGATGTGCGCAATAAGATATATGAGAAATGGGTTGGCTATGTATTTGAATTATACGAAAAGGTCAGCATCAATGCCAATGAGGATACAAAACATAAGATACGCAAAGCTTTGATGGATTATGGATATAATGATGTGGATGTCTTGTTGGAAGATCCGCAATAGAACAGATGATAATAACAGAGCAGGATAAGGGGAGTGTTGATAAGACATTCCCTTTTATTCTGCAAAGATTATGTAATAAAAAGAAAGAAGAATTTATATTATGAGATTTTTTGTTCCAACAATAGAGGATATCGATGAGATTAGACGTGTGATGGCAGGGAATACCAAGAAATGTTGTGAAATGTCACCGGGCAATGCAGTGCTATGGGCAAGGCATTATCAAACAGAGATTGCATTTTGGGAAGACAATCTGATATTCCGGTCGCTTGGTACCAATGGAGTATATTCGTATTCCTGTGACATACAGGATGCAAAGGATGGAAAACGGTTATTTGATAAGGTATGTGATCTGGCAAAAGAAGCCGGACAGCCACTTGCCATGCATTGTATGATGCAGGAGGAATTTGAGCAGATCGAACAATGGTATCCGGGTATCTATCAAATGGAAGTCGACAGAGATTCGTCGGATTATATATATCTGCAGGAGAAGTTGAGTTCCTTGTCAGGAAAGAAATTACATGCAAAGAGAAATCATATTCATCGATTTGAAGAGGAATATCCGGATTGGACATATGAATCCATTACAGAAGAGAATGAGGAAGAATGTGCCAGAATGGCGATGGAATGGTGTATGCAAAATTGCATGACGGAGGAGGAACGGATTGAATATGATAAGATAGATGAATCCAGACTGGTTGTGTATGCGATAAGACATCGGGAACAGTTAGGATTTGTTGGAGGAGCAATCCGGGCAGCAGGAAAGATCATTGCCATTACATTAGGGGAACCATTGACGAAGGATACATTTGTCGTTCATTTTGAAAAGGCATATGCCGATATTCAGGGAGCGTATCCGATTATCAATCGGGAGTTTGTAAAACATGAGATGGCAGAATATCAATATGTGAACCGGGAAGAAGATATGGGAGAAGAGGGACTGCGAAAGGCCAAATTATCATATCGCCCGGAGATACTGTTAGAAAAGGGTATTATAAGGAGGAAGTGATCATGCTTCCTCCTGCTCCTCAATATTACGGATGCCGTAACGATTGGTAAGATACAATACGATCAGATTGGCAACAGCTAAGATCAGGATCAATAACATTGCAGTAAATGCAATGCTGATATGCGTATTACAGAATAAGAAGAATCCGCCAACGCATACGATCAGTGTGAAGCCAATGGAGCATGCCATCGCAAAGAAAGTATTATAGTTCTCGCGCAGAGCACTCATTTCATCATCCCAGATCAGTTTTGGCTGAATGGAATCAATGTAAATTCCCATATAGGAGACGAAGGTAATACTCATCAGGCTTAACAGGACAAATACAATAATATGTGATATTGGCACCTGTATTAAGATGCATGCCGGTATGAAGTAAATGAGAACACCTGCCGCCGGAAAGACAATGCCGACAAAGGCTTTGACGTTCCATTGGGTAAAATAAGGAACCGGAATATACTTCATAAATGAAAAATGCTTGCCTTCTCTTGAGATCGCATTGGAACTTAAACTGTTGATTGCGGCAACAATTGTGGATATGCCGACAATGCCGAGTAAGAAGAATAACTGGATCCGAAGATTGCGTGTTGCATATTGTTCCCTTAAAAATGCAAGTGTCAGATCATAATGCATGATCTTATACATAGCATAGAGAAAGATCGGCCATAAAAAATTAATTGCAATGGAGTTTGTAAAAAATACCGGAGTCCGTACCAGTATCCGTACTTCTTTGAGGAAGTAGGAGAGGGCAGGGCTCTTTTGTTTACTCTGCTTCAGTAACTGGTCAAGACTTTTCTTGTGATGTTTTTCGCTGGCGGATGTAAGTCCGATCACGCCGCGGAAATAGAGCAGTTCAGAAAGCCCTAACAGAATACCGACCGCTACAACGTGGATGGCGATGTAAGCAAGTAATGCAAGCACATTCCCTTCACTGAACGTCTTCACAAATAACGGAACATTTGGAAAAAGGATATTCATGACACGGAAGAAAGTCTGATCTCCGCTTGCCAAAGTTTCTACATAAGTATCAATATCCATGTTCTGTAAGAATCCAATGGATGCAACCAACGCGATCACCATAATAAAGATAAGGGCAACCGAGAATTTCTGGATACGGTCTTTGTTGCGAATGAAACGTGTAAATGCCATAAGCAGCATACTGATGATCGCACAGTAGATCAACGGAATGACCGGCAGTGTGATGATTCCGATAATAGAGAGGAGCCATCCGGAAAGAGACATCTTTGCACCGATCCCATATCCGATGATACAGGATAGTACCAATATAAACTGCATGACGTTTTCACTGTAAAATGCTGCGGTAAATTTGGAAGCAACGATCTGGTATGCATGAAGCGGCCAAGGCAGCAGATATTCTATATCATTTGAAAAATAAAATTCATTAAAGATTACATTGATGCCAAAGATCACGGTGAACAGACAGATCACATGGAACATAAGCTGAATACCAAGGGAGGCGCAGCCGATCGGCAGTAAAGTTTCGGTCATTAATTTTACTAAGATGCCAACGCCAAATGCGACCGGCAGCAGTATACAAAAGACAGCAAAAAAAGACAGGATTATGAGCATGATCTTTCTGCGCTTGTCCTGCGGCTGGCTCATACTGATCGAAGCGATAAATGTTTTGGTAAGTGTTAAATAACTATTCATGAGCAGTCATCTCCAAAAAGATCTTCTCAAGATCCATGTCAGGATATTGAGAGATAAGTTCTTCTAAAGTTCCATAAAACAAGGTGCGACCATGGTTGATAATGATTACCTTGTCACATAATTTCTCAGCAACTTCTAAGACATGGGTGGAGAATAAAACAGAATTTCCGGCATCTGCATGTTCTCTCATCATTGTCTTCAGGGTATAAGCGGATTTGGGATCTAAGCCGGTTAACGGCTCATCTAAGATCCAGACTTCCGGATCGTGTACCAGGGCAGCGGCTACCATAATCTTCTGGCGCATACCATGTGAATAATTCTGCATCGGTTCATCTAAGACATCGGCAAGATCAAAACGGGTTGCGAAAGATTTGATCCGTTCCTGACGGGCACTGGTCGGCACTTTGTAGATATCGGATATCAGATTCAGAAATTCAATTCCCTTCAGACGTAAAAACATATCCGGGCTGTCGGCAATATAGCCAATGACCTGTTTGGCTTTTAGTGGTTCCTTGAGCATATCAAAGCCATCGATCCGGATAGAACCGGAGTCCGGTTTCAGAATACCGGTCATCATCTTGAGTGTAGTAGTCTTGCCGGCACCATTTGGCCCGATAAAACCAACAATCTCGCCGTTATTGACCGTCAGATTCAACTGATCAACAGCACGGACGGAGTTGTTGTAAGTTTTGGTGACATTTTCAATTTGGATCATAGATAGAAATCCTTTCTTATGTAAACTATAGAGTATGTGTTGCACTGTTTGCGGCAACGGCATAGATTGTTACGGCTGCAGGATCCGATGCAACAGAATTCTCAGTCTCTCCGATGTCAGCGAGAATCTTACGGACATAGGTCTGCGTTTCTTTAAATGGAGGAATTCCACCGTATTTCTCAACATTGCCGGAACCGGCATTATATGCCGCTAAGGCAAGAGAAATGTTCCCATTATATTGGGAGAGCAGTCTTGAGAGGTATTTGGCACCACCCATGATATTGTCAGTTGCGTTGTATGGATCCTTTACGCCCAGGTTCCGGGCAGTCTCCGGCATAAGTTGCATAATGCCGATCGCACCGGCACCCGATACTACGGAAGCATTAAAATTCGATTCTGCTCTGGCAACAGCGATCAGCAGATCTTTACGGACGCCATACTGATTGGCGGCCTGTTCAAATATCGGATCAAGGTCGCCGGGTGCAGTGATGTTGGAACTGCTGTCGGAAAAGGAAGTGCCGGTAATTACCGCTTCTGTCGGTTTGCTCACAACAACTCCCTGCGGATTCATAAATGTAGTGTCGTCTGCGGCATCTGCATAGATGATCGTTTCATTCTGAAAGATCTGGTCAAAATCGGACGAGGATGCCGGAGTATTTGATTGTATGTTGCGATATGTATATGGATCATTCTGATCAATAGAACGAATAGTTGGCATAGTATCTTATCCTCTTTCTGTATATGTTGCTTTTGGACTTTTTCGTGTTCCGGTGTATTTGAGTTAATCTGAAATACACATATAGTTATTTTACTATAAATAGGGACAAAAGGAAACAAAATTTGATAGAAAGTTTAAGGTTTTCTTTCCGTTTTTCCTATGTTAAAATGTATTCGTGTGCGCAGGCATGCAGACAGATTTAAGATGTCCATATTTTATAGGATTTTGAATAAATGGAGAATGTACCTGTGGAGCAGGGAGTGGGAGGTTATCATGTATTTAGAACAAATGAATCCGTATAGTATCAGTAAACAGCACAAAAGGGATAAGCTGCATGTCGTAGAGCGGATCCGGCTGTTGTTTGACCGGGACAGCTTTACGGAATACTATCCGGAAGATGAGAAAAACAATGATTATGCGTATGATGGTGTGATTACCGGATATGGAACGATATATGGGCAGCGGGTATATTTTTATGGACAGGATTTTACGCATATGGGAGGTACCTTTGGGTATCGACACAGTATGCAGATCATTGCGATCATAAAAGAGGCAATGAACCGGAAATGTCCGGTGATCGGAATCTATGATGGAGGCGGTGCAAGAATTCAGGAGGGCGCTGCATCCGTAGCAGGTTGTGGAGAGTTGTTCTACACGAATACATTAGCATCCGGAGTGATTCCGCAGATTGCGATCATAGCCGGAACATGTGCCGGTGGTGCGGTGTATTCACCGGGACTGACGGACTTTATTTTTACAATTGATAAGATCAGCAATATGTTTGTAACCGGAGCGAAAGTCATAAATGAGGTGCAGGGAACGGATTACCTGATCGAAGAATTAGGCGGTGCGTCCATTCATTCCGAAAAAAGCGGAGTGGCACATTTTCGGATGCATACGGAAAGAGAATGTTATGAAACCGTTCGTCGTCTGGTAGATATGATTCCTCCTTGTTATGCAGAAGAGAGAGGATTCCGGACAGATGCTTATCACGAAAAAGACATTACGGATATCGGTACGCTACTGCCGCCGGATCATCAGGAACCGTATGATGTCATTCCGGTAATTGAAGAAATATTAGATGATGATACATTTATCGAGATTCAGAAAGAATTTGCCGACAATATCGTGGTGGGGCTTGGAAAATTAGGTGGAATTACAGTAGGAGTAGTGGCAAGCCAGACACTGCATAAGAATGGCTCCATTGATGTGGACAGTGCGGATAAAGCAGCCCGATTTGTACAATATTGTGACTGCTATAATATTCCAATCCTTACATTTGCCGATTCAACAGGATTTGTTATGGAAGCGGAACAGGAATATAAGGGTCTGATCCGTCATGGTGCAAAGATGATCAATGCGTATGCGAATGCAACGACGATCAAACTGACTGTGATCCTGCGGAAAGCATACGGAGGTCCATACATATTCCTTGGCTGCAAACAGCTTGGGGCAGACCGTTCGTATGTCTGGCCGGATGCAGAGGTTGCTGTAATGAAGGCGGAAGGTGCTGTCGCAGTGATCAGCCATAGCCGGCTTGCATCATTAGAGGGCATTGAAAAACAGCAATATCTCAAAGAACAGCTTGAACAATATAAGCGGCAGTACATGAATAGTAACCTTGTGCTGCAACGGCATTTTGTGGACGGAGAACTGAAACCGGAACAGACCAGGCAAGTCCTGTATCAGGATCTGATCCGGTTACTTGGAGCACCTGCCAGATCCAATCCGGTAAAGAAACATACCAATATGCCGGTCTAACCCTTTTTAGGCATAAGATGAAGGGGCTGCCATGATGAGTGGCAGCCCCTTTTGTCGTGATGTTTAAGAATTAGCAGCCACAGCCACATCCGTTTCCGGAATTGTTGCCACAGCAGCTGCAAAG
>ERZ825137.5921-NODE-5921-length-10992-cov-12.735302_pt1 | contig 10992 bp, 10 predicted proteins | sample MGYA00519873_ERZ825137 | MGnify/ENA primary metagenome ERZ825137 (study PRJEB31778, sample SAMEA3449190) | human gut metagenome | biome: human gut; feature: human-associated habitat; material: faeces | place: United Kingdom | collected 2010/2012 ... | reverse complement strand
CCATAACCCCCATTGAAACGAGCAGGGTTTCGACCCTGCACCCGGGGTTGTATAAATGGCTCCGAGAGGGCGCGCGAAGGGGCTTAGGGGCGACCGCAAAGCCCCTATATCCAATCGACGGCAAGGCCGCAGGCTTTGACCGGCGAAACCCCAAGACCTCCCTCTTCGAGGGAGGGGGACCGCCGCAGCGGTGGAAGGAGTTCGTCCCCCGTAGGGGCGCGCATTGCGCGCCCGTTTGTCCCCGACGTTATAACAACAACCCTTCGAGAGGACGCCCGAAGGATTCCTAAGGGCGACCGGAAAGCCCTTAGGTTGATTCGACGTCAAGGCCGCAGGCTTTGACCGGCGAAACCCTCTCAATCCCCGGCAGGGGTTGAAACAAGTTCATTTCATTTTCCTTGCATGGAATTATTCGCTTTGTGCGGAACCAATGATCTGACAATCAGATTCGAACTTTGTTTTCTTAATGATATACGGCTTGTAACCCGATAAACGAGGCACGTACAATTAAAAAATTACATATAATTCGCTTGGATGCGGGTTTATATAAAATTTTATTTATGAATTTCATAATAGAATAAATATTTGACGGCCAAACAGAAACAATGATATAAATAATGCAGGGGATGACGATTCGTTGAATGTCGTCATCGAATCACACACCGAGGTCGTGATCCGGACATGATCGAGGGCAAAAAGACACGAAACAAAGGAGGATCATGTAATGAAAAAGTTGTTTTCTCTGCTTCTGGCGGCCACAATGACATTTTCCCTGACTCTCCCAGCGCTGGCCGATCACTACACGTACAGTGAGCCTGAAAAAAGCACGATGATGCCTCGTTCCACGCCTGAAACCCACGGTATGTCCTCTCAGTACATATTGGACTTGCTGGATGCATTCGATTATGCGGACGCCGAAGTGCATAACATCCTGATGGCGATCGACGGCGAGGTCGTCTTTGAAGGCCATTATGCGCCGTATACCGCGCTGGACCCGCACATCATGTTCTCCGGCACCAAGATCTTCACCAATGCCGCTGTCGGCGTTGCCGTCACCGAAGGGTATCTGCATCTGGACGACTATGTGTACGATGTGTTGAAGGATTACGTGACGCAGGACGTATCCGAGCTGCAATCCAAAGTGCAGCTGAAACACCTGCTCACCATGACCAGCGGCGTGGATCGCTTTATGAGCGGCAGCGAACTGCGCCCGCTAACCACCAGCTGGATCGAGCACATTCTGACGGAGCCCATTGTGCATGAGCCCGGCACCTACTACCTGTATTCCTCCGGCAACACCATGCTCTCTTCCGCTATGGTTACCGTTGCCACCGGCAAAACCTGCCTTGAACTGCTGAATACGACCGGCTTCTGCGAGGAGCTCGGCATTAAGAATTTCACCTGGGACATGAGCCCCGACGGATTCAACGCCGGTCACGGCGGCATTAAGATCACCGCAGAAGACCTGGCCAAGGTCGGCCAGCTTTACATGAATGGCGGCGTGTGGAACGGAAAGCAGATTCTTTCGAAGGAATGGTGCGATCTGGCCATCGGCTATGAAAAAACGGTGGAGAATCAGGGCACCTACGCTTATCACTGGACTGCCTACGAAGACGGCCTGTATTACACCGCCACCGGTTCCTACGGCCAGACGCTTGCCATCTGCCCGAAGCTGAACATGGTCATTGCGATTCAGGCGGGCACAAAGCAGAACATCGGAGAACTGCTGTACCAAAACATCTTTAAGCCCTACGGCGACGCTTTGGCTGCGGGAACCGTTCCGGAACCCGACGACGCGCTCAGCGCTGCCCTTGCAAAACGCGCCGAAAACCTGAATCTGATGTTCACAACGGATTTCACCGCTTCGCCGATCGGAGAACTCGTTGACGACGTAACCTTCACTGCGGCGGAAAATCAGTATGGAATTACGACGCTTTCGCTGGACGTTCACGACGATTATATTGATTACACGATGACCGATGCGCGCGGCACGCACACCATTCGCAACGGCATCTGGCAGTGGCTCAAGGGCGAAACCAGCATGACCAGCAACTACACGCATCATCAGTATCAATACCCCACCGAGCCGGTATACGCTTATGCCGAATGGAAGGATGCGAATACGCTGCAGCTGACATGGCGTTTCCCTGAACTGGCCTTTGTCGATACCTTGACGTTGACCTTCTCGGACGACGGCAGCCAGATCGGCATGGTTCGTTCCGTAAACGTCAACTCCGGTCCTCTGGTCTGCGATGAGGTCGTGTTTACAAAGTAAAGTAAACGATAATAGCCCCACTTTATACGCTTCCAATGGCATTTCTGCCATTGGAAGTTTTTGTAAAGACGGGATTTGTCCGTGCCCAACGCGCGGAATATCCATAATCATGGGATCCTCCGCCGTCTTTCCGAAAAATCAGCTTCTATTCCTCGTATGCTTCATATGCTTCTTATGCCTCGTATGCCTGCCGTGCGTCGGAAAACAGAAGGATGTTCGGCATAAAAGCGATGGGGACGAACGCCTTCCACCGCCTGCGTTTACTCCTTCCACCGCCCACGGGGCGGTCCCCCTCCCTCGATGAGGGAGGTCTTTGGGGTGAAAAATTGAAGGTTTGAATAATGTCGGCGGGCGCGCGATGCGCGCCCCTACAACGTGGCGGAAATCGAAACGGTGAGATGCATTTGCAACGCTGGGTTTTATCATTGCAACAGTTGGTTGCACCGTCGTACCCTGTAGGGGCGCGCATTGCGCGCCCGTTTCGTATATTGCCGCACCCGTAACGGTTATAACAACAATGTTTCGAGAGGACGCGCGAAGGGTTATAGGGGCGACCGCAAAGCCCCTATATCCAATCGACGGCAAGGCCGCAGGCCTTGACCGGCGAAACCCCAAGACCTCCCTCTTCGAGGGAGGGGGACCGCCCGCAGGCGGTGGAAGGAGTCCGCGGACGGTGGAAGGAGTCCGCAGACGATGATTCCCCCACGTTCCCCAACGCCACATTCATCCTGTGAATTTGGCTTTTTCTTCATATGCTTCATATGCCCAAAGCATATGATGTTTTTCTTCAAAAACCATCAGGTGTCCTTCCGGAGAATGTCGAGATCATCGGCATGTTTTTTTTCATCGAATCAACGTATTTTGAAATCAGAAAGCGCATGAAATTTCAGAAAAACGCCGATTTATGAAATTTCCAATTAAAAAGAGCCGATCTTTTTTCAGGAAAATCAGCTCTTGTGCTTCATATGCTTCTTGTGCTTCATATGCTTCTTGTGCCTCGTATGCCTACTGTGCAGGGGGTTTCGCCGGTCAAGGCCTTCGGCCTTGCCGTCGATTACCTATAGGGGCTTTGCGGTCGCCCCTATGACCCTTCGCACGCCTTCTCGAAGATTCTTATACAACTCCGGGTGCAGGACATACGAAAAAAATTTCGGCGCAGCATCCCTCTCCACCTTTACGGCGAATCAACCAGCCATTCCAGCGCGTTGATGCGGCGTATGCCCTCGTAATCGGCGGGCGGGTCGTCGTCAAGCGTCAAAATCAGTTTGGGGTATGAATCCCGGATTTTTTGCAGCGGCCTCAATTCGCGCGCGAGCGTATGTTCATCCCGCACGGACGCGGCAACCTGCACATAGAGCGTTCCCGTCTGATTGACGGCGACAAAATCGACTTCCAACTCGTCGAGCTTGCCGATATACACGTCATATTCGCGGCGGAGCAGTTCGAGATAGATCACGTTTTCGAGGATATGGCCGGTATCCGCATAGCGCCCGCCAAGCAGATAATACCGCAGGCCGATATCCACGGCATAATACTTTTCAAGCGTCTTGAGATGCTGCTTGCCGCGGATGTCATAGCGCCGCGCCTGATAGACGATGTAGCTGTCCACAAACGCCGACAGATATTTTTCAACCGTGCGCACGTCGAGCTTCCGCCCGTCGGAGCCCATCGTATCCGAAATTTTCTTGGTGGAAATCGGGCTGCCCGTGCTGCTGTATACGAACCGCAGAACGCTTTCCAACATCATCGGATCGGCGTTTTTCAGTCTCCCCACGACGTCCTTCAGCACGACCGTGTGATAGATGCCGCTCAGGTATTCCTCAATCGCCTTCCGGTCGCCGCCCAGCTCGGTGGCATAGGGAAAGCTCGTCTCCAGATAGCGGCGGTATGTGGCGCTCAGGCCGTCCCGGCTGCCCGTAAACGCCGCATATTCCGAAAAGGAGAGCGGCAGCATGTCAATAGTGACGTAGCGCCCGGAAAGATGCGTCGCCAGCTCGCCAGACAGCATGTAGGCGTTCGAGCCGGTCAGGTAGAGATCCAGATTTTTTCGCAGAAAGAGGCTGTCGATCATCGGCGGAAAATCCCGGACATTCTGAATTTCATCCAGAAAGACATACGCCCGTTCGTTTCCCGCGCGCGACAAAATATAAGCGTGCAGCTTCATCGGGTCGCGCAGCTCGATGTTCGCGAAGTCCTCCAGATTGACGGCGATGATCTGCGAATCGGGAACGCCGTCAAGGCGAAGCTCCGCCTGAAACAGTTCCATCAGCGTCGATTTTCCGCAGCGCCGAATCCCCGTAATCACCTTGATCATCTGTTTGTCCTTCCAACGCCGGAGCGCTCGAAGGTATTGCGGTCGATCAATCATGCAAACCCTCCTCCCCTGCGCGCGCCGCGTCCGTCGGCTTCATCGCGCTTATTGAACCATTTTATCCAAAAACATTTGTAATATCAAGACTTTTTGGATTCCGATGCATATTTCGCCCGTTTTCTTCTCATTCCCCCGCGTACCGTCTCTCCAGCTCCTGCCAGACGGCCGCAAAGAGCGCCGCTGCAAACGGCTGATCCGGAAAGGCGGCGACCTTCTCCCCCATGGCCGCGGCGGCGCGCAGCCAAATTGCCTCGCGCGCCTCCCCCGCCGCCGCGCGGAGCCGGTCGTCCGTCTCCAAATGGAAATCCCACGCGGCGCGGTACATGGCCTCATAGCCCGAATCAAACGGCGTTTCGGCCTCGGGCACGGGCTCGAAGCCCTCCGGCACGGCGGCTGTCGGCCTCAGCGCGTCCAGCCGGGAAAAATCAATCTTCATCGTTCATCCGTCCCATCCGAAACCGGACATACAGCCCGATAAACGTCGCGTAATCGCCGATATCCACCTCGCTGTCGGAGAGCTTCGCCTTTTTCGCGCCGCAGTATTCCCAGCCGTCCAGCACGCCGGCGCGCACGCAGCTATCCAGCGCGGTTTCCAGCGGCGTTTTGATGCGGTTCTCCCAGTGGCCGCGATCCGTCTTCTGCACCTCGTCGAAATCGGGGATGTCGCCGCACGCATCCAGCAGCGCCGAAACGGAAATGATGTCGGCGGTGCCGCGCTCGATGTTGCGGCGCACGGAGCTGTGATACGCCAGCTTGTAGCCGACGCGGTAGGCGCGCGGGCTGCGCTCGTCGATGCTCAGCAGCGCCTCGGGGTACTGCATCACATACGAGCAGAGCAGATACCGCGCGATGTCGTCGCTGAACTGAATGGAGATCATCCCGCGCTTGACGCCCTTGCGCTGGAGCAGGCGCACGTCCTGATAATCCGAGACGCGCCCCTTCTTTTCCGACCAGGAGAGCGACAGGCTGTAGAGCACGTCGAGCTGGTCGTTGATCTTGCCGCGCACATCCTTCATCAGGTTTTTGATGCGCCGCTTTTCCTTTTCGGCCTCCTCCGGCGTGGCCGTCTCCCGCTCATCGACGGGATAGCCCAGCAGCCGCGCGTAGGAGATCAGCGGAATCTGCACCTCCGTCTCGATCCGCGCGGATTCCTCCGGGCGGTAGTGGTTGTTCTGCGTCAGGTAGAGCGCCGCGGTGGAGAGCAGCTTCTGCGCGCCGACCGTCAGGCCGATTTTCAGCCCGTCGTAGCCCTCAAAAAACGCGCGGAAGCCCTCGTCCTCGATGACCGCGTCGCCGGTAATCGGGTTGATGGCCATGTTCCGCGTCGCCGTCATCGCCAGACGGCTGGTCGCCTCGCCCTGCACCATGGGATAATACGGGTCGTGGCGGCTGAGCAGATCGACGCTGTATACGACCGGCTCAATCGTCTCCGGCGGCTCGACAATCAGGCCGGAGATGGCGCTGCGGATGGATTCCAGGTTTTCCGGTTCAAAAACCTGTTTCTTTTTCGGCATGTCGTCCTCCTCAGCGCAGCAGGCTGTCCAGCAGGCGGGTGTCGGCCATGGGGAACGTGTAGCCCCCTTCAAGCAGCGCGCGCGCTTCGTCCAGCTTGTCGCGCGTCACGGCGATCTCGGCCAGATCGAACAGCCCCGCGCGGTGGCCGGATAGCTCGTCCAGCGTGCGCGCCTCCTCGTACATCACGAGCTCGTCGTCCGCGTCGATCACGTAGCCGAACGTGTCAATCTGATAGGTGTCGCTGAGCAGGGTCATCAGCACGTTGAACGCCGCAATCGTCGAAAAGTTCTGGCGGAGGATGTCCACGCCCTCCTTGAGCTGCTCGTCGGACAGGGAGAGCGTCTCCGCCACGGCCTGCCTCTTGGCGCTCAGGCGCTCGTCCTTCAGCTCGGAGGCGGCGATCACCTGCTGCGCCATATCCACAAAGAGCCCGCGCCAGATGAGCTGTAATACCTGCATGGCGTGGCTCTTGAGCTGCAGCGTCTCGCGGCGGCGGATCACCAGCCAGTTGGACAGGCGCAGATACAGCTCCATCTCCCGGGGCTTCTCGGCGGACGCCTGCCGAATCCGCGCATCCAGATCCGCGCCCGAAAAGAGCGCCGTCTTCTCCTCGTCCCCCAGATACGCATAGCCGGTCATGGCGATCAGCCCCTGCCCGGTCTCCTGCACCGTCCAGCGCTTGCGCGCCGCCATCTTCCTGGGGTCAAAATAATTCGTCTTCTTGAGATCCATGGCGCTCTCCTTCACGCATCCGGGCGCAGGGTCTTCATCTGCCGGTAGACGTCCGCGTGCTTCCGGCGGTCCGCCTCGATCAGCCGGTTGACGTAGGCCGTCGCGCCGCCGCTCTCCAGTTTGCCCATCGTGCGGATGTAGTCCATGTTCTCCTCGGAAAAGGCCATCGTCATGCGCAGCGCCTTTTTGCCCCGCTTGCCCTGCGTGTCGGCGGCGCGGTAGCCGCCGTCCGCCTTCGGCGCGCGGTCTTCATATGCTTCATGCGCTTCGTATGCCTCGTGTGTCTCGGGCATCGGATGTTCCCGTTTGGCTTCGTGTGCTTCATGTGCTTCATGTGTGTCAGGCATATGAGGCACTTCATATGCTTCTTGTGCTTCGTGTGTCTCAGGCATAGGATGTTCCCGCTTGACTTCATGTGCTTCATAGGCTTCATGTGCCTGCTCCGCCGCCGTCACGCTGAACAGCCGCGCCACCGCGTCCGTCGCCCTGCCCTTTTTAATCGCCATGCTTCTCGTCCTCCTGCCTGAGATAGTCCGCGACAAACGCCGCGTAGTCCGCCGTCACCGCCGCCTTGGGGTGCGAATCGAACAGGCTTTCCTGCATCACCTGAGCCTCGCGCACGGCCACCGCCTCGCGGATCACCGTCGGATACAGATAGACGTTCAAATCCTTCGCCGTCTGCCCGATCACGTCGATCAATTCGCGCGTCAGGCTGGCGCGGTTGCCCCGCCGCGTAATCAGAATCCCCGCGACCGTTAGCCGCGGGTTGCAGTAGCGCCGCACGTTCTCCACCGTGTTAAAAAGCTGCTTGAGCCCCTGCAGCGAGAACACCTCGAGCCCCACCGGAATCACCATGTCGTCCGCCGCCGTCAGCGCGTTGAGCGTCAGCACGCCCAGCGCGGGCGGGCAGTCCACGATGATGTGGTCGTAGGACGCGGCGACCGCGTCGCACAGCCCGCGCAGCAGGTATTCGCGCCCCACGCGGGTGAACTCCATATCCGCCGCGGACAGGTCGAGCGACGACGCGACCAGATCCACGCCCTGCCGCGTCGCCTGAATCACATCCGCAGCCGCCGCGTCGCCCCGCAGCGCCTCGTACAGCCCGGCCAGCGTATCGTCCGCCCGCATCGAAAAGGACAGATTGCCCTGCGGGTCGCAGTCGATCGCCAGCACGCGCTTGCCCTGACGAGCGAGCCCCACCGCCAGCGCATGGGCCGTCGTCGTCTTCGCAACGCCGCCCTTTTGATTGATCAGTGCCGTTATCCGAGCCATAGCGCCTTCCCCCTCGCGCGCGTTTTCCGCGCCAAACTTCATATGCTTCGTATGCTTCATGCGCTTCGTATGCCTGATATGCTTCATATACCTCATATTCTTCGCATGTCTCCCCGTCATTATACCAAGCGCGCCGCCCAGCGTCAAATCCCCGCCCGGATCGGGCGCTTTTCCTCCAACCCAGCCGTTTTGAAAAAGGGGGGTAGTTGTTCCCGCACGGAATCGAGCCGCCACATGGGCAAACCGGCATTTTCGCCCGCGGAGGATTTTTTGAAAAAGGGGGGTAGTTGTTCCCGCAAAAGGGGGGTAGTTGTTCCCGCAAAAGGGGGGTAGTTGTTCCCGCAAAATTTTTTTTTGGCCTTATGCCATCTAGGTTTTTTGGGGGTCATTTTTCTTAAAACTGTTAAAACGGTTAAAGGCGCACACGCTCACGCCTTTAGGGCGTGAGCCTATGCTAAAATAAAAAGGCCGCGGCGGAGCGCGGGGAGACGGGGGACGTTGGGGCTTTGCCCCAAACCCCACAAGGGAACTGAGTTCCCTTGACCTTCCGCTTCGCTTCGCGGCGGATTGAACAAACTTTGCGTACAGTGCGCATGCGCACTGTATGTTCACTCACTTAAAACTGCGCGAAGCGAAGAAGGGGTCTGGGGACTGGTCCCCAGGCGGGTTTGGGCGGCAGCCCAAGAAAGAAAGGTCACTTATGAACGAGGCGATGGTCGAGGCGATTAACGAACGGGAACCCGCGTTTCTGGCGCGGGACGGAAAGGGGAAGGGCTACGTCTGCCCGCAGTGCGGCAGCGGCAGCGGCCCCAAGGGCACGGGGCTGCACCGCGATCCCGGCGCGCCCACGCACTGGAAATGCTTTGCCTGCGGCGGCTATTTTGACGTGCTGGATCTCTACGGGCTGGCGTTCGGGCTGGAGACGTTTCCGGAGAAGCTCGCCGGGGCGGCGGCCTATTACGGGCTGACGGTGAGCGCGCCGCGCCGGATGACCGAGCGCGCCGCCGCGCGCCCGGCCGCGCCAGAGCCGGACTGCACCGCCTTCTTCAAGGCCGCGCAGGCGCGCCTTGCGCAGACGGATTATCCGCAGCGGCGCGGGCTGTCCGCCGCGACCTGCGCCCGGTTCCATCTGGGGTATGACCCCGCGTGGCGCAACCCTAAGGCGCCGGAGACCGTGCCGCCCTCGCCCCGGCTGATTATCCCGACCGGCCGCACCAGCTATCTGGCACGCGACGTGCGCGGCAAGGACGAGCTCAGCGAGCAGGAGGCGCGATACACAAAGGTCAAGGTTGGCAAGACGCGCCTGTTCAACGCCGAGGCGCTCGACACGGCGGAAAAGCCCGTCTTCATCGTCGAGGGCGAGATCGACGCGATGAGCATCGTCGAGGCCGGCGGCGAGGCCGTGGGGCTGGGCAGCGCGTCAAACGTGCGCCTGCTGCTCGAGCGCCTCGCGGAAAAAAAGCCCGCGCAGCCGCTGATCCTCGCCCTTGACAACGACGAGCGCGGGCGGAAGGCCTCCTGCGAGCTGGAAGACGGCCTGCGCGCCGCCAGCCTGCCGTATTTCGTCTACAACCCGTGCGGCGACTGTAAGGACGCGAACGAAGCGCTGCAAATGGCCCCAAAATCGTTTCTAAGGCGGGTAGGAGACGGCGAACGCCTGCCCGAGATAGAAAGGCTTGCCTACTTGCAGACGAGCGCACAGGGGCATTTACAGGCCTTTGTGGACGGTATCGCCGAAAGCGTCAACACGCCGTGCCTGCCCACGGGGTTTGACGCGCTGGATCGGGCGCTGGACGGCGGGCTGTACGAGGGGCTGTACATCGTCGGCGCGATTTCTTCGCTGGGCAAGACGACGCTGGTGACGCAGATCGGCGACCAGATCGCTTCCGGCGGGCAGGACGTGCTCGTCTTCTCGCTGGAGATGGCGCGCGCCGAGCTGATGGCCAAGTCGATTTCGCGCCACACGCTGACCCTCGCGCTGGCGCGAAAGTGGGGCACGGCCTGCGCCAAGACGGCCAGAGGCGTGACGGACGGCCGCCGCTACGCGCAGTACGGCGAGCGGGAGCGCGAGGTCATCCGCGACGCGGTGACGCGCTACGGGGAATACGCCGGGCATCTGTTCATCGCCGAGGGCGTGGGCGACATCGGCGTGACGGCCATCCGCGAGCGCATCGCCCGCCACATCGACATGACCGGCAAAACCCCGCTGGTAATCGTGGACTATCTGCAAATCGTCGCGCCCTACAACGAGCGGGCGACGGATAAGCAGAACATGGACAAGGCGGTGCTGGAGCTCAAGCGCATCAGCCGCGATTTCAAGCTGCCCGTGATCGCCGTCTCCAGCCTGAACCGCATGAGCTACGGCCAGCGCATCAGCATGGAGGCGTTCAAGGAATCCGGCGCAATCGAGTATTCCAGCGACGTGCTGATCGGCTTGCAGCTTCGCGGCGCGGGCGAGGCGACCTTCGACCCGACGGAGGCGAAAAAGAAAAATCCCCGGCAGATCGAGGCCGTGATTTTGAAAAACCGGAACGGCCGCGTCGGGGAAAAGATCGAGTTTGAATATTACCCGATGTTCAATTATTTCAAGGAGAAGGGTTGAGCGGGCGCGGACTTTTTTGAGGGTTTCGTTTGCGGAAAAAGAACGCAATAACTCAAAAAAAGAGAAAAAAACATCATATGCCTGATGTGTGTCTGGCATATGATGCATATGAAGCATATGAAGCATATGAAGTTTGGAAGGGGCTTTTCTTAACGCCTTCCACCGCCGGAAACTCCTTCCACCGCCTGCGGGCGGTCCCCCTCCCTCGAGGAGGGAGGTCTGGGG
>ERZ825137.5919-NODE-5919-length-10997-cov-2.588192_pt1 | contig 10997 bp, 12 predicted proteins | sample MGYA00519873_ERZ825137 | MGnify/ENA primary metagenome ERZ825137 (study PRJEB31778, sample SAMEA3449190) | human gut metagenome | biome: human gut; feature: human-associated habitat; material: faeces | place: United Kingdom | collected 2010/2012 ... | reverse complement strand
ATGAACCATATTGACAGTATCTGAGATACCGTTTGAAGAAGGAGAAGCGGTATCCTGACAACGAATATTTTTTTGTTGACCCCAAAAAGGGTCCGTATTAAAAACAGAAGATTGCCTATTTGTTCTTTGATCGACGGAAATTCATTCTCCATTCTCATTCTCCCTGTAGTATTCGGACTGCTTTTCAAACATTTCAAAATACAGTCCCTTTTTCTCCATCAATTCTCCGTGCGTGCCGTATTCAACCACTCTTCCCTTTTCAAAGACTGCGACCCTGTCGCAAAACTTGACCGATGCCAAACGGTGCGTAATGTACACAGCGGTTTTTGTGCCTATGATACTGTCAAAACGGCGGTAAAGCTCGTCCTCGGACATAGGGTCAAGTGCCGCGGTCGGTTCATCGAGAATCGCAAACGGCGTGTCCTTGCAGTACGCACGGGCAGAAGCCAGCTTTTGCTTTTCTCCGCCCGAGAACTCCGCACCGTCCTCGTCGTATTCCCGACTGTATTCGGTGTCAAGTCCGCGCTTCAACGAGGCGAGCTTTTTGGAAAGCTGACTTTTGCGGATCGCATCCGTTATCTGTTCGTCGGTCGCGCCGAAGTTCATTCCGACATTGTCACGAATCGAAAGCGGAAGCAGTGCGAAGTCCTGAAAGACCGCAGATATCATATCGGTGTACCTGTCATGATCGACCTCATTGATATCCGTTCCGTCGACCAGTATTTTCCCCGAGGTAGGACAATACAGCTTGCAAAGCAATTTTATCAGCGTGGATTTTCCGGCACCGTTGTAGCCCACTATCGACAAGCGTTCTCCTTTGTGAATCGTCAGACACACATCCTCGAGAGCATAGCTGTCACTGCCGCGATACTTGAACCAGACATGATCAAACACGATCTCATGCATGGTAGCAGAATCTATAGTACGCTTGTTCTCTCCCGAGTAAAACGGTACGGCAAGCGGCTGAATATCCCGAAATGCGCCGACATATTTTGAAGTCACGGAAAAGCTCTGAATTTTCCCGAACAGCGTCGATGCGGCAGACATAAAACCGGACACAGCGCCGATATAGACGGTAAAGCTACCGATCGTGATGTCTCCGAGTGCCACCCGATAGGCACTGTATCCGTAAGTCACAACGGTTTGCACAATATTGATGATACCGCCCAGCGTGTCAAACCAAAATCCCTTTCCCTGATTTTCGAAATAAGCCTTCATATAATCCTGCGCGGCGTTATTATATTTGGTCTTGATATATTCGGATGCCCCGTGAAGCCTGATATCCTTGGCAAAATCCTTGCCTGTCATAAGGGCAAAGAAGTAGGAGAACAGACGGCTGTGGCGCGTTGTCCGTTTGGAATATTCGATCCCCCACGCATTTCTGTGCTTCGTCAAAAGCGCAGATAAGCCGAGTATCATCAGAAGCACAACGGAGATCAGCGGATTCAGCGACGAAATGATATAGACATATCCCGCGAGCTGAAGCACGGCTGTGATAAACCCGCCGATGTTGGTCAGGACAAACTCTTCCACATTGAATCCCTCGCGGACGAACCATATTTTTTCATCGACCGCTCCGTCCTCAAGATCGGCATAATCCATATCTGCATACATGGACTTGAAGGAAACATTTTGGGAGAGCATTATTTTTGACGTGGAAACAATGTACAGATATAACCACAGCTTGTTCAAAAGCGACAGAGCAAGCTGAACGGCAAACATCGCAAGGATCAGATATACCACTACGTTGAACCGATGGTCTTTTGTCAGTTCATCGAGTATCATTTTGGGAAACCATAGCGATATGAACGGCGAAACGGTGTCGAGTACTATTTTCAGCGATGTAAACAAGTAAAAAGGCTTCGCTGTCTTAAACGAATATGACAGCATGAATTTCATATTTTGCAAAAATGATTTCAGTTTCATAAATCATTCTCCGAATAATTACTGATATAAAAGCGCTTATATATACTTTAAAACCAAACCGTTTTTTAATAAAGCAGTCATGCGAATATAGACATTGAGATTCAATATTAGTTCAATACTGTAATACTGATCTTAAAGCCAACCCGCTTATCTCATTCATTCAACTGACTCATAAAAAACATCTGGTGAATGCTTACAACAATAAAAGAATTTTTTCACAAGGCAATCGTCATGTAATATAAAGCTGTTTGGCCTTATATTAACTCATTACTTATTGCACTGACTTCCTCTCTTCGCATTAAACGTTGATACATGTGAAGAGGAACACTGAAAGCTGCATTTGTACGCTTCTACAATACTGATCTTTGGTTTGCATCTTTTATAAATCTTCATTATTTTTCTCCTTTCTTCAAGTACTCTTGTGAAAAAATTCTCTATAAGAACAATACACTTACTTAATAGGTATATTGTTGCTTATCAATGAAGTGATATACGCCGTTGCATAACTGTTGACGTTAGGGGTAAAAAACGGCGTGCCAGAATTCAAACGGATTATATGGGTACCCGTGGCAAAAAAACATCATTCTGCTTGTAATAACCCCTATCCATACGGTTTTGTGCCGCCCTACACCCTATTACATTATCAAATGCAGCAGGATAGGTTTCTTCACCGCTGTTAGAATATGCCGCTACTATTTTTATGCCCCTCTTCAATAGTTTTCTTATAGCATGATTTAATTCAACCGCATAGTTTCGATCAGTAAATCCAATACTTAAATTCACTATATCTATTTCTTCCATTTCACTGACAAACTCCAATCCTGAGACAAACTTTTCAAGATCGCCAGTAGAAGATCCCTTAACTATAATATTAGTAATACTACAATCAGAGTTATACTTTCTAATTATTTTTGAGCAAATATCCGCATGACTATCTCCGGTTATTGCTTTTTTGGAATCACCTATTCCGTCCAATTTCTCAATTTCGAGGTCATCGTCAACATAGAACCGAACCGTCTTATAACGTAAAATGCTTTCCGATCTAATTTTATCATCAATTATTGCAATATTCATTTCTCGGTCCCACTTCATTTATCATTTCAATTAGTTTAATCGGTGTAAGCTGTTCCACCATACTCAATATTGCTACAAGTGTTATTCCATACTCAAATTTCAAACTTGTGATTAGGTACAAAATGCTCTCTGGAGTTGTGTTATCATATTCGAATAAGCTTTTCTCTAAATTGTGAATTCTGATTTCTAAACACTTTTCAATTTTATCCACAATAGCAGCAGTGTTCATCTAACTAAGCTCCTTTATTATAACATTAGAGGTGGCAAGATAGTTACCGTCCGACGAATAGGCGGACGAGGTGGTGATGCTCGGACCGATCTCATTGTTATTGGCATCAGTATGACGCACTTCTTATGGAATTTTGATTCTGTAGCACCTTTGCGCCGAATAATACTGTTGTTGAAGGCATAATCGAATTGTATATAAGACTTACAATTTATAATAATAGCCGACATATCATTTTATTATGGAACGATTAACTTATCAGACTAACACCCATAACACCCACACCCACATCCGCCACAATGACAATATCCATCATCATAGTCGTCATAATTGGCAGAACAGCCACAATCCCCCATACAAGGATTTTTTCCACCCTCGCCTCGGTAAAGTTCAACCTTCATTTCGTCTGTGTCACGCCTTTTCAAGAGTTTTTTTGTGTTATTCATTTTTTTCTCCTAAATTTTAGTAGTCGTGATATGTCGGCTATTACTAGCTATTTAAAGAATAATTTTTAGCCTGGACGCGGAACATATGGGCATACTGTCCGTCCTGCGCCATCAGTTCGTCGTGGGTGCCCGCCTCGATGATGCGTCCGTTTTCCAGCATGTAAATGCGGTCGGCGTGGCGGGTGGTGGAAAGACGGTGGGAAATGAAGATCACCGTCTTATCGGCGGCATATTCCGCGATATGTCGATTCAGGGTATATTCCGCGATCGGGTCGAGTGCGGCGGACGGCTCGTCCATGATAATCAGATCGCAGTCCCGCGCAAATACCCGCGCTATGGCGATCTTCTGCGCCTCCCCGCCAGAAAGGTTCGTGCCGTCCTCGTCAAATTCTCTGGTCAGCACGGTGTCAATACCGTCCGAAAGGGTTGCGAGCTTATCGTCGAAGGTGGCTTGACCGAGCGCCCTCTCCACCCGTTCCCGATCCGCCTCGGTACACAGATCCCCGAGCACGTTTTCTCCGACGGTGGCGGCGAATATCTTGTAATCCTGAAACACCGCGCCGATGTGCGACCGATAGGAGTCCAGCTCATATTCGCCGAAATCCCTGCCGTTGTACAGAATGCTTCCCTCGGTCGGCTCGTACAGATGCATAAGTAACTTGATGAGCGTGCTCTTCCCCGCGCCGTTATAGCCCACAATGGCTATCTTTTCGCCGCGGTTGAGGCGAAAGCTGATATCGCGGAGAACGGGTGTGTCCGCACGGTAACCGAAGGAAACGTGCTTCAACTCAATACTCTCAAAGCGCGGCGCGGGAAGGGTTCCCTGCCGCTCCTTCGGCTGATATTCCATAAACGCACGCACCCGATCCATGTACATGCTCTGCTGTGCAAGTCCCGTAAACTGATTGAAAAATCCGACAAGCGCGCCTTTGAACATGGTGCACGATGTAACGACCACGGCAAAACCGCCGAGGGTCACACTGCCGATCGCCATCATCCGATAGACCGTCCATGCAACGATCGCCAGATATACGCTTCGGTTGTTTGCCTGACTGAGAAAGTCCAACAGGGATGCCTTTTTTCCGTACTTCTTCACAAATGCCGTATATTCTTCGGTATTTTTATCGTAATCCCGTATCAACTGATCGCCGAGGTCTGTCAGGCGCAGTTCCTTTGCGTATTCGGCGCGCTTGTAAACACGGTCAATGTATTCCTTCCGCCTGCCGATGGGCATGCCCTCGATCTGCCTTTGGAAATTGACCCGATTCTGCTTTCGGCTGATGAGCGCCGCCAAAACCGCGCTTACAACCATAATGAGAACGGCGACAAGGTCGATATCGGCGAGAATGGCTACGGTCGTACCGATCTGAAGCACATTGGAAAGGGTATTACGGACGGCGTCCAGAGCGGACGTCGCATAGGAATCGGCGTTCTGCATGGTCAGAACGAAATCGTTATAAAATTCCGGATCGTCGTATTTCGCCAGCTCCATCCGACGCACCTTTTCAAAAAATCCGCTCTGCACTCTCAGGTGGACAGACTGCGAAAAACGGGGCGTCAAAATATTCTCCCACAGTATTGCAAGCAGGACATAACCGTATGCCGATGCCATCATGATACCGATTACGGTCAATGCGTCCCCGAACGGCGCATGCTCCTCGAGCATGAGGAACAGTCGGTCGGTCAGAAGCAGTCCGAGCGGAGAGAACACCGCGCCGATCAGGAGCCAAAGGACGGAAAGGAACAGATATCCCCTCGAATATTTCCAAATAAACCGGAAGGAGTAACCGAGGTTATGCAGGATGTGCCCGACGGACACCGTATCGTTTTGAGATCTGCGGTCACGCATGGCAAACACCTCCCGCATTCACGGAATCGCTCACGGAATCGGTATAGTTTTCCGCCTGCATCCGAAACATTTCGGCATACTTCCCGCTGAGGCGCATCAGTTGATCGTGCGTTCCCGATTCTGCCACCGTACCGTTCTCCATATAGAAAACCCTGTCCGCATCCACGCACGAGGAAAGACGGTGCGATATGAAAATAACGGTTTTTCCGACGCTTGCGGCAAGCATGCGGTCGTACATATCCCGTTCGGCGATCGGATCCAGTGCCGATGACGGTTCGTCGAGAATGACGGTCAATGCGTTTCGCGCATAGATCGATGCAATTGCCAGCTTCTGGGACTGTCCGCCGGACAGGATCAGACCGTTCTCGTCAAATTCCCGCGTCATGACCGTGTGGATGCCGTCGGGGAGCTGTTCCGTGAGATCGGCGATTCCCGCATATTCCAATGCCCGTCGGACAGTCTCCTCGTCGGAGTCCCGATACGGTCGTCCGAGGACATTTTCGGCTACGGTAACCGCCATCTGACGGTAGTCCTGAAACACCACGCCGTAGGTATGACGGTATTCCCTGAGCTTGCAGTTGCGAATGTTCTCACCCGCCACGCAGATTTCGCCGTCGGTGGGGTCATACAGACGCATCAGGAGCTTGACGAGGGTCGTTTTCCCCGCCCCGTTGTGACCCACCACGGCAACATGCTCTCCCCGACGTATCTTCAGGTTAACGTAGCGCAGTGCGTCAGCCGAAGCGCCGTCGTAGCGGAAGGAAACGTTTTTGAATTCGATATCCCCGACCGGCGGCTCCGATCCGTTCACATTGGGCGAAACCTTGGGCTCGGTCTCCATAAAACTGCGGTAATCGCGGATGTCCAAAGCGATACTGTAAATTTCGGAAACTGTGCCCGTGATGCAGTTTGCAACCGAGGAAAGCTCGCTGACCAGATTCATTGCCACAAGACAGTCGCCGTACATCATGGTACCGGACACCAGCGTTCGGTAAACGGAATAGACCCGCACGACCCACCCGGACAACAGGCTTTCCCCCATAGAGGTCAGCTCCTGCACAAGCGCAATACGAAGTCCCTTGGTTTTTACAAGCCGCATAAATTCCTTCACGGAATCGGAAAAGCGGCGTTGCATCACACGGTGTATATTGGTCAGACGCATTTCCTTTGCGAATTCCGCCTCATAAAAGGTGCGGCGCGCATAATCCTTGCGGCGGTTGATCCTCTGTTGCTCCACGCGGTATTCATAGCCCTTCTTCTGCATGAGCATCCGCAGAGGAGCAAACAGCCACGGCACCGCCACAAACGCAAACAGGACCGGGTCAATGTCGATCAGAAGATATGCGCTCATAAAAACGCCGAGCAGGGTGGATACCGCACTGCCGATACAGCCGATCACGTCCCCGATCGCCCCCGCTCCGTTGGATACGGCGCGGTCATACACTTCAAACGCCGCCGGATTTTCGTAATTTTCGAGATCAATCTCCGGTGAACGGCGGTAGATCTGCATGTTCTGGCGCCGCTCGCATCTGCGGTCAATGAGCGGTGAGATCAGATTATCATAAACTGCACGCGCACCGTCAATTGCCAGATTGAGAACGATCATCAGGAGCAAATACAGCAAAATGACCTCGACACGTTTCCCCTCCTGCATCCCGTTTACCGCAAACCGAAGCATGTAGGTGTTGGAAAAGAAGGAGAGCAGATTGGCAGACGTCCAAAAGAAGATCTGACATGCAAACTTTAACGGATAGATCCTGAGCATCTGTCGGCATGCATAGCCGAAGTTCATAATGATCTGCAAAATTGATAATTTCAACTTGGAGTTGTGTTTTTCACTTTTCATAAGCTAACTCCGAAAAAGTATTACCCGGATTCAGGTAACATAATGAATACCGAGAAGAAGCATTGGAAGCAATGCCAAATGAATTATTATAATCAGATACGAAATGCGTTCGGATAACTAATGGTTAAAAGATTATTCCACAGTATTTACAATACCCTGCGCTTGCCGAAGTTCCATCAGGGAAGTGATAACCTAAATCGACCGCTTCTGCAACAGTCATAGCAGCCCGACTACATTTTGGGCATTTCTTTTGTCCGCGATCATTTTCCGAGGCATACAGTGCGTACAATTCCACACAGATTTCATTTTCGTATACAGGTTTTCTAAGCATTTATGAATACCTTCTTTCTCTCAATGTACATTCCGTATCTGATTATATGCAATATTAATATGCCTTTCAAGCAAAGAATTGTATTATGTCCTCGCTCAAAGACTCGGCACCTATTCTACTGTTAAGATATGTTTTTATTTGGGTACTGGAAGATAGAAAATCAATTTTCCGCTCAATTTCTCCATTATTCAACTTCATGTCTTGATTGATAAAAGCCATATCTTTTCTGTTAACAGGAAACAATACTAAAGCAATCACCTTAGCGTTACCAACACTTTCAATAAATTTTATACTTTTCTCAATATAGTGAACACTATCAAAAGGATTCACGCACAGTACAACCGCGTCGGGTGCTGTACCAATCAAGAATTCATAGGATGAAAAATTGAGATTTGTCATAATATTAACATTATACGGCACAGTACTCGATTGACACCCTGTAATGATGATATCAGGATCTTTTCTTTCGATATCCCACATCGCCTCATTCAATATACGGATCGCGTCATATCCATCCACATAAACGGAAGAATTATAACCCATAGGATATACATAATCAAAGCCAAAAAGATAACCGTGGGGTTCCGTGCCAAGCTGCCCCACCTTGTATTTTTTCTTTTGAAGTGCCCTTCTCAAAAATAATTGAAGAGTATATTTCCCTTGGCGTGAACTGGTACCGTATACTCCTATAACAGGTTTCGCAGATTTTCTCAATTTGTCGAACCTATTTGGTTTAATCATTTGCTTATCAACATATGGAGAATAAATGTCACCTATTTTGTCATGGGATAGGCCACCTAAATATTGACGAGGATCATCAAAGCAATATAATTTCTTTCCATGTTTCATGCAATTGGCTATAATCGTATGAAGGGAATTATCATGCGCGAGCGAATGCATTTCATTGCAATGACCGCATACAAACAGTTCAAAGTCGGAGGACCAGTCTAAATCACTTATAGGCCTAATGATTCTATCATTGCACTCCGAGCCAACAATTGTACGAATACTTTTGTTATTGTTTATACTTATACGGTAATCATAGAAACCAACTATATCTAAATTGAGCATAGATTCAAATCGCGCCATAGAGTGAATTTCCTTATTAAACGGAAACACAACTGCTTTCGGCTTCTCTTTTGAAAATCTTATGGAGCTCCATTCCGGTAGTCTGATTTCTTCACTGCTGCGCGAATTATGGAGCGAACAGTCGCAATTACCCGGATGCATGTGATCAAAAGAAACCAAGGTTGGGTTTGAAAGCATCGCAAATTTTCTCAAAAAAGCAATGCATTGACAGTAGAAATCCTCGCCCGTAGAGCACGCAATATTTTTTAGTAATTCGCAGATGCATAACTAGTACCATTCGCCAGTATTTTTCTTTCATCAGCATCAAAAGCATGAAAATACGCAGATGAAGCTCGAACATTAATGATACTGTTTTCAATATACTCAAATTCATCCCGTTTTGCACATGTAGGAGAACAATCCACACCGATTACCTCCTCAAATCCCGCCGGGTATGAGATAATCCCTTGATTGGAATAAGCAGAAACAATAACAGTTCCCCTGTTTCTGATTCTCACAATAAGATCATGAAGCCGTGCATAATTGTCCAGGCGAACAATCCCCATACTGATATTCAGTATCTTGCAAACAATATTTGATGACACTATATATTCAAGTGCGCTGCAAAGTTTGTCAAAAGAGAATCCATTGTAATCATTGCATACCTTAATCATATATACAGATGCTTCCGGATTCTTTGCAAGAATTAAATTCAATATCGAGCTTCCGTGTCCAATACTATCATGGATATCATCCTTGCTTCCAACTCCGGACAAGTTGACTCCGCCAATAATCTTACTTTCCAACAGATCGTTGACTCCACTATCAATAATGACGACATCAGCTTTCATAGCACACCTCGAAATTATACTTCGCTCCCAGTTAATTTGATTACCGTTTCAAACAAATGAATCGCCGAAACCACCAGATTGAGACTCAGCAAATCCGTCGGAAACTCAATGTCGAACTCATCCTCCAAAGCCACGATAAGCGATACAAACTTCAATGATGAAAAGTCAGTTTGCTCGACCATGTTATAATCTTCTTTCGGAAAATCCGAAGGAAGAACGATCCCCTGTGATTCCAAACATTTAAGTATTCTCTCTTGCACAACTCATTACCCCACCATATTTAAATATACAGTCAGTGATCATTTCACTGCAAGACTGCACCTTGCCGACGAACATCAAAGTGTCCAAAACAACGCGTCACGCAGGAATGACACATGTATATTTTGCTCGTCTGCACTCATTATACCATAAGCAATAAAACATGTCAATATATTATTTTCGAAATAGTATTGCTTTTTGCCTATTTTTGTTGTATTCTTGTGGAAAGGATCGGATTTTGACGGAGATGGAATGGAAAAAAGATATCAATGAGAATGTGCGAAGCGGTATTGTGGAGCTTTTAATCCTGCAACTGCTGAGCGAAAAAGAGATGTACGGATATGAAATTCGTAAAGCTCTTGCCCAAAGAACCAATAATGCCTTCGAGATGAAGGAAGCGTCCCTTTACGGTCCGCTGTACCGAATGTCATCGCGCGGGCTGATTTCGTCACGCAAAGAAGTGGTAAACGGAAAGCGTTTTCGGGTTTATTATCGGATCGAGGACTTCGGTCGGCAATACCTTGCATACGGGATCGAACAAATTCGCTATGTGTTTTCCGGCGTTATGAATCTGCTCGACGGAAAAGATGAAACCTGTGAGAAAGAAAACATCAATGAATCGTAAAACAGTCAAACAATATCTGAAACTTGTATCGAAACGACTTTCTGTTCCAAAAGCGTTGAAAACAGCCTTTATCCATGATTTCAGGGAATCTGTCGCATCTTTTGCGACAGAACATGAGGATGTCACGGTAGATAACTTGTTTCATGAATTCGGAACGCCGGACGAATTAGCGCACGGTTTTGCAAGCCGGAAGGATTACGAAACGTTGCTGAAAAAGGCAAAGAAGGTCACCTTCCGTTGGAAGTTGATCAGCTTTATTGCCGCAATACTGATTGTTGCGTTGATTTTGCTTTTGGTTTGGATTGTACACGAAACTTCAGGTGCAATAGTTGTATCAAATCATTATGCATAACATACATAAAAGAAAAAGAGAACCATCATGAAAAAAGCGTTTATGTCCGTTCTATTAATCATTGCAATGCTCTGCGCCTCGATCTTACCGATTTATGCCTCGGATTCCGGATCCGAAACCATTCTGAACGAGGACGGTTCCTCTA
>ERZ825137.5916-NODE-5916-length-11005-cov-3.834064_pt1 | contig 11005 bp, 8 predicted proteins | sample MGYA00519873_ERZ825137 | MGnify/ENA primary metagenome ERZ825137 (study PRJEB31778, sample SAMEA3449190) | human gut metagenome | biome: human gut; feature: human-associated habitat; material: faeces | place: United Kingdom | collected 2010/2012 ... | reverse complement strand
TGATCTTTTGGTTACTTTTGGATCAAGCCAAAAGTAACAGATAAATCATCATTTAAAGGCTCTAATCTTCTTAGAAACTATACTGTACCGCCAGATTCACCCGGTTCGCATGACGTGTGTCACCGTTGAAATCCGTACGCCAGCCGCGCAGATATTCGGCTCCGGCCTGCAGGTCGGACGTGATGTTCCAGAAAAGCGTGGCGTTCAGGTATTGTCCGTAGCGGTACTGGTCGGAAGCAGTAACAGGATAACCATCATGGCTATACAAGCGTGACTGCCCGTATGTACTGGTGATAAACACTTTCGGAGAGAAATTATACTGCATGCCGGCAAACCAGCCCATCATCGGGAGCACCTGCATCTTCCCTTCTTTTTCAGGATTCGGGACCACATCGACATTCAACATGCTCATGTCGTTCAGGAACTGCCCGATACCTTTGCCATACACACCCTGTCCATAGACCTGCAAACGATTCGTCAGGTTAAAAGTGGCAGAAGCCAGAACACCCCATCCGATCTCCGATTCCGCTTTGCGGGCCGTCAAATCATCGTAGGTCATGCTCCTGATAATAGCCGCAGCCCGGAAATGGCTTTTAGGGTTCCAGCCATACTGCACGTAGACCGGGAAGTTCGGCATCCGCTGCTTGGCAATACTGACATACTCGTTTGTCAGCCCGTCCACAACCGGCATTTCCACACCGATACCGGCTTTCAAGCCTTTGGCAAACGCATGTTCGTAACGGATCTGTGTGGCATGATAGATCGACATCCCGTTAGGACCGGCAAAGTCGATCGTGGCAGGCACATTGCCCAAGTCCATGAACGAACCATAATCGTAACCCGCCGTAAAGCCTCGTGCCGACACATAAGCATTCCTCAACTCGAATATCTTGCCGCTTCCACCGCGGAAGTTACCGGCCGTATACACCACGAAATCGCCCAAGAGATCCGTATGCCCGACCAGCTTCAGGAAGATCGTGCTCGTAGTGGCGTCCATCTGGAACTGGTTCCGTACATACGACTGTCCTCTGCCGGGAATCAATGCCGGGTAAAAGTCGATATTATCGGAAATACCGCCAAAATCATATTCGGCTGCCAGTTTCACATATCCTCCGATACCGAGAGCAAACTTGCCTTTCCGGTCTGTCAGCAGGAAACGGGGCGCTTTCGGTTCGTGGAAACGGGGACTCTGTGACGCATTCATGATCCGGATAATCTCATTGCCCGCCTTATCGATCGTGACGAACATGACGGAATTCGGTTCTTTATCCTCAACCACCACTTTCTGAGCCTGGGAATGGGTAGAAAGCAATCCCATTCCGAGCAGTAGAACTGCGCTTTTCAACAATGTTTTCATAAATATGCTTTTTGTTTAGATGAATTACCAACTTGAACAGATGCCAACGGAAAAGGTTGTGTCAAATGATTGCTTTAACGAGTAAATATCACTATTTTTGTTGCCATAATACAAAAATAAGATGAAGATGAAAAAGCTGTTTGCTATATGTTTAGTGGCCCTCTCGGCTCTGATATCCGTCCATTTGCAAGCGCAAGAGGTTGAAACGCTGGTACTGATCGACACCGATATGGGAAAGATCAAAGTGAAACTTTTTAACGACACGCCCCAACATCGTGATAATTTTATCAAAAATGTGAAGGAACATCGCTATGACGGACTGTTGTTCCACCGTGTCATCAAACAATTCATGGTACAGGCAGGCGACATTAATTCCAAAGACGCCCCGATGGAACAGCACTTAGGTGACGGAGATCTGGACTACACCATTCCGGCAGAGATCGTCTACCCGAAGTATTTCCATAAACGCGGCATGTTCGCCGCCGCCCGTACAGGCGACGAAGAGAACCCCGAACGCGCCTCGTCGGCCACCCAGTTCTATATCGTAACCGGCAAGTTCTTTACGGAAATGGAGCTAGACAAGATGGAGAAGGAACAAGGCATCACCTTCACCCCCGAACAACGCCAAGCCTATATGCTGGAAGGAGGCACGCCCCACCTGGACGGTAAATACACGATTTTCGGCGAAGTCGTAAGCGGCATGAAAGCAGTCGACAAGATCCAGTTCACCGAAACGAACGCAGACGACCGTCCTGTCAAGAACATCAAAATCAAGTCAATGAAGATAGTCAACAAATAAACAACAAAGAATGGAAACAAAAGAAACATTAGTGGTGATGGACACCACACTCGGAAAGATAAAATTCAAATTATACAACGATACACCTCAGCACCGCGACAATTTCATCAAGCTGGCAAAAGCCGGACAATACGACGGCCTGCTGTTCCACCGCGTCATCAAAGACTTTATGGTACAAGGTGGCGATGTCACTTCCAAAGACGCCCCGATGAACAAGCAGTTAGGAGCCGGCGACTTGGGCTATACCATTCCGGCAGAGTTCAACTATCCCCAATATTTCCATAAAAAGGGAGCCTTGTGCGCCGCCCGCACCGGAGACGAAGTGAACCCGGAAAAAGCATCGTCAGCCTCACAGTTCTATATCGTCACAGGCAAGAAATATTCGGAAGCCGAACTCGGCCAGATGGAAAAGCAGATGGAAGGACGCCTGAAACAGGCCATCTTCAACCGCCTCCAGACAGAGAACAAGTCCAAGATCATGGAACTCTACCGCAGCGGCAATAAAGAAGAGCTCGCCGTGCTCCGCGACACCCTGATCGGCAAGACCGAACTGGAGGCCGAAAAGCGTAAAGACGAGACGAAGATGCCTTCCGAACTGCGCGAGACCTACAAGACGATCGGCGGCGTGCCCTTCCTTGACAACCAGTACACCGTCTACGGCGAAGTGGTGGAAGGACTGGACGTAGTAGACGCGATCCAACAAGTAAAGACAAATAAGCAAGACCGCCCGACGGAAAATGTAGTAATTAAGTCGGTAGAGGTTTTGGAATGATGCAACTTTCGGTTTACAAGGAACATTACAAAGAAACGATACGCCTGGGTGTCCCGATCATGTTGGGACAGCTGGGCATTATTGTTGTAGGCTTTGCCGACAACATCATGGTCGGGCATCACAGTACGGCCGAGCTGGCTGCCGCCTCGTTTGTCAACAACTTCTTCAACCTCGTGTTCATCGCAGGGATGGGATTTTCCTATGGACTGACTCCCATCATCGGAGGGTATTTTGCGCAGAAAGAATATGCAAAGGCAGGCGAGACACTGAAAAACAGCCTTTGTATCAACCTCATCGTGGGATTGTTACTCAGCCTCTGCATGTTGACACTGCTTCTGAACATCCATATCCTGAAGCAGCCGGAAGAGTTGATGCCCTATATCGTGCCTTACTATATCCTGCAACTCTTCTCGGTCATTTTCGCCATGCTGTTCAACTCGTTCAAGCAGTTCAGCGACGGCACGACAGACACGGTCACCCCGATGTGCGTCATGTTAGGAGCCAACGTGCTCAACATCATCGGGAACTACTTGCTGATATACGGCAACTTCGGATGTCCTGAACTTGGGCTTACCGGAGCCGGTATCTCGACACTCGCCAGCCGTATCCTGACATTCGGGATATTCTGCGTCCTGTTTGCCAAGCATTCCCGTTACAAACTTTACAGGGAAGGGTTCAAGAAAGGGACAGTCAACCGGGCGAACATAGGCAACCTGGTCCGCCTCGGCCTGCCGGTCGGCTTCCAGATGGGAGTCGAGACAGGCTCGTTTAGTCTGAGTGTCATCATGATGGGGTGGCTGGGAAGCACGGCGCTCGCCGCCCACCAAGTGGCAGGCGTGATCACCACGCTCGGCTTCATGGTCTATTACGGCATAGCGGCGGCGGTTACCATACGGGTAAGCAACTTCCGGGGCCGGAACGACTGGCCTGCCATACGGCACGCATCTTTTGCCGGCCTGCATCTGGTCATGGGGACGGCAGCCATCGTTGTTCTCCAGATCGGGATTTTCCGCAACATCATGGGATATATCATCACTCCGGAAAAAGAGGTGGTCGAACTGGTCGCCCTGCTCGCCTGGTCAGTGATCCTGTATCAGGCAGGCGACGGGCTGCAAATCCTTTTCGCCAACGCTCTGCGAGGCATCTCGGATGTCAAATACATGGCTTATATGGCTTTCTTCTGCCACTTCGGACTGGCACTTCCCATCGGTTACCTGTGCGGGTTCACTTTTGGTTGGGGAGCCATCGGCATCTGGTGCGGCTTCCCGATCAGCCTGACCACGCTCGGACTGTTACTTTGGAGACGTTTCAATCGATTGACAATAAAAAAATAGGGTATGACTAAAGATATAACAGCAGAACACGTATTAAACGACCTGCGCTACCTAACGCTGCTGGCACGCAGCTTTCCGACGGTGGCAGACGCCAGCACGGAAATCATCAACCTGGAGGCCATCCTGAACCTGCCGAAAGGGACGGAGCATTTCCTGTCCGACATCCACGGCGAGCACCAGGCTTTCAACCATGTGCTGAAGAATGCATCCGGTGCGATCAAACGGAAAGTGAATGAGATATTCAGTAACACGTTGCGCGACTTCGAGAAGAAAGAGTTGTGTACGCTGATCTATTACCCGGAACAGAAACTCGAACTGGTCAGGTGTAAAGAGCCCGACCTGGACGACTGGTATCTGATCACGTTGAACCAGCTGGTGCGCGTCTGCCGGAATGTATCGTCGAAATATACACGCTCGAAAGTCCGCAAGGCCTTGCCGAAAGAGTTTTCCTATATTATTCAGGAGTTGCTGCATGAATCGTCCGTCGAGCCGAACAAGTCAGCCTATGTAGACCAGATCATCCGCACGATCATCTCGACCGGCCGTGCCAACGACTTCATCATCGCCATGTGTAACCTGATACAACGGCTGACGATCGATATCTTGCACGTGATAGGCGACATCTACGACCGTGGCCCGGGTGCCCATATCATCATGGATACCCTTTGCGATTACCACCATTTCGATATCCAGTGGGGCAACCACGATGTGCTGTGGATGGGCGCGGCTTCCGGTAACCTGGGAAGCATTGCCAATGTGATCCGTATGTGCCTGCGTTTCGGTAATCTGGCGACGCTGGAAGACGGCTACGGCATCAACCTGGTGCCGCTTGCCACGTTCGCCATGGAAACATACGCCGACGACCCCTGTCATTATTTCGGGCCGCAACTGGACAAAGACGACACGAGGCATAACCAGAAAGCCCGACGCCTCATCGCACAGATGCACAAGGCCATCAGCATTATCCAGTTCAAGCTCGAAGCTGCCATGATAGACAGCCGCCCCGAATGGCACATGAAAGAGAGGAAACAACTGGAGCACATTGATTTTGAAAGAAAAGTTTTCGTGCGCGACGGGAAGGAATACGCCATGCGCGACTGTTATTTCCCCACCATCGACCCGAAATCGCCCTACAAACTCACGCCCGAAGAGCAAGAACTGGTCAACAAACTGCACCACTCTTTCAGCGTGAGCGACAAGCTGAACAAACACATACAATGCCTGTTCTCCCACGGTTGCATGTACGGGATATTCAACTCCAATTTGCTGTTCCACGCTTCCGTACCGCTAAATGCCGACGGAAGCCTGAAGGAAGTGGACATCAACGGAGAAAAAGTCAAAGGACGGGCTTTGCTGGACAAGATAGGCCTGGTCTTGCGCTCCGCTTTCAACAGCGACACCGAGCCTAAAGAAAGAAAGTTTGCCATCGACTATTTTTGGTATCTGTGGTGCGGTGTGGACTCTCCCCTGTTCGACAAATCCAAAATGACTACTTTCGAACGCTATTTCCTGGAGGACAAAACCACCCATACCGAAGAGAAAGGGTATTATTACAGATTGAGGGACGACGAGAAAGTCTGCGACATGATTCTCGATTCGTTCGGAGTCACGGGACAGCACCGCCACATCATCAACGGCCACGTCCCGGTACGCGTAGGGCGCGGAGAGACACCCATCAAAGCCAACGGCAAACTGATGGTCATCGACGGCGGCTTCGCCAAGGCCTATCATAATACGACCGGAATAGCGGGCTACACCTTGGTGTTCCACAGCCGGGGCTTCCAGTTGGTACAGCACGAACCGTTCACATCGGCCGAAGAGGCCATCAAAAACGGGACGGACATCGTGAGCACCACGCAAATCGTGGAAATGAGCACTCAACGTATGATGGTGAGGGACACCGACAAGGGTGCCGAACTGGAAAGCCAGATAGAAGAGCTGAAAGAATTGCTTTATGCCTACCGGCACGGTTTCATCAAGGAAAGTACCAAAAACAAGTTCCGCTATTGACGCGCAGCGCACGCGTTTCCTTCGCCTGCCCCACGAAGCGTCATCGTCCGGACGCACCGAACATTCGGTCTTCCGTACATATTATTTACCAGAAGAACATCATTGATTTACAACCGATTACAGTTGTAAAAAAGTTCTGCGCCAAACGATAAATCGTTCTCAGCAGATTGATAAATCATTCTCAGCAGAACAAAATTTCGTTTGGCGCAGAACGTTTTTTGTATATCATTCTTCCTTTTCACGCTTCCCGAACAGCAGTTGACGGTCGCGCTCGCAAGCCGGAACGGCCCATGCTTCCGGCACCAAACGCCATTGGTACAAAGGACGGGCGTCAATCTCGCCCTTGCCCTTGATATATTCTATGATACATGCACGCAAATCCTTATCCGTACTGGACAGCAAGCGTTCGTTCAACTTCTCGTGAGGAATGCCGGCACCTTTGGTAAACAGCTCCCCTCCTCCGTTTCCACGGTAGGAATTGACGACCACCGTGTACCACGTTTCAAATCCGAATGCACTTCCGTCCGCCATCCCCGTCACGCGGATTTTCTCGCCGTAGGGTTTCGTCACGTCCACCGTGTAACAAATACCGGCAGCCGAATCGAAGTTGTAGGCCAGATGCTTGAAACCCAAACGCCGGCCTTCGTCCAATACATAGTCCAAAAGCATCACGTGGTCGTCCGGCGTTTTCATCTGCGCCGTCCAAAGTCCGTAACTCATCTCCAGCATATCCTTGATTTCCTGTCCGGTAAGCCGCATGATGTACAGCACGTCGTCGTAACGGTAAAGATTGAACACGTCGCGCACGCACACGTCTCCCTCCTTGATGCTGGCCGCAAAAGAGACCGGAGCGGCAAACGACACCTGGGCACCCGTGGTTTCCAACTGCGCCCGGTGGACAATGTCTACAAAAGCCGAGGGGCCGAAATAAGCATCCTGACTCTCTATCGTATGCACGAACCTTCCGATTTTCTGCCCTACGTAATACTCCGTATTGCGGATATAACGGCTGAAATAACGCTGCATGTATTTGGATTCTTCGCCTTTATAGTACGACAAATCTGTTATTTTCCCCTTCACGGACACCACACGGTTGCCCTCCCGTCCCGTCTCTACGTCTATATCGACCTCGCCCACCGTTACGGCCATGCTCGAGGGAGCCAGACAAAGCACCTCTTTGCCGTCGGGACCTTTCACCGTTTCACAGTTCTTCATGTGGTCATGCCCATAGCACACGACATCGAATCCCGCCACTTCGCGAGCTACGTCCAAAGCCGCGTTCTCCGCATAGTCCGGCGTAACGATGCCGCCCTCCTTGCCGGAATGGAACAGTCCGACGAGTACATCCGGCTGCTCTTTCTCCCGAATCAGGGGAACCCACCGCTTTGCACAAGACACCATATCCTCAAACTCCAGGCCGTCCCACAAAGCCGGCGGAAGCCAGTTCGGCACAGCCGGGGTAGTCATCCCCATTACGGCTACTTTCACACCGCAACGCTCCAATATGCAATAGGGAGGCAAGTAGCATCCGCCCCTCGCCCGGTCTATCACATTGGCCCCCAGCACCGGAAAACGGCAGGCGGCCGTCCAACGGTCGTACACCGCATGCCCCGTCTCGATGTCATGATTCCCCATCGCACCCACATCGTATGCCATATAGTTCATGATTTCCGCTGCCAGATTCTTTCCGGAAGAAGCCACGAAATTACTGTAATACACCACGGGGCTTCCCTGCAATATGTCCCCGCCGTCCATCAGCAACAACCTTTTGCCATAAACTTTTCGCAACGACTGCACGTAGGCATACACTCGCGAAAGGCTTCCCCTTACGGCATGATTGTTCACATAATCCCGCATGAAAAAAGTGCCATGCACGTCACTGGTATGCACAATTTTTAAACTCACTATCTGTCTCTCTGCCGTACTATTTGCCATAATCTTCCCTCTGAAATTGAATCTTCCATGCAAAAATAACAATAATGCCGTCTTCTACAAACAGATTGGCATCTTATTTGTTGCAAATTATGCAGAAAGGAGATTTTTAACTATGGCATTTATCGATTATTATAAAATAATGGGTATCAGCAAGGATACTCCGCAAAAGGACATCAAGGCCGCTTACAAGAAAAGGGCCAAACAGTTCCACCCGGACCTGCATCCCGACGACCCTAAAGCCAAAGCCAAATTCCAGGCACTGAATGAAGCGTACGACGTGCTGAACGATCCGGAAAAACGGGCCAAATACGACCAATACGGCGAACACTGGAAAATGGCAGGCATGGGCGGCGGTGCCACAGGCGGTGCAGACGCAGGCGGCTTTGAAGGATTTGACTTCAGCCAGTTTACAGGAGGAGGCTTCTCGGACTTCTTCACGCAAATGTTCGGCGGAGGCGGCGGACGCGCACGCAGCTACCGCAGCGGCTTCAAACGGGGATTCGACCCGTTTGGAAACGAAAGCGGGACTGTAAGTTATGCCGACCGTGAGTGCACGGTAAACATCGACATGTACACGGCGTTGCTGGGCGGCTCCATCATCGTACAAACCCCGGAAGGCGACAAATTGAAACTGAAAATAAAGCCCGGCACACAGCCCGGCGCCAAAGTCCGCCTGAAAGGCAAAGGCGACATGCATTCCGACGGTACGCGCGGCAACCTGATTCTGACATACAACGTGCAACTCCCTGCCAGCCTGAGCGAAAGGCAAAAAGAGCTGTTGCAACAAATGAGAATGGGATGAAGATAAGGAAATATGTTGTAAAATCCGGAGAAAAGTGCGATATTTGCACCGGATTTTAAACTTCAATATCAAGCAATATGAACGACAATATCACACCCTACGTCAGATACATTGGCGCCGACGACAAGGATTTGGACTTATTCGAGAGCCAATACGTCGTACCACAAGGCATTTCGTACAACTCATACGTTATCACGGACGAAAAGATAGCCGTGATGGACACGATAGACCAGCGTAAAACGGAGGAATGGACAGTTCGTCTGGAAGAAGCCTTGGAGGGAAGGACACCGGATTATCTCATCGTGCAGCATATGGAACCTGACCATGCGGCCAACATCGGATGGTTTGCCGAAAAATATCCCGAGGCCACAATCGTAGCCAGTGCCAAGGCCATCCAAATGATGCCTCAGTTTTTTGAAAAAGTCAACTTCGCAGGACGTACGCAAACCGTCAAGGAGGGCGACACGCTCTGTCTGGGACAACATACCCTGAAATTTATCATGGCGCCGATGGTACACTGGCCGGAAGTGATGCTGACATATGAAGAAAGTGAGAAAATCCTGTTCTCCGCCGATGCTTTTGGCAAGTTCGGCGCACTCTGCCATGAGGGGGAATGGATAGACGAAGCCCGCCGTTACTACTTCAACATCGTCGGAAAATACGGGGCGCAAGTACAGGCTTTGCTGAAGAAAACCGCCGGTCTGGACATCGCCATGATTTGTCCGCTCCACGGGCCTGTCTTGAAAGAAAACTTAGGGTATTACATCGGGCTTTACGATACTTGGAGCAAATACGAACCGGAAACGGAAGGAGTTGTCGTGGCTTATGCCTCCATACATGGAAATACGGCTGCCGCCGCACGCCGGATGGCTGAAATCCTAAGCGAAAAAGGAGCCGCCGAAGTCATGCTTATCGACCTCTGCAGGGACGACATGGCTCTGGCCGTGGAAAGTGCATTCCGTTACAGCAAGATGATTGTGGCCGCATCCTCATACGATGCAGGGGTATTCCCCCCGATGTTCGACTTCCTGCACCATCTGCAAATCAAGAATTTCCAGAAACGCCGGGTGGGCATCATCGAAAACGGCTCTTGGGCACCTACCGCCGGACGCATGATGTCGTGCATGTTGTCGGAAATGAAAAACATGGAAATCATGGAACACATGGTCACGATTAAAAGCAGCATGAAGAAAGCCGACCTCTTGCAAATGGAAGAATTGGCCGAAGAACTCCTTGCCACAGAATAAAAGAAAGCCGGCACTTAGCAAAGAAATCAGAAAAGCGGGAATGCAATGAAAAGCACTTCCCGCTTTTTGTTTTTCACCTGCCACACCCTTCCGCAAGCCTCCCTTCCAACCACGCATCAATCAACATGCGTGCCATGGAGACCTTTCCGGGTATGTCCGGCAATTTGTCACGATTAAACCAACCGCCGTATGCGATTTCGCTACGTTGCAAATGTAAGTCTCCCTCCACATAGTCGGCATAAAAACCAATCATCAATCCGCAAGGATAAGGCCACGGTTGGCTGCCGAAATATCGGATATTCTCCACACGTACGCCAGTTTCTTCCATCAATTCGCGGCGCACACATTCTTCGAGCGTCTCTCCGGTCTCCACAAAACCGGCCACCAGTCCGTAATACTTCCCACGAAGATTATGGGCATGCACCAATAGAATGCTATCTCCCCGGCGTACCAATACGATGATGGCCGTGGCCAACTGGGGCCAGACTTCTTTCCCGCAGTTCGTGCAACGTTTGCTGATATCCGTATGCAACTTCATCGGTGCCCCGCATACTCCGCAAAACTTCGTATTCTTATCCCAATAAAGAATCTCGGCTCCCTTTCCGGCCTTCAAATAAAGTTCGCGGGGCAGAACGTCGTATGAGGCCCGAAGTCCAGTCATGACATAGCGTTCGTCTCCCACCACCGGCATATCAATGCTTACCGCCCGGCATTCCCGCCCTTCCAACGGGGTCAGCCGATGCACGATA
>ERZ825137.5913-NODE-5913-length-11012-cov-3.048736_pt1 | contig 11012 bp, 8 predicted proteins | sample MGYA00519873_ERZ825137 | MGnify/ENA primary metagenome ERZ825137 (study PRJEB31778, sample SAMEA3449190) | human gut metagenome | biome: human gut; feature: human-associated habitat; material: faeces | place: United Kingdom | collected 2010/2012 ... | reverse complement strand
TTAACTTCACAACGATCTCTTCTGCGATCTCTTCCACAGTCTTATAATCTGTGTTCACTACAACATCTGCTGCCGCTTCGTACTTTGGACGGCGTTGTTCCATCATATTAGAAATAAATTCAGTATTCTTATTCCCACGTAATAATGGTCTGTCATCATTGTCTTTGACACGCTCTAAGATCACTTCTGGAGATGCTGTTAATAAAACGACCTTTCCATTCTTCTTCATCTCAGCAACGTTCTCATCACGAAGCGCAACTCCACCACCACAGGAGATGATCTGGTTATTCTTCTTCTGAAGCTCAATCAAAAGGTTTGTCTCACAGTTTCTGAAATATGTCTCTCCATATTCTTCAAAAATCTTATTGATAGACATTCCTTCTTTCTTCACGATCTCTTCATCCATCTCTACCTGTGGAGATGCAAGGATCTTACTTAGATATGTAGAAACAGTACTCTTACCTGCTCCCATAAATCCGATCAATAAGATGTTATGTGTAAATAATGTCTTTGCCTGAATTCTTCTGCTGTTTTCTACAATATAAGTAAATATATCAAGAATCTCATCCTTATAGGTATTCTCATCCACATGTGTGAGCAGCATCTTACGCTGTCTCTTTTCCTGTTCTGGCTGAAGGATTGGCAATCCATTCTCTTTCTTGTAGACCATGATCTCTTTGATGATATCCATTCTCTCTTCTAATACAGAGACAATCTTCTTATCACACAGATCTAATCTCTCTCTAATCTCTTCTAACTGACTCATCTTCTTGTTCTTTCCTTTTCTATACTAAATGTCCCCATACTTCTCAGATAACGAAGTGTGGTCTTGTTCAGTATATCATACATTCCTATATTTTTTCAATTCATTGCCTCTATAATTTAGGCAAATTCACTTTGATCTGTGATAAATGAAATAAAATCTTTCACAACCGGTGTCAGATATTTTTCTTTTTTTAGTACAAGATATATATATCGTTCGATCTCTGGTGATATGATCGGACGAACACACACATCCATTGTATCAAGAAGCGGAATCTTTGGAACAATCGCAATTCCAAATCCTGCTGCAACAAGCCCTGCAACAGAAGAATCTTCTTCCCCTTCATATGCAATCGTTGGTTGCCTTTTAATCCTTGAAAAACAACTGTCGATCACTGGCCTTAATCCACTGTTCTTTGTAAAATATACGTAATCATATTCAATTGTATCCAGAAGATCGATTTCTTCCTTTTGAGCCAATGGATGGTCCTTTGGTGTGATCAAAACCAGTTCTTCCTGACCAACCGGAATAAATTCAAGTTCATCTTCCCCTTCCACATAAGAAGAAAATGCAAGATCATATTTCCCATCTTTTAATTCTTCCACGATTTTCTTCGTCGTTCCCTGTCCAAATGAAAAATGAATATGATTCTTCCCTTTTTCTTCCAGATAACCTTTGATCAGATTTGGAATAAAATGACTTCCCAAAGTAAAGATATACCCCATATCAATAAATCCACCGCTGGTTCCTGATGTTTCTGTTACCACCCTTTTTCCTTCATCCAACATATCCAGCGACTGCTCCACATAACGTAAAAACAATGCTCCATATTTCGTTAATTTTGCATTTCTCCCCTGTTTTTCGAATAATTTCACTCCTAATTCACTCTCAAGACATGAGATCGCATGACTTAAACTTGGCTGCGTAATGGACAGCATATCTGCAGTTCTAGTATAGTGTTCTTCCTTAGCTAATGCCCGAAAATAGTACAAATGATTCAAATTCATAATCTATTCCCTTTCAATTCATAAAATTTATTTATGGATAGTATACCATATTCTTCATTGCATTTATATATCTACTTTGCTATAATTATTTTTAGAAAACTATTAAGCAAATTGGAGGATCATAATTATGGCAGCAAAGAATTTCCGTAAATTATTTGAACCGTACACAGTAAAATCTATGACATTAAGGAACAGAATTGTCATGACTCCCATTGGAACAAATTTTGCTGAGCATACCGGAGAAGTAAATGAGAGAATCATTGATTATTATAAACAGCGTGCAAAGGGCGGAACAGGTCTGATCACAATTGAAGCTGCGAGTGTTTATTCACCACAGGGAGCAAGCGGATCATACCAGCTTCGTATCGACCACGATAACTATATTCCTGGATTATACAGATTATGTGAAAGCATCCATGACTGCGGATCCAAGATCAGCATCTTATTAAACCATGCTGGTTCTGTAGCAAATGGTAAGATGACAAACATCCAGCCAGTATCTGCATCTGATATTCCATCCAGAGTTGGTGGTGATATTCCTCGTGCTTTAACAACAGATGAAATCTACACGATCGTTGATAAATTTGCTGAAGCAGCAAAACGTGCAGTTACAGCAGGATTTGATGCTGTTGAGATTCAGGCTGGACATGGTTATTTATTAAACCAGTTCTTATCTCCAACAACAAATGACCGTACTGATGAATTTGGTGGATCTAAAGAGAATCGTGCACGTTTCACTACATTAGTATTAAAAGCTGTTCGTGAGACAGTTGGTGAAAATATTCCTATCTTCTTAGGAATCAGTGCTGATGAACTTGCTGAAGGTGGTAACACATTAGATGATACATTAGAGATCGTTGAATATTTCAAAGATTACGTTGATGTATTTGATGTTTCTGCTGGACTTACATGTTCTATCCAGTACCAGTATGATGCAGATTACCTTCCAGATGGATGGAAATCTTATATGTCTAAATCAATCAAAGAAAAGACTGGAAAGCCTTGTCAGACAAGTGGTAATATCCGTGAACCAGAAGTTGCAAACCGTATTCTTGAAGATGGTGAAGCAGATCTGATCGCAATCGGACGTGGACTGATCGCTGATCCTGAATGGGTAAATAAAGTTCAGTTTGGTAACACAGATGATATCAATCGTTGTATCTCATGTAACAATGGATGTACAGCAACATTAGGGGATGAACCTATCAGATGCAGCATCAATCCTGCTCTTATTTCAGGTTCATTATATAAAGATAAGAAATTAAAGAAACCATGTAACGTTGTCGTTGTTGGTGGTGGTACTGCTGGTCTTGAAGCTGCATGCACAGCTGCTGAAGTTGGATGTGCAACTGTTCTGATCGAGAAATCAGGAGAACTCGGTGGACTTGCCAGACGTGTAGGAAAGATGCCTAACAAACAGCGTCTTGGATATTTCCCTCAGTACTTAGAACGTCGTGCAATGAAACTTAAGAACCTGTTTATCTGTAAGAATACAGAAGCTTCTATCGAATTTATCGAAGGTTTCAAACCAGATATCGTTGTTAACGCAACAGGATCCGTTCCTCTTCTTCCAAATATTCCTGGATTAAAGGAGAACTTAGAAGCAGGTAATGTATCTACGATCTTTGATCTGGTAGATCACGTAGATTCTTATCCAGAAGATTTATCTGGTAAGAAAGTTGTTGTGATCGGTGGTGGTAACGTAGGACTTGACGTTGTTGAATTCTTTGTTCCTAGAAAAGCTGATGTAACGATCGTTGAGCAGAAAGCTCACTTCGGTGAGAACCTTGACTTTATCACTAAGACTGGTTCTATCGAATTCATGAATAAGAATAAAGTAAATCAGTATCCAAACGCTTCTTTATTAGAAGTTAAAGATCACAGCTTTATTGTAAGACATGACTATAAAGATCTTGAATTAGACTTCGATTATGGATTTGTATGTCTTGGAATGCAGTCTGCAACTCCTTCTCTTCAGGAATTATACAACCACTTCATCTATGAAGGTGTTGAAGTACTTAATATCGGTGACAGTGCTCAGACACGTCGTATCATCGAAGGTGTAAAAGAAGGTCGTGACATTTTAGTTGCATTAGAACGTCAGGATTTCATCTAAGATCATAATTTTGATTTCAAACCTTTCTTTGAAAGATAAAAAATATATTGTAAATAATAAAAAACATGGGCCAGATAACAAAGATCTGACCCATGTTTTTTATTATTTCATTAATGTTTTTTCTTACGGTACTGCCACAACACAATCTTTTCAAAATAACGCTTTATGACGATCTGAATCTCTTCTTTCGGATTCATCGGTGTTACAAGAATACTATGTATACCTGTTCTGTTCGCTCCATAAACATCTGTAAACAACTGATCTCCAACGAAGAATGTATTCTTCTTATCCGTTCCCATCAATTTCATTGCTGTCTCATATCCTTTGATCGATGGTTTATTTGCTTTGTATACATAATGTTTTCCACCAACTGCCTCGCAGAACGCTTTCACTCTTGGTTCTTTATTGTTACTTGTAAAACAATACTGCATCCCCATCGCATCCAGTCTCTTAAATAACTTCTTTGCACGTTCATCTGCTGGTGCATTGTGTGGTACTAACGTATTATCGACATCAAAGATCACTCCTCGATATCCTTCTTTGTAGTATCGTTCGAAATCAATATCATAAGTACTTCTGATATCTTCGGACGGGTAGAATTTCTGAAACATAATTTATCTTCCTTTTTACATCTTTACATTGTTCAATCTTGTTTATTTTATAACAGCTTTTTACAATTAGCAAGAAGAAAACAAAATATGAGACCAGTTTTTTCAAAAATTCTAGTCTCATATCATTCATTTTATTTCTCTACACCACTTAAATATGCATTATAAATATCTTTTGAGATACTCTTCTTAATCGCATCATAAACTGGCCGTGCCTGCTTACGCATCTCTTTCTGTGTCTTTGCATCAAGTTTCACAATCTTTGTACCACTGTCTTCAATGGTTTTGATACGGTCTGCGATTCTCTTGTCAGATGCTTCTCTTGCATACACTTTCGCTGTCTGCGATGCCTGATCGATGATCTTCTGCTGGTCTTTTGACAGACTGTTATAGAATTCATCACTGACGATCAGCGAAATATAATGTGGCAGATGGTTTGTCTCTACAACATAATCCTGCTGTTCATATAATTTGCTGGAAACGATAACTTCGTAAGGATTCTCCTGTGCATCGATCGTTCCCTGCTGAAGTCCGATATAAACTTCGCTGAACGTCATTGGTGTTGGATTCGCTCCAAGTGTCTTCCAGAACTTCAAATGATAGCTGTTCTCCATGGTACGGATCTTCTGTCCCTTAAAATCAGAAAGATTCTCCCCTTTTTTATTTGTCGTCATAACACGGAATCCCTGATCGGCATATCCAAGTAATTTGTATCCACCCTTCTGATATACTTTCTCCATCTTCTGATAGAACTCTTCATTATCAACAGCTGCTCTTGCCTGTTGGATCGTTGTAAATGCACTTGGCAGGTCAAATACTGCGGTATCTGGAAGGAATGTTACCTGTGGTGCAGTATTCTGTACGACAAATGGGATATCCCCATCTTTACAACTCTCAAGAAGCTCACGGTCTCCTCCGAGTGTACTGTTTGGATAAACTTCGATCTTCATCTTTCCATGACTTAATCTGGAAACTTCTTTTGCAAACTTCTCTGCATAAAGCTGCGTTACCGTATCTTCCGGACTGGAAGTTCCAAGCGGCCATGCATATCTTTGTACTTCGTCTTTCTTTTGTTTCTTCTTGCATCCAGATAAACTGAATAATAAGACTCCTGCAAGAAGAACTACGACGGATCTTTTTATGATTTTTCTCATGAAATCCTAAACCTCCTTATAAAAGTGCCAGACTGATCTGTGGAATAAATGTGATCAGAAGTAATGCGATCAGGAAGCAGATAATCAGCGGCATTGCTTTCTGTGCGATCTTCATCACTGGAATATCCGTTAAGGATGATGCCACAAATAAGTTGACTCCAATTGGTGGTGTAACGAAACCAATTGCAAGGTTTACAACCATCATAACACCAAAATGAATCGGATTCATACCGATTGCTGTAACGATCGGTAATAAAATTGGTGTCAAAATAAGAATCGCTGGTGTCGTATCCATGACCATACCTACGATCAACAAGAATATATTGATCACAAGCAAGATCACAATCTTATTATGGAAGTTACCTAAGATCCATGCACTAATGGACTGTGGTACACGCATCAATGTTAATACTCTTGAGAATGCAATGGATGCTGCCAAGATAAACAGAATAGGTGCATATGTTCTCACACCTTCTACCATGATTCCCCAGATATCTTTAAATTTCATGGATTTATAAATAAATAAGCTGACGATCAAAGAATAAAATACGGAAATAACCGCTGCTTCTGTTGGGGATGCGATTCCTGTGTAAATACATCCAAGGATGATAACCGGACTTAAGATTGCAAAAAAGCTTTCTTTAAATACTCCAATAAATCCCTTTGCATGTAACTGATCAATCTCTGCTGCGATCTTTTCCTTATCTTCTCCATGTTTTTTACAATAATAAATGGCATACACCATCAATAAAGCACCAATCAATAATCCTGGTACAACTCCTGCCATAAACAGATCACTTACAGATTCCCCAGATGCCATACCATACATGATAAATGGGATACTTGGCGGTATGATAACTCCAAGCCCGCCCGCAACTGCTACGATTGCTGTTGAAAATGACTTGTCATATCCTAAACGAACTAAGATTGGAATTGTCATACTTCCTACTGCTGCTACAGTTGCAGGTGCAGATCCTGAGATTGCTCCATAAAATAAACAGGTTACAATTACTGCACATGGCATTCCTGCCGTTAATTTTCCAATAAAAAATGCAAAAACATCAAAAATCTTCTTAGAGATTCCACCTTTTGCCATGATCATTCCAGATAATACGAACATTGGAACTGCAAGTAATGGGAAACTGTCGATTCCTCCAAGCATAGAACGAATAACAAACTGTCCACTTGCTGTAAATGACGGATCAAATGCTCCTGGAAGTACAGATACGATCCCAAGGGCGATTGAAATCGGAATTGCAATGATCAAACAAACAAAGAAGAGTAAAAATACGACTGCTGCTGACATTTATTTTTCCTCCTTTTCTTCATCTTTGCGGATCACAATCTTAAATTCAATGATCCAACGCTGGATGATACGAAATGCTACTAAAACAAAACTAAACAGCGGGGCTGCCTGAATATAATACATTGGAATCTGACATGCGGGACTTACCTGTCCACTTTCAAATGCACTCTTTAGATAAAGAACTGCATATGGAATCAGATATAAAAACAAGGCAAGTTCGATCGTGTGGTTCACCACTTTGAACAATGCTTTCCCTCTTCTTGGAAACATTGCTACAAACTGTTCAATTTTAATGGAAATACATTTCTTAGTACAATAACTAACACTGATAAAGCCTGACCAGATAAACAAATATCTTGTCAGTTCCTCTGACCATGAAAGGGAAGCTCCAAGTGCATATCTTGCAAATACCTGGATTCCCATGATCACTGTCATTGCAATCAATAATGCTACCATCAGAAATTCTTCCAGATTCTCATCAAGCCATTTTAGCATGATTCACCTCTTTCTACTTTCTATAACAAAAGTCTTTATTTTCACAAACTATGGCAAAACTTTAACGATTTGCCCTACTAAATTATACCGAAAAAATAGGATTTCAGCAAATATTTTTTATGTATTTAAAAAAGAGGAAAAGAATAACCAAGAATCTTCTCCTCTTCTGCATTTAATTTTTAAAGATTCAGTTCTTATAATCCCTGATTTTCATGAAGGAACTGAAGCATATTATTTAAGTCATTGACTGCTGCCTGTCCAGGTGCAGATGCTTTTTTCGCTGCTCCGAATGTAAGAGCAGATCCGAATACTTCACCGCAAAGACGGCTGATCAGCCCTGTTCCTGCCATAGACATTGTGATGATCGGACGATCTGCATGTTCTGTATACATTTCTTCTGTTGCACAAAGAAGTGTTAATACGTCACGTCTGCAAGTTGGCATAACTGCGATCTTAGGAATATCAGCACCAAGTTCCTGCATTTTGCAAAGTCTTCTTACGATTTCATCTTTTTCAGGTGTTTTGTCAAAATCATGGTTAGATGCAACAACTTTTACTCCACATTCGTGAGCTGCTGCTACGATCTCTTTTACGATCTCATCCCCTGTAAATGCTTCTACGTCTACAAGATCAACATATCCTGTTTTCGCAGCAGCGATATTTAATTCTTTATAAGGTTCGGCTTCGATTGCTTTTTCTCCACCTTCTTTTGATGTACGGAATGTGAAAAGAATTGGTGTTTCACCTAAAGCTTCTCTTAAATCTTTTAATACATCTTCTACTTTATCAAATTCGAAAACTCCTTCGAACCAGTCAACACGCCATTCAACAACGTCTACTGGGATGCTGTCAAATGTTTTCGCTTCTGCGATGATCTCATCTTTTGTAACACCTACGATAGGTACACAGATTTTAGGAACTCCGCTTCCGATTTCAACATTTCTTACTTTTACTGTATTCATTGACAATTTTCCTCCTATTGTCTGAACATTCTCCCGAAGCATAAACCTCGGGAGTTCCTGTTACCAATACTAATTAATTTTTAGATGCTTCTTCTGCATTCTTTAATAATACACCATATCTTACGTTTACGAAAAGTGCTAATAAGATTCCGATTGCTGTAATTACGATATTCATCATGATTACGCTTGTAGATGTCATTTTTGCAGCTGCTGTTAAGATTGTGTAGTTACATAAGCTAGATGCGATCATAACTAAACTTGTGATTGTTCCTTTGATTTTAGGGAACAGATCATTTACAACGGCTGTTGCCATCTGAAGTACTCCGCCTGCTGCTGCATATCCGATCACGAATGCTCCAACATAGCAAATCATAGGTGTCTTAATAATGTAAACTAATGCTAACATTACAAGAGAGATCGCTGGGTAGATCACTAGGAATCTTACCTGTTTGAATTTTGTGATCAATACACTTGTTACGAATAATGCTACCATTGTACCTGCAGAATAGTATGTCTGCATCACAGATACGTTCTGAGATGGGATTTTTGCAATTTCAGTACCAAATGTCTGAGCACAGTTTAACCATAACTGGAATGTAGCTGTACTTGTGAATCCGATCAGGATCAATGCAATACTCTCAATAGAGAAATGTGCATTCTTTAAGTTGCTGATGAAAGATTCAGATTTTCCTGCTTCAGATGTTGCTGGGAATGGAGCAAAGATTGCTAAGATTCCCATGATACCGATGCATACACCAGCGATAACTGGAAGCATTAAGTATGACATGCTTGTTCCTGCTACAACACCTAAGAAGAAAGGCATTAATAACTGTGCAACAGAAATGAAGAATTTGATCCCCATTGTTGCGATACCTGTATATTTGTAAATAATTTCAGTTACAGCTGGGTATGTTGCTGTATCTAAGAATGAGTTCGCGATACCACCAAGAACTGCTGCGATATAAGCAATTGTTGTATTTGGTGAGAATGCGATCCCTACTAAGAAAATAACGTATGAAGCACATCCAATGATCACTGATAAACGACGTCCTAATTTGTCAGATAAAGGTCCTGCAAATGGAAGGGAGATCAAACGTCCCAATCCTAATGCTGCTGCAATGGAGGTTACTGCCATAACATCTTTTAATCCCCACTGGCTTGCGAGCATTTCTTTTACTACCTGCTGACTTAAGATGGAACATCCGATTCCATGAATGAAATAGTTCAGATAAAGAACTAAGGCACTTGGTATGTATTTTTTATCCATTTTAATAATTCCTCTCGTTTGCTATATGGTTATGACTGATCTTAGTCATATTTGATATCTAATACTTCTTTCATATGGTCGATCGGCATATGTTTTCCTGTCCATAAATGGAAAGCAGCATCTCCCTGGAATAACATCATTCCAAGACCGTTCATTGTCTTACATCCAGCTTTCTTAGCAAGTCTTAATGTTTCTGTCTCTCTTGGAGCGTAAACTGTATCTGTTACGATCAGGTCTGGACGGAAGTATGTTTCATCAGGAACAACTGTCTGTCCTTCTAATGGTTTCATTCCTACACCAGTTGCCTGTGCGAATAAGTAGCTGTCTGCGATTTCTTCTCTTAATTTATCTTTGTCATCAAGATCGTAAAGATTTACGATACAATCTGTGTTTTCACGGATCTTCTTTACTGTTTCTTCAGCATTAGCCCAGAATTTATCTTTGATATTGAAGATTGACATTTCTTTGACACCGTCTAATGCAGCCTGAATCTCGATTGCTGTCGCAGCTCCACCAGCACCAGCGATTGTCATTTTTTTACCGATCACATCAATATCGTTGTCTTTTAATGACTGCATGTATCCGATACCGTCTGTGATATGTCCGATCAGTTTTCCGTTGTCATTTACGATCGTGTTAACAGCTCCTGCCATTTTAGCTGCTGGAGATAACTCGTCTAAGTACTGTCCTACAACTGTTTTGTTCGGCATTGATACGTTAGATCCAACCATCTTTAAAGCACGAAGTCCTTTGACTGCATCCTCTAATGTGCTGTTGTCAACTTCGAATGCTAAGTATGCATAGTCAAGTCCTAATGTTGCGAATGCTTCATTATGCATTGCAGGTGAGCTTGAATGTCTGATTGGATAAGCCATTAATCCGATTAATTCAGTATGTCCTGTGATTCTCTCTGCCATAATTTTACTCCTTAAATAATATGCTTGTTATTAGTTTCATTCACCCAAAAGTTAATTTTTTAACAACCTTATGGCTATATTATATTCCATATTGATTGATACTTCCAATATATCTTTTAGTGTTTTTTGATAGTCTTCAAAAAACATCCGGAATTTTTCAACTTTTTTGTCCGAAACTTGTTTGAATTCTCCCGATCCTATTTTAAAAACAGAAACAGCTCTGTCAAATTCGTCAGTTTCGGTCTTTTTAAGTTTTAATTTATTTGCTATTTCTCTTACAATTCTTGAACGCTGTGTATCATCACAAATTTCAAAGTCAGAAGATAATCCAAGTCTTTCAAAATTCCCGTTTTCTTTTAAAATTCTAAGTGCAAGCCCGTGAATTGTACTGATGTTTGGGAGCTGCGATGAATTTGA
>ERZ825137.5911-NODE-5911-length-11012-cov-8.632655_pt1 | contig 11012 bp, 9 predicted proteins | sample MGYA00519873_ERZ825137 | MGnify/ENA primary metagenome ERZ825137 (study PRJEB31778, sample SAMEA3449190) | human gut metagenome | biome: human gut; feature: human-associated habitat; material: faeces | place: United Kingdom | collected 2010/2012 ... | reverse complement strand
CTTTTTGAATGGTGTGTAGCAACTTTCATTCTACCAGAGTTTGTAAACTATGTCTCTTTCTTTTTGCGCAATTTATTGTACCTTATCCCTATTTTGAATAACTTTGTACAACATTCAAGTTGAAAAGCGTTAAAAAAGCTTCCAACAACATTCCTGTCATTGGAAACTCAAAATCATTTTTATTACCCACTTAATAATAAGCGTTTTAAGCGTCTGCTTCCATCTTTTATTGTTTTTTGATGGCTTATTCTCCGCAAAAGCTATTTCATTTTCTTCCGACTTTTCGTTTAGGGTTTAATTCGTCGATTTTTCATTCATGAGAATTTCTGCAGCTTCAAGCAGTGTTTCATCGTTTCCAACATTGCCCGGAAAAATGACATATGCAATGCCGGGAAAGCGGCTTTCCTCTCCCGTCTGCCAGACGGGGATTCCCGGACGGATTTGTCCAAGAACTTTTGCTCTCTTTACTTTTAGCGCACGCGTTCCGACATCACTGGAGGTAATGCCTCCCTTCGCAATGATAAAGGCCGGCGTAATTTTCAGGTTACCCACTACTGATTGAACCGCGTCTGAAATTTTCACACTGCGAATCAACGCTTCTTCCGGTGTATCGTTCGGAATGGTCAAAAGCTTGCGCTTGGTGTAAACAACAGGTGTTTTTCTTTTTACAATCCATTTCTCACATTCTGTCACAATCCGCTGGGTTTCCCGCTCAAGCGCATCTCCCTCAATCACCAAATCGCTGTTCATTTCGATTGGAATGATTCCTTCCAGCTTTTCCAGCTGTTCGAGTTGTTTCGTGGTTTTGGCCGTATGAGACCCCACCACCACAATGCCACCGCAATTCCGTTCCTTCGGAACCATCTCCTCTCGCGTCAGGAGTGGCTTATCAGAAATGTTAGCGAGCTCCTTTACGAATGCAGCAGCGCTTCGATAGCAAAACGTTTTTCCAGCCGAAAGCACCTTATAGAGCGCAATGCAGAATACCTTCACATCGTAATCATCGCAGGAATTGACGATGACCTTTCCAAACCCTTTGACTGCCATCAACTTTTCGGCAATTCGTTCAATATCGAGACTTCTCAGTTCTTCGATAGAGATGGAAAGTACGCCTGACGCTGAAAATACACCTTCCGTTTTCTCTTCAATGTACTCTTTCAGATCCGAATGCGTATAGCCGAAAGTCTTATCTGCCGCGAACTCCGTCTGTGCCGCAGGAACGAGCTCGTCGCCATAGCGCACATAATGCGTATCATCCAGCGTGTAGCGTCCTCCTTCCCTAAAATAGGGGAAAAGGATTTCGCCGTCAACCGCTGTTCCCAAAAGCTCTTCCAAGCCCTCGGCTATCAACCTCGTCTCCAGCGGATAATGGCCGCGCAGCGTAGAATCGCTTCGACTGATCATGATGAACGATTTCCCGCTTCTTCGCGACGCTTCTACCGCATTTCGAATGATTTCACGATGCACCGTGGTCGTTTGCTCAGCAGTCAAACCACGGCTGTTGGTCAGCACAAAAAAGCACTTATTTTCTTCTTCCAATCCACTTTGAAGGCTCTCCACAGACCAATCGGTATAAACTGAAATGTCATGCACAGTTTGAACGCCGGTAGGGTCATCATCCAGAACCAGTATTTTTCTGTCATCAGCCTTCACCGCTGCCTCAAGCATCCGATCTACTTCTGCCTTTTTTTCGTTCGGAAAGGGCTTAATGTCAGTAAATGGTCTTTTTTCTTCCACAGAGTCATGTTTCCTCCCTTCAACAGCGCCCTTCACTTCTGAACAAACGCATTTTTTCTTCTGTTGCTCTCTTGATTGCAGGAATCGCAAACGCCTGAAAATCCATAACCGATTTTTTCCCTGCGGCAAGCGCTTCCCCGCACGCCTCGCTTTGAGCTGTATTGATATCGGTAAAGATATTAATTTTTGCAATGCCGCAGTCAATCGCCCTGGAAAAATCGCCGTCCGTCAATCCGCTTCCACCATGCAAAACAAGAGGCACATCAACGCTGTCCCGAATTTCTTCAATCAAATCAAAATTAAGCTTCGGCGGCAGGCGATATGTTCCATGTGCATTCCCCACCGAAACAGCCAACGCATCCACACCCGTTCTCTTGACAAAATCTTCGGCTAAACGCGGATCTGTCATCATTGCGCGAGGCTCATTGATCGTAGAACCATCTTCGTTTCCGGCGACACACCCCAACTCACCTTCAACTGTTACGCCCATCGCATGCGCTATGCGGCAAATCTCTTCCATTTTTCGGACATTCTCTTCATAGGGCATGGCTGAACAGTCGTACATAATGGATGAAAAGCCCAGTCTAAGCGCCTGCATGCAGCCGTCAAATGTGCATCCGTGATCAAAATGCATCGCCACTTGAACCGAAGATCTTTTTGCCCGGCCAATCAGCATGCCTGCCAGCATCTCCAGAGAACAATGCTTCAAAAAACGTTCTGCCGTTCCGATAATCAGGGGCGCACACAGCGCTTCAGCCGCCTGAAACACGCCTTCCACCTGTTCGATTGTAACCACATTGAACAGACCTACCGCATACTTTCCTCGTTTTGCAGCAGGAAGGATATCATTGAGCGTAACCAGCATGGCACCTGCCTCCGATCTTCTCGATTTCCGTCTGATGCGTCTGATCGTCTGGATTAACTTCGCGTCATATTCCAATTCAGAAGCGTTTTGAATGAAGGGTCATTCATCGTTTCGCCCTTCGGAATGATTAAAATCAATCCATTTCGAAGATACCAGACCCCGAATTTCTGATAACAGCGGACCGCTGCGACATCCTGCCTCGGGAAATCAAATGCCATCTGATTTCCGATCATCACCAGCCGTTTGTCATCAAAGCAGTACCGAATTTTCCCATTTCCAAGCAAAGACACAAGATTGCGGTTGGCTTGTTCAATTTGGCGATCAACCCAGGGGGTAAACAGCATGATATACTGTAAATTGAGCAGGATCAGCAAAAACACCAACAGAATTGCCCAACCGGAGCGCTGAGCAGAGAGCAGGTACAACAGGATCGCAGCGCTGATTCCCGCCGACAACACCGTGGCCGGGGTCCACCAGACGCTTGTCCGAATAAGTCCTCTCCATGCCGTTCGCTCCCATTCCGTGCGCACTGCTTTCTGTACAGCAGCCTCGTAATCTGCCATGCAGGCTTTCGGAACGCATTCTGCAAGCTCATCTTCCGAGCGTCGATAGCAGTTTTTCCGTGCTTCTTCGAATGCCCCCAGCATGTCTTTTCGTTCATCTGCCGAACAAAAAGCATCGCCCGGAATAAAAGTTAGCATCGAATCCGCATCTGAAATAGCGACCAGTCCAGAACGACCGCATTCCATTTTCAGCGCAGCCGCCGGCGCTTCAACCGTTTTTCCCGGCTTGCAAATCCATACGTTTTCTTTCTGAATTCGAATCCGACAGGTTCCATATTGTCTGGATGGGTCCGGCTGCTTCAACCGAAAATGCGCATAGGTTTTTGAAGCGTATCGGTTAAAGCAGGCCAGCAATCCGAGAGACGCGGACAGCAGCAAAAGCACTGCCGCTTCTCCCGCCCGCATTTGCGTTCTGACGACATACAGCAGGATCAGCGGAAACTGTATAACCGTGGAAAAGACAAACAGCAGGAGCGGAAGCGGACGATTTTTCCTTGCTCGATTCTGCTCCCGATACCACTTTCTCCAAGCTTCTTCGTTCAGTTCATACGTCTTTTTCCATTGATCCGAACCTGCCATCGGAACCCCTCCGCCATCATATAGTCAAAGCGCCATCTGCCACCCATTCAATGACTGACCATTTTATAAAGAAGATCTGTCGCGTTTTCAATCGCCTTGGTTGCCGCGGTTCCCTTACCGGCCTTGCCGTAAGCCGTTCCGTGAGCCGGCGTTACAATCGGATACGGCTGTCCGCCGCCCACCGTAACGCCTTCGAATCCGCGAAGCTTCAGCGCAATCTGTCCCTGATCATGGTACATGGTTACAACCGTATCAAAATCGCCGCGGAATGCACGCATGAACACGACGTCGGCAGAGAACGGTCCTTCGACATTCATTCCTTCCGCACGAGCCGCTTCAACCGCCGGAATGATTACATCAATCTCCTCGGTTCCGCACTTTCCGTTTTCTCCGTTATGCGGATTCAATCCCGAAACAGCGACGCGCGGCTCTGCAATGCCAGAGCCCTTGCAGGTGTCATACGCCAGACGGATGCATTCCAGAATACGCTCTTTGCTCAGATTCGCACTGACATTCTTGAGCGGGATATGGCTGGTTACGCGGACAGTCTGAATATTTTCCAACACGTTGATCTCTCCGTAAAGCCCCTTCACGTCAAAGCAATGCGCCATAAGCTCGCCTTCGGACTCGAACTTCATGCCGCTGTCCTTCATGTTGCCTTTGTGGAGCGGCGCATACAGGAAACCGACAATCTTTCCTTCCTTGCAGAGCTCGCAGGCCTTGACAATCTGATCCACATCACCGATGCCGCAGTAAGCGCTCGTTTTACCCATCGTAACCAGCGCTGGATCCTGATCACCCAAATCCAGAACCGGCTGTCCTTTGCTCCAGTCGGCTTCATCAACATCCTTGATCACATAATGCGGATATTCCGCGCCGATGATTCTCAGACCGTCTTCAAAAACACGAACGTCGCCGATCATAATCGGACGGAAATACTGAGTGAAATAACCCTTAACGCAGAGCTTGGCGACGATTTCCGGGCCAATTCCGCTGGCGTCACCCAACGTAATACCGACGATAGCTTTTTCCATGATGACCATCCTTTCTCATTGGGGTTGTTTCTTTTTCTGCATGTTCTTTTTAATCACAGGAGCAACCAGAAGGAAGACAAACACAATCAGGCATACCTTGCAAATCGGAGATGCCCAGAAAATCGAGGGATCGCCGGCCGTCGTTGCAAACGCCCTGCGCATATACTTTTCAAACAGCGGAACCAACACAAAAGCAAGCAGCAGCGGTGCCAGCGGATAGCCATGTTTATCAATGACATAGCAGATAATGCCCGCAATGAACATGGTAATCACGCCAAACATCGACTCGGTCGCGGCAAAGGAACCCGCAATACAGATCGACGCAATAACCGGAACCAGAATCTTGTTCGGAATCGTAATGACTCTGGACATCAACGGCATGAGCACCGTGCCGCAGAAGAGCGAAATGATGTTCGCCAGGAACAGCGACGCAATGCAGGCCCACGCAAAATCAGGATTGGTTGTAAAAAGAAGCGGACCGGGCTGCAATCCCCACATCAAAAGACCGCCCAGAAGAACCGTGCCCGTTCCCGAACCGGGGATACCCAGCGCCAGAAGGGGCGCAAATGCACCAGCTGCCGCAGAGTTGTTGGCCGCCTCACAGGCGGAAATGCCCTCAATTGCGCCTTCGCCATACGGGATCGGCACATTCTTAAAATTCTTTTTCTGAATCGCGTAGTTCAGAAATGCAGACGTCGTCGCTCCAGCGCCCGGAAGAACGCCGATAAAGGTGCCCAGAATACCCGAGCGCACTACAACCGGCAGTACGCGCTTCAACTCGGAACCCATGAGCAGCGACTTTTTGAAGGTCAGATCGTCGTAATTGATGTTGTAGTTGTTCTTAACGGTTACCAGGTGAATCACCTGAGAGAAACCTACCGCGCCAATAACCAACGCTGGGAATTGAATGCCGCCAAGCAGCGAAATGTTTCCGAAATTGAGACGCGCCGTACCATACAGGGGATCCATGCCAAGGCAAGCAATCAAAGCGCCAAGCAGGGTTGAAACAAGTCCCTTAATCGGGTCGTCTCCGATCAGCCAGCTGATGGACATCAACGCCACCAGCAGCAGCGTCGCCATCTCGGCATTGCCGAAATTCAAACCGACACGCGCCAGCCAGGAAACCGAGAAGGTCAAAATCAGCATGCCGATCAGGCCACCAAGGAATGAACTGAAATTGGCAGTCATCAGTGCCTTGCCCGCTTTGCCGCTTCGAGCCAGCGGATAACCGTCAAGCGCGGTCATAACCGCAGGGCTGTCGCCCGGAATATTCAGAAGAATCGCGCTGTAGCAGCCGCCAAACATCGTCGAGTAATACAGCGACGCCAGCAGCAAAATCGCGGAAGTCGGAGAGAAGCTATACGTAATCGGCAGCAGCAGCGCACAGGCAGACAGTGAACCGATACCTGGAACTGCTCCGACAATAATGCCCACCAGAGATCCAATAATCACGATGACCAGATTGGAGAGCGAGAACACCGTTTTAAGGCCGCCCCAAAGCATCAGCAGATTAGACATATTCTCCTCCCCCTCTTAACCGACAATCATTTCATACAGGAGGCCTTCCGGGAACGGAATTTCCATCCAGACAGCGAAAATTCCGACAACCAGAATCACGATCACCACCATGGAAATGATGGTTTCTTTCCACGTGCATTTTTCCTTCAGTTTCAGCCAAAGGAAAGCAAAAATCAAAATGCAGGGGACCATGCCGATGAGATAGCTGAGCGCAATGACCGCACCCACGCACAGCACGATTAGCCAGTTTTCTTTCGTAATGGTTCCTGTTTTTCTTTCGCCGCATTTGCGAAGATCAAAAAGCCCGACAATCACCAACAAGACGCTGAGTATAAACGGCAGGAAACCGTCTCCCGGCCCTTGAGATGGTTTGAATAACGTGTAATGGGTATACGTATAAATGCCAAAGAAGATGCCCGTTGCAATAACGGCAACAGGTATAAGGTATTTCGTCTTCTTCATGTTTTTTGCCCTCCCAGAGGCTGCCTGCATAACAAGTTCAACGATCAGGTCATTCTCCGGCTCCGCCGTTCTCCAGAGCCGGAGATATGACCCCTTGCTTCGCTAATCAATCCTTTCGGTCAACAGTCAATCAGCGGCCGAGCGACTCCAGATATTCGTTCTGCGCATTGACCATATATTCGGTAGCCGCATCGCCGACCAGTGCATACGGAACAGCCTGATAAACGTCGCAATATTCGGTCTTCCACGCTTCGCTCAGCGCCATCTCGCCAAAGACGTCGCAATAGTAGGCATACGCCTCATCAGAGCAGCTCTTCGGTGCGCAGACGCCACGCCAGAGCGGAACCTTCACATTGTCATAGCCAAGCTCGCCGATGGTCGGGCAATCCAGAATGCCGGTAAAGCGCTGTTCCTGCAAGGCCACAACGGGCTTCAAATCGCCGGATTCAGCATAAGAGATGCAGGCAGAAGCACGGGCAAAGACATAATCACAGTGGCCGCCCATGCAATTCGTGATCGCCTCGCCGGTGGAAGAGCAGCGGATGTACGTCAGCTGTGTTTCATCCAGCCCAAACTGCTCGCGCAGAAGCTCATACATCATGGAATCCGCTTCGCCGGAACCAGCAATGGAAACCACCGTGCCAGCCTTGGCTGCTTCAATGGCCGCCTCTACCGACTCGTACTTGCAGGTCGGAGACGACAGAAGAATCTGGCATTCTTCGCCTACAACCGCGATGCAGCGATAGTCATCCATGCGGACGTTCGTATTCTTGAGCATATTGGCAAATCCGCCAAACTCCATGGCAACCAGAAGCTCGTCGCCTTTTCTGGCCTTCGCCACATACTGGCGTCCGCTCTCTCCGCCGCCGTCCGTCATATAGTCCACAACATAGTTGGCATCGCTGATGCCTTCGCGGTTCATGATTTCAATCATCTTACGGGTATAGATATCCGAACCGCCGCCGGCGGAAGAACACACGATAAATTTGACATCGCCCTTCGGTTTCCAAGCCGTATCGGCAAGCGCAGCGGAAGCAAACAGGATGCAAAGCACGGTAACAATAGCAAGAACCTTCTTCATGAGTCTACCCCTTTCATTTCCTTCTTTTTTGTTCCAAACGGTATCTTTTTGCGAAGCAACATTGAATCTGCCCTGCAAAATCAGTTTCGCTCTTTTGATCAGATTGAAACCTTGTACCTGTCTTTTTACCCGGAAAGCATATCAGTCGACTCCTTTCTTCATTGATCTTTCATCTGTCCAACTATTTTCGTCTGTTCAACAGATTATTTTGCCGTTCATTCATCCGAACATCAGATGTTTAATGAACAAAGCATTGAAGCGATTCCAACGCTTTGTTATTTTTAGGATGGGATATACTGATTAACGTATTGCGAAATCCGATCCAGATGTTTCCCCATACCCAGAACCGCCTGGTCAACGTTTCCGGCTTTAAGGCCATCCAAAATCTCGCGATGCGACGCCTTCGCATCATGCAGCACATCTGTATGACACATCAGTTGATTCATCAAGTTGGATTGCATGTGCCCCAGCATCGCATAAATCTGAACCAGCAGCTCATTTCCCGTTGCATGGATCAGAAGTTCGTGGAACGACTTATCCAGAAAAATGCTTCTTTCCGGCGAATTGCTGTCCACCATGCCTTCTACATACGCTTCGAGCTTATCAATGTCTTCTTTTGAAATATGCGCTGCGGCAATCTGAAGACTGCCGATTTCCAAAATACGACGCAGTTCAATCAGCTTGTCGATATTCTGGTTATCCGGGAAGAAACCCATAAATTCAAAAACCTGCTCAGCAGTCTTATTGATGATAAAAGTTCCCTCACCCTGCCGAATTTCAACCACGCCGTAAGCGCTCAAAAGCCGCATTCCTTCTCTGAAGGAAGACCGGCCGACCTTCAGTTGTTTGGCCAGTTCGTTTTCGGGCGGCAGCTTATCGCCTTCCTTGAGCTCGCCACGGCGAATCGCATCTCGGATAGCCCGCATAACCTGCATCGGTGCAGAAACTCTTTCAACGCTCATCACATCATTCATCTATAATCAATCCCTTTTTTACATTTTGTCGACCGTAATCCGAAATGCGTTTCACTGTGCCCATTCTCCGTTTCTTGCCTCCTCATCGGAGGCTCAGCAGGCACCACCGTTTGCAGATATTTAAGATGTGAGAACCATTCTCTCAAACATCTGATCTTCATACTACGATAATAGCATGGCCCTTTATTTTCTTCAACTGTCATTTTGCCTATATATTTAATTTATTTTTTGTTTATTATAAATGAATTTTACCATTTTTGAAAATTTCAATTCCGTTTTGCCGTGTATATCGAATAATATTTTTCTGCTTTTCTTGTTTATCAGGATGCTAAATCATAAGAACGTTTGTCCCGCAATCCGTTCATTTTCCACCCATTTTCAGAATATACTTTATCCAAATCAATCCCATTAAGCACCGTTCAATGGAGTCCTCCCTTTCTTACTGATTTACTCTGCAATTTTTCTCTTTGCTTGTATATATTGTAAAGGTTGATTGTAAAATGAAGTTGAACTAAAAAAAGCCCATAGCCGAGCCAAATGTGGTAGAGTAATTTTGCCCAAAGAACTCACACAGGAGGACGCAGCTATGAACCAAGTACAGGATATTACAAAACACGTTAGAGGTAAACACCCGAATTTCGCCCAGAGAGCAATTATCCAGGTCAGGCTTCAGGACGGGTGGTCGTCCTATCGGATTGCCAAAGAACTGGGAGGTTGTGCAAACACCATTCGCAACGAAATCAAGCGGGGCACACCCAGCTTATATTGGGGAAATACACCAAAATGTGATGCAGTTCACGCACATGCTATCTACGAAGGACATCGAATGAACAGTCATCGAACACCCAATATACAAGCAGTCAATAGATTTCTGAAAGCAGTCGAAGCATGTTTTAAGGATGAACGCTGGTCTCTTGACGCATGTGTAGGATATTTTCGTGCCGCTCATGAATTTGCAGCAAAAGAAATGGTTTGTACGAAAACGCTCTACAATTACGTCGACCGTGGGATTCTCAAAATAAAGAACATCGATCTGCCTCAGAAACTGCGTCGTAAGCCGAGGAAAGACACCCCGACAGTTCGTACAAACAAGAAAAAGTATGGTCGCAGCATCGAAGAACGCCCCACCTGCGTTGCTTCCCGTGAACGCTTCGGCGACTGGGAACTCGATCTGGTCATCGGCTCAAACAGCGAAAAAGACCATGTGCTCATGACCCTGCTGGAAAGAAAAACACGTTATTACAAAGTGATTCGCCCGCCAGACAAAACATCTCAATCAGTCATGAATGCTTTTGCTGCGTTAAAAAGTGAATATGGAAAAAGATTCTCCACTGTATTCAAGACCATTACAACAGACAACGGCTCTGAGTTTTCCCAGCTTGCCGAGTTGGAACTGGAAAGTGAAACAAAGGTTTACTATGCACACCCGTATTCCTCATATGAGAAAGGCTCCAATGAGCGGCACAATGGTCTTTTGTGCACTTTTCGGGATTTGCTCATTTATAGATCTTAAGAAAAAACGTAAAACTTACTTTTGTTTGGGATTGTTCTTATTTTCTAAAACAGACTTTTCTTTTACAGACCTATTTGTTTCAAACATTATCCCATCTAGCATGTTTTCTTGAGTCTGCTCCAACTCTTTCCGATTACCCGCCGTTTCCATCGCGTCCTCAATCGAAACCCGCCCATCTGACACCCGCGGCAATGCATCGGGAATAACCTTGCGTGTCCAGTATCGGATGCGGTTCAGTTCCGCCATTTCAGCCTTGACTTCTTCTAGCTTTGGAAGAAGGGCTTCGCGCTCCGCTTCTAGCCGTGTGCGTTCTGCTTTCAGTGCCATGCGCTGCTCCTTATTGAGAGGAGATGCAAGCCCCAGCGACTTCACGAGCTTTTCGCGCAGCCAGATTGCTTTTTGCAGCCGGCTCAATTCGTCGCCATGTTCGGCTTTGTACTTTTCGCGTTTGCCGCTCCAGTGGATGCTCTCGTATTCCTGCTGAACTGGCTTCAATTCTCGGATGGTTTGAATCGCGCCAAACAGCGCGTCGATGTCGCGGATTCTGCGTTCCTTTGCCGTGAATTCCGCTTTGATTTTGGAAAATTCCTGTTTCGTTTCGGTGATGTATTGTCCGAGCTGACCGACCGTGTAAAGCTCGTGATTCGAGAGGAAGGAAACCGCCTTGAAGCCGTCCTTCAAATCAT
>ERZ825137.5907-NODE-5907-length-11017-cov-9.182813_pt1 | contig 11017 bp, 11 predicted proteins | sample MGYA00519873_ERZ825137 | MGnify/ENA primary metagenome ERZ825137 (study PRJEB31778, sample SAMEA3449190) | human gut metagenome | biome: human gut; feature: human-associated habitat; material: faeces | place: United Kingdom | collected 2010/2012 ... | reverse complement strand
CCATGTAGCCGCAGGCCTCCAGGAACGCCAGCAGCAGGAACAGCACCAGCATCTGAGGCACGAAGCCCAGCACCGCGCCCACACCGGCAACGATACCGTCCAGGATCAGGCCGTTGAGCCACTCAGATGCGCCGGCGGACTCCAGCAGGTTGCCCACCAGGACAGGAATGCCGGGAACCCATACGCCGTAGTTGGCGGGGTCGGGCTCTTCGCCCAGCTCAGCCAGCGTGGCCTTGGCTTTCTCGTAGTCGGCCATGGTCGCGGTCTCGGTCTCCACGGCCAGCGTCTCCTCGTCCTCCACGTCATAGGTGAACGTGCCGTCGGCGGCCAGTGCGCCGTTCTCCTCGATGTAGGCGTTGTAGCCGTCCACGATGAGGGAAGCGTCGCCGTACTCTTCAGCGACCTCGTTGTACTCGGCAGAGCCGATGCCCAGCAGATGCCAGCCGTCGCCGAACAGGCCGTCGTTGGCCCAGTCGGTAGCGGCAGAGCCCACGGTGACCATGGACAGGTAGTACACGATGAACATGACCAGTGCGAAGATGGGCAGGCCCAGCCAGCGGTTGGTCACAACGCGGTCGATCTTATCGGAGGTGGACAGCTGACCTGCGTTCTTTTTCTTGTAGCATGCCTTGATGATCTCGGCGATGTAGACATAGCGCTCGTTGGTGATGATGCTCTCGGCGTCATCGTCCAGCTCCTTCTCGGCGGCCTTGATGTCGGTGTCGATGTGGGCCATGATCTCGGCGGGGATGTCCAGCTTGGCCAGCACCTTGTCGTCGCGCTCGAAGATCTTGATGGCGTACCAGCGCTGCTGCTCCTCGGGCAGACCGTGCACGGCGGCCTCCTCGATGTGGGCGATGGCGTGCTCCACGGGGCCGGAGAAGGTGTGCATGGGGACGGTCTTGGTGGACTTGGCGGCCTCGATGGCGGCCTCGGCGGCCTCCATGACGCCCTCGCCCTTCAGGGCGGAGATCTCCACGATCTTGCAGCCCAGCTCGCGGCTCAGCTCCTCCACGTTGATCTTGTCGCCGTTCTTGCGGACCACGTCCATCATGTTGATGGCGATGACCACGGGGATGCCCAGCTCGGTGAGCTGAGTGGTCAGGTACAGGTTGCGCTCCAGGTTCGTGCCGTCGATGATATTCAGGATGGCATCGGGGCGCTGGTCGATCAGGTAATTACGGGCCACCACCTCCTCCAGCGTGTAGGGGGACAGGGAGTAAATGCCGGGCAGGTCCATGATGGTCACGTCATCATGCTTCTTCAGCTTGCCCTCTTTCTTCTCCACGGTAACACCGGGCCAGTTGCCCACGAACTGGTTAGAGCCGGTCAGCGCGTTGAACAGGGTGGTCTTGCCGGAGTTGGGGTTGCCCGCCAACGCGATCTTGATCTGTTTGTCCATATTGTCTCTCCTTTCGGTTAATCTCGTTTAACCTTCATACATTAAAATCAGGGGAATGATCACTCGACCTCGATCATCTCGGTGTCGGCCTTCCGCAGGCTCAGCTCGTAGCCCCGGACGGTGACCTCCATGGGGTCGCCCAGAGGCGCGACCTTGCGGACGTAGACCTCCACGCCCTTGGTGATGCCCATGTCCATGATGCGGCGCTTCACAGGGCCTTCCCCGTGGAGCTTGACGACCTTGACGGTATCGCCGATCTTGGCTTCACGCAGCGTTTTCATGCTTCATCTCTCCTTTTATGTAATATTTTTTGATCAGACCATGATCTTGCGGGCCATCTCTTCACTGATGGCGACGCGGGACTCCTTCACCTTGACGATGACGTTGCCGCCCAGGGCGGACACCACCGTGGCGCTGCCGCCGGCCACAAAGCCCAGGTCCTCCAGATGCTTGCGCACCTCCGGCGAACCGCCCACCTTGCGGATGAGCTGCTCCGTGCCGATGTCAGCCAATGTCAACGGCATCATACGCTTCCTCCTTTCGGCGGTTAGCGTTGACTAACCGTCTGTGTGAAAAAAGTGGTTTGAAAGGCAAACGTGCCGAAGCAACGGTTAGCCTTATCTAACCAATGTGCAGTTTATTACCTTTAACCCCGTTTGTCAATAGGGAAAACAAAAATTTCCCTCGGGGCTTGCAAATTTGGTTAAAGTATGCTAACCTATATTTGACCTCAAGGGGAAAGTTGGTGATTTTTCATGCAGATACTGAGGGCCTCCGAGGATTACCTGGAGACGATGCTGATGATGCAGCAGCAGCATGGATACATCCGCTCCATCGACGTGGCGGAGCATTTGGGCGTGACGAAGCCCAGCGTGACCTACGCCACCAAGCGGCTGCGGGAGAACGGCTATATTACCATGGATAAGGACGGCCTTATCACCCTGACGGACAGCGGCATGGCCATTGCGACCAATATGCTGGACCGGCATCACACGCTGACGCGATTTCTGATGGCGCTGGGCATCGACGCCGAGACGGCGGAGACGGACGCGTGCAAGATGGAGCACGACATCAGCGAAAAGACGTTCGAGGCCATCTGCGCCCACGCGAAGAAGCATTTGTAAATGTGTTATGCACGCAAAAAGAACCGCCGGGGGGCGGTTCTTTTTTGTGTGCATCACTTCAGGGGGAGGGTGACGGTGACGGTGGTGCCCTGGCCTTCGCGGCTGGTCAGGGACACCGTGCCGTGGTGGTAGGCCACGGCGTGCTTGACGATGGACAGGCCCAGCCCCGTACCGCCGGAGGCCTTGGAGTGGCTCTTGTCCACCCGGTAGAACCGCTCAAACACGCGGCTCTGCTGGTCGGTGGGGATGCCGATGCCGGTATCGGACACGGTGACGGCGGCGTTATCCTCGTTGGCGGTGACGGTGACGGCGACGCTGCCGCCGGGGACGTTGTACTTGACGGCGTTGTCGCACAGGTTGGTCACCACCTCGCTGAGCAGGCGGCGGACGCCGGGGACGGTGACCTCCTGCCCGGTGACGGACAGGGATACCTGCCGCTGGGCGGCAGCGCTCTCCAATGCCGCAGCCGTCTCCCGGCACAGAGCCAGCAGCTCCACCGGCTCGGAGGGCATCTCGTCGCCCTCGTCCAGCCGGGACAGGCCGATGATGTCGTTGACCAGCGCCACGAGACGCTGGGCCTCGGCCCGGATGTGGCCCACGAAGCGGGGCACATCCTCCGGCTGCACCATGCCGTTTTCCAGCAGCTCGGCGCTGCCGATGATGCCCTGGAGGGGCGTTTTCAGCTCGTGGGACACGTTGGCGGTGAACTCACGGCGGTTGCGCTCGGCAAAGGCCTGCTCCGTAACATCGAAGGCCAGCAGCACCGCGCCGGCGCGCTCGCCGTCGATGACGTTGGCGGTGACATCAAACTGGTACTCGTGGCCGTCCCGCGCCAGGCGGGCCTCGCTGTGGCCCTGGGCGGACGCGTCACGGAGGGCGCGGCTGACGGCAGGCTCACGCTCCACCGTCAGGAAGTCTCTGCCGACGCAGCCGTCGTCCGTCTGGAAAATGCGGCAGGCGGCGGGGTTCAGGCTCAGCACCATGCCGCCCTCATCCAGCAGCACCAGCCCCTCATTCATGTTGGCGGTGACCTGCTGGAACTTTTCCGACTGGCGGCGGAGGTCGCGGAGCTGGTCGTTGATCTGACGGCGCTGGTGCTCCAGCCGGCGCAGCAGGGGCGACAGCTCCTCGTAGGCGTCGTTATCCAAAGGATGCTCCAGATCCAGCCGGTTCAGGGGTTCGACGATGCGGCGGGACACGCGGCGGGCCAGCAGGCCCGACAGGATCAGCGCCACCACCAGCACCAGCAGCAGCGGCTGGAGCATGGACAGCAGCAGCACGCCCCAGGTGACACGGGTGGCGGACAGGCGCAGCACCGTGCCGTCGGGCAGGCGCCGGGCGTAATACAGCGTTTTCTCCAGCAGCGTGGCGCTGTAGCGGCTGCTCTCGCCCACGCCGGTGGTCAGCGCCTGCTGCACCTCCTGACGCTGGGCGTGGTTCTCCATGGCGGCCGCGTCGGCCCGGGTGTCATACAGCACCGTGCCGTCGGCCTTCACCCAGGTGATGCGGTAGTGGTCGGAGGACAGCTTGCTCAGGTATGCTTCGCCCTGTCCCTCCACCGCCGCGGCGGCGATGGACAGCTCGTCACGGAGCTGACTCTCCTGCAGGCGGACGTAGTAGTCGTACAGGCAGCCCAGGACCACCGCCAGCGAGGTCACCAGCACTGCCAACCCCACCGCCAGGGTGGAGTGAAAAATTCGTTTTGTCATATCGTATTCTCCCAGCGATAGCCCACGTTGCGGACGGTCTGGATGTGTGCGCCCTCCTGCCCCAGCTTCTGCCGCAGGGTGCGGATGTGCATATCCACGGTGCGGCTCTCGCCGCAGAAGTCCGTGCCCCACACCTGCTCCATCAGCTTATCACGGGTGAAGGCGGTGCGGGGATGGGTGAGGAACAGCCGCAGCAGCTCGTATTCCTTGTAGGTCAGCTCCACCCGCCGGCCGTTGACGGCCACGGTGTGCTCCTGCTCGTTCAGCGTCAGGCCGCCGCAGGTCAGGCGCTTCTCCGCCGGGGGCTTGCAGCGGCGCAGCACCGCCCGGACGCGGGAGGCCAGCTCCATGACGCTGAAGGGCTTGACCAGATAGTCATCCGCGCCGCTGTCCAGCCCGGAGATGCGGTCATACTCCGCGCCCCTGGCCGTGGCCAGGATCACCGGTATGGCGCTGAGGGACGGCGTGGCGCGCATACGGCGCAGCAGCTCCGTGCCGTCCGCGCCGGGCAGCATCACGTCCAGCACCACCAGGTCGGGCCGCTGCTGCTGAAGGGCGTCCCAAAAGCTGTCGCCGTCCGGAAAGCCCTGCACCTCGAACCCGGCGGCGCGCAGGGCATAGATCTCGATGTCCCGGATGCTGGCGTCGTCCTCAACACACCATATCATGTCGTTTCCTCCCTCACGTAGTCTCTTCCTTGTGTACGCCGGTGACGGAAAATTCCACCCACTCGGCGATATTGGTGGCGTGGTCGCCGATACGCTCGAAATACTTGGCCACCATGAGAATATCCAGTGTCCCCTCCCCATCGCTGTCGCCCCGGGCGACAGACGAGATCAGGGAACGCTTCACGCGGTCGAAATAGTCATCCACCGTGTCGTCGGCGGCCATGACTCGCTCCGCCAGCGCCACGTCCTGCCGGACGTAGGCGGTGACGCTGTCGTTGACCATGGAGATGGTCTCCCGGGCCATGGCCCGCAGCAGCTCGCCGCCGGGCAGGGCGGCGGGCAGATGGGGGATCAGCTCGGCGATGTCGTCGGCCTGGTCGCCGATGCGCTCCATGTCGGTGATCATCTTCAGGGCGGCGGAGATCTGCCGCAGGTCGCCGGCCACCGGCTGCTGGTGCAGCAGAAGGCGCAGGCACAGGTTCTCGATGTCCCGCTCCTTGCGGTCGATGTCCCGCTCCAGGCCTGACACCTGCCCGGCCAGGGCCGCTTCGCCCTCTTTGAGGGCCTGGGCCGCCAGGGCGATGGCCTGCTCGCACAGGGCGCCCATTTCGATCAGCTCCCGGTGGAGCTGGGCCAGCTGCTTGTCAAATTGGCTGCGCATTATCCGAACCTCCCCGTAATGTAATCCTCGGTACGTTTTTCGTGGGGCGTGGAGAACATGGTCTCCGTGTCGCCGTACTCCACCAGCTCGCCCAGGAGGAAAAAGGCGGTATCATCGGAGATACGCAGCGCCTGCTGCATATTGTGGGTGACGATGATAATAGTGTACTGCTTTTTCAGCTCCGTTGCAAGCTCTTCTATCTTCGATGTAGAGATCGGGTCAAGGGCGGAGGTAGGCTCGTCCATGAGCAGCACCCGGGGCTGCACCGCCAGGGCACGGGCGATACACAGCCGCTGCTGCTGGCCGCCGGACAGACCCAGGGCGCTCTTTTGCAGGCGATCCTTCACCTCATCCCATATCGCGGCGGCGCGGAGGGAATCCTCCACCAGCTCGTCCAGTCTGGCCTTGTTCCGCACGCCGTGGGTACGCGGGCCGTAGGCCACGTTGTCGTAGACGCTCATGGGGAAGGGATTTGGCTTCTGAAACACCATGCCCACCTCACGGCGGAGCTGGCTCACGTCCACAGAGGGGGCAAAGATGTCCTGCCCGTTATACAGCACCTGCCCGGTGATCTTCACACCGGGGACGAGGTCGTTCATGCGGTTCAGGGTTTTCAGAAACGTGGACTTGCCGCAGCCCGACGGCCCGATCAGGGCGGTGATGGAATTGGGCCGCACATCCATGGTCACGTGGTGCAGCGCCTGGGTCGGGCCGTACCACAGGTTCAGATCGTTGACAGAGATCACAGGCGTCATGCGTCTCGCCTCCTTTTGAAATAGCGGGCGGTCAGTGTGGCCGCCAGATTGATGAGCAGCGCCAGCGCCATGAGGATGGCGGCGATGGCGAAGGCCACGTCGAACTCGCCCTGCTCCTTGGCGTAGACATACAGCGCTACGGACAGCGTCGCGCCGGCGTTCTCCAGCGTCTCGCCCAGCGAGCCATACAGTGCGTGGGCGAAGCCCGCCGTATACAGCAGCGCCGCCGTCTCGCCCAAAATGCGGCCTACGGACAGGATGCAGCCCGTGACCACGCCGTCCACGCAGCCGGGCAGCACCACCGTGCGGATGGTGCGCCACTTCCCTGCGCCCAGGCCGAACGCGCCCTCCCGGTAGCTCTGAGGGACGGTCTTCAGGCTCTCCTGGGTGGTGCGCATGATGGTGGGCAGGTTCATGATGACCAGCGTCAGCGCACCGGCCAGGATGGACTTCTTCATCCCCAAAAACTGGCAGAAGAACATCATGCCCACCAGGCCGTAGATGATGGAGGGGATACCGGACAGCGTCTCGGCGGCGTATTCGATGACGGCCACCACCTTTTTGTTGGCGGCGTACTCCGTCAGGTACACGGCGGCGCACACGCCCAGGGGCAGCACCACCGCCAGCGTGGTCAGCACCATGCAGACGGTGCTGATGATGTCAGGCAGGATGCCGATGGTCTCCTCCAGATAGCTGGGCTTGGTGGTCAGCAGCTTCCAGCTCAGGTTGGGGATGCCCTTAGCCAGCACGTAGAGGATGAGGAACGCCGCCAGCGCGCAGGTCAGCACGGCGCACAGCACCATCAGACCCTTCATCGCCCCGCCCCAGACACGGCGGCGGGCGGAAAAATCGTGTTTATCCATAGTTACCGCTCCTTACTGCGCTTGAGAAAGAAATTCAGCGCGGCGTTGATGAGCATGATGAACAGGAACAGCACCAGGGCGATGGAGAACAGCGCCTGACGCTGCAGGCCCGCCGCGGCGTAGCTCATCTCGCTGGCCACGGCGGTGGTGAGGAAGCGGACGCTTTGGAAGAGGGAGGGCATATTGGGCGCGTTGCCGGACACCATCATCACCGCCATGGCCTCGCCGATGGCCCGGCCCACGCCCAGCACCACTGCTGCCGCGATACCGCTGCGGGCGGCGGGCACGGACACCCGAAGCCACGTCTCCACCGGCGTAGCGCCCAGGGCCAGCGAGCCGTCCTCGTACTCGCGGGGCACGGCCTCCAGCGCCGTCATGGCTACATTGATGATGGACGGCAGGATCATGATGGCCAGCACGATGATGGCCGCCAGCAGGCCTGAGCCGTCGGGGATGCGGAAGATGCGGCGGATGCCCGGCACGAGCACCAGCATACCCACCAGGCCGTAGACCACGGAGGGGATGCCCGCCAGCAGACTCACCGCCGAGGACACCACCGCCCGCAGCTTGGGAGAAGCCATTTTCGCCAGAAACACGGCGGTCATGAACCCCACCGGCACGCCCAGCAGGATAGCGCCCGCCGTGCCGTAGACGCTGGTGAGGATAAAGGGCAGGATGCCGAGCTTGGGCTCTGCCGCCGCGGAGTCCCACTCCGGGCCGAACAGAAAGTCTGCAAGGCCGATCTCCCGGATGGCCGGGATACCGGCAATAATGAGATAGACGGTGATCAGCAGCACACAGCCCACCGTCACCAGTCCCATCAGGAGGAAGAACCCATGTATGATGTTTTCCACCAACCGTTTTCGCTGCATGGTCATACTCCTTTCGTATCAGGAAAGGCGGCGCCCGAGGGGGGAGCGCCGCCTTTCCGTTCGCCGTCAGTTGGCGGCAACCGCACCGGCCTTGGCAATAATGGCCGCTGCATCGGGGGAAGTCGCATAGTCAAAGAACGCTTGCGCCACGGGGCTGAGGGCCTTGCCCTCCACCGTCACCAGCACGAAGGGGCGCTGGACCTTGTAGCTGCCGTCCTTGACGGTGGCCTCACTGGGGGTAACACCATCCACATTCAGGGCCTTGACGCTGTCCTTGATGGAGGCCAGGGAGGCGTAACCGATGGCGTCGGGGTTCTGGCTCACGGCGGTGATCACATCGCCGGTGGAGGTCAGCTCCTGACGGTACTGGCACTTATCCTTCGTGCCGGTGATGGACTCGAAGCCGTCCCGCGTGCCGCTGGCGGCCTCGCGCCCGATGAGCACCACCTGGGCGTCATTGCCGCCCACGTCCTTCCAGTTGGTGATCTCGCCGGTGTAGAGCTTGGCGATCTGCTCCAGGGACAGGTCGGACACGGGGTTATCGGGGTGGACGATGATGGCGATGCCGTCATAGGCCAGCACGGTCTCCTTCAATCCGGCGGCCTTCTCCTCGTCCTTCAGGGCACGGGAGGAAAGGCCGATGTCGCACGTACCCTCCTGCACGGCGGTGATGCCGGAGCCGGAGCCGGTGGGGTTGTAGGTCACGGTGGTGTCGGTGTTGTTGGCCATAAACGATTCGCTCAGCGCGCCGATGACCTTCTCCATGGAGGTCGAGCCGTCGGTGGCCACCGTGCCGGTGATCGTGGTCTTGGTGCTGTCATCGTTGGTGTTGTCTGCATTTGCATCGGTGTTGGTGTCGTTCTTGCTGCCGCAGGCCGCCAGGGCCAGGGTCAGCACGGCTGCCAGCAGCAGTGCGATAAACTTCTTCATACGTATTACCTCGCTTTTCATTTATATTTCGGATGTTCCGTTTACAGTGCCAGCATACCGCCGGTGTGTAAAGGACGAAAGCGCGGTGGTGTAAAATCCGTGTAAAGCCGTTTTGCGCGATGGGCAGAAAATGTACTTGCATGACGGACGATTATCCCGTACAATGTCCTTATAGCAGGTTTCAGGAAGAACCTGCAAAAATCGAAGATGAAAGGAAGAAACGTATGAAGAAAAAGCTACTGTCTCTGCTGCTGGCCATCGCCATGGTCATCAGCCTGGCTGCCTGCGAGAAAAAGCCCGCCATGGGCAAGGACGCCACTGCCACAGAACCCGTAGTCATTGTCCACACCAACGACGTACACGGCGCTGTCGAGGGCTATGCCAAGGTGGCAGCACTGGCCGACCAATACGCCGCCGAGGGCGCGTATGTACTGGTGCTGGATGCCGGCGACTTCAGCCAGGGCGACACCTCTGTCAGCCTGTCTGAGGGCGCGACGGCCATCGAGCTGATGAACATGGCTGGCTACGACGCTGTGGCGCTGGGCAACCACGAGTTCGACTACGGCTTTGAGGCGCTGAAGAAGAACATGGAGAGCGCCCAGTTCCCCGTGCTGGCCGCCAACGTGAAGTACAACGGCGAGCTGGCCTTTGACGACGCGGCGGTGTTCACCGCACCCGGCGGCACGAAGATCGGCGTGTTCGGTCTGGACACTCCGGAGACCGCCACCAAGGCCCACCCCGGCAAGATCCAGGGCGTGACCTTCGCCGGCGGCGAGGAGATGTACGCCATCGCCCAGGAGATGGTGGATATGCTGAAGAACGAGGGCTGCAACTACATCATCTGCCTGGGCCACCTGGGCATCGACGATGAGACGGCGCTCACCAAGAACCGCTCCATCGACCTGCTGGAGAAGGTCACCGGCATCGACGTGTTCATTGACGGCCACTCCCACTCCACTGAGGAGGAGATCGCCGAAAAGACCAACGCTGACCGCAAGGTGGGCGACACCGTCCTGACCTCTACCGGCACGAAGATCGAGAACATCGGCGTTGTGACCATTAAGGACAGCGCCATCACCACCGAGACCGTCTCCGCCGAGACGGTGGAGGTCCCCGCTGACAGTGAGATCGCTGCCCGGGCCGCCGCCATCCTCGCGGAGGTGGAGGCTGAGTACGGCACGGTGTTCGCCAAGACCGAGGTGAAGCTGAACGGCGAGAAAGCCCCCGGCAACCGCACCGAGGAGACGAACCTGGGCGATCTGATCACCGATGCGCTGGTCTGGAAGGCCACCCAGGAGGGCGAGGCTGTTGACGCGGCCATCACCAACGGCGGCGGCATCCGCGCCACCATCGAGGCCGGCGACATCACCAAGAAGGACATCAACACCGTGCTGCCCTTCGGCAACACCCTGAGCATCATCAAGATCACCGGCGCGGAGCTGCTGGAGGTGCTGGAAGCCTCCACCTTCTGCACCCCCGAGGCCATCGGCGGCTTCCCCCAGGTCTCCGGCATTGAGTTCACGCTGGACACCGCCAAGGCCTATGACCAGGGCGACGAGTATCCCGGCACGACCTACTTCGCGCCCAAGACCATCAACCGCGTGACCATCACCTCCGTGGGCGGCAAGGACTTCGATCCGGCGGCCACCTACACCATCGCTACCAACGACTTCATGGCCAGCGGCGGCGATACCTACTACCGCTTCGTCAATGCCACGGCCAACTATGACCTGGGCATCGCCATGGACGAGGTGGTTATGCAGTACATCACCGACGTGCTGGGCGGCACTGTCACCGCCGAGAAGTACGGCGAGCCCGCCGGCCGCATCACCATCTCCTGACCTGCTCCCCATACAGCACAAGGGCCGCCTTTCGGCGGCCCTTTTCCGTGCGTATCCATATAAAAACCACCCTTCGGCGTAAGCCGAAGGGTGGTTTTACTTAAAATATCCGCGATTACTTGCCCATGTTCATCTGCGCAGCGACCTCAGCGGCGAAGTCCTCCTGCTTCTTCTCGATGCCCTCGCCGGTCT
>ERZ825137.5906-NODE-5906-length-11021-cov-4.180558_pt1 | contig 11021 bp, 9 predicted proteins | sample MGYA00519873_ERZ825137 | MGnify/ENA primary metagenome ERZ825137 (study PRJEB31778, sample SAMEA3449190) | human gut metagenome | biome: human gut; feature: human-associated habitat; material: faeces | place: United Kingdom | collected 2010/2012 ... | reverse complement strand
TCATCTCCTGATTATTTGCACAGAAATGCTTCGCTGCCCCTGTTACACCTGCTGCATGCAGACCTTCTAACACCGCACCGGCAAAGCATCCTGTCACATATGGGTCTTCCGAGAAATATTCAAAGTTTCTTCCATTTAACGGATGACGGTGAATATTCATACCGGGTCCCAGTAAACAGTCAACCCTCTGTGAGATCATCTCATAACCGGTACAGGTGTAAAGCTCTTTTACAAGCTCTGTATTAAATGTACATCCGATGATCGTTCCGTTTGGCAGACTGAATGCTTTCACGCCACAGTCTAACCGCATACCGGACGGTCCATCACTGCAACATACCGAAGGGATTCCATGACGGTTGATCAGTGACTTGGATACACCGCCAAATGCTGCTGCCGTTCCCGGTGTTACAAGTGAACTTCCCATGCCTTCTCCTCGAATGATACAAGTAAGGTCATCGTCTGTCAATTCTGAAATAAATTTATCCATTCCGATCGAACCATCTGCCACATCGGATAATGTATGAGTACCCATCGTCTGACGGATCTCCTGTGGAAGATGATCCTGTCTTCTCTGCTTCTCGTTTGATGCATGCTGTGGTGCTGCTTCCATCATGACCTGATATCCGTTCTCTGTCTCTGCTGCCTTCATTCTGTCAAATGCTTCTACCGGAGCAAGTGCAGAGCAAAGCTGTTCGATCACAAGATCATCTGCAAGCTCAAACGCGCCTGCACATTCTGCACTTCTGACATTTTCGCCGGCAAATACATGATATGTGCCTGCTTCTAATACAAATGCATAAGCATGTCCTGTAATACCGGAGTCGTCATAGGAAGCAAAGCGGCTGTATGGAACGGTAATATCCAGTTCTTCTGATTCACCCGGTGCAAGCTCCTTCGTCTTTGCAAATCCGACAAGAACCTTATCTGCTTTTCCAAGCTTACCCTGCGGAGCTTCCACATAGACCTGAACAACATCTTTTCCTTTCTTTAAACCGACATTTGAAACAGTTACATGAAGTGTAAACTGCTGTTTCTCCGGCTCATTTGCAAATACAACGACTGCCTTTTCAAATGTTGTGTAGGACAGACCATATCCAAACGGATATCTGACGCTGTCCTTTGCGAAAGTCTCAAAATAACGATATCCGACATAGATATCTTCACTGTAATAATTCTTATCCGGATCACCAAAATATGGTGTAGAAGGATAATCAGCAACTTTATATGCGATCGTGTCTGTCAGATGACCGGATGGTGAAACAGCTCCTGTTAATACATCTGCCGTTCCAAGTCCGCCGACCATGCCGCCCTGCCATACATACATAACGGCTTCCGGCTGGTAACGGTCTGTAAAACTCATATCGAGCAGGCCGCCGACATTTAATAAAACTATCATCTTATCAAAGTTCTTTCTTACTTTTGTGAGCAGATCTTCTTCCACATCTGTAAGCTGATAAGAGCCCTTGGTATCACTTGCATCCTTATCCTCGCCTGCTGTACGTCCGATGATCACGATAGCTGTCTCTGATCGCTTGCCGGCTGCTTCCACAACCTCATCGGTCAGCTCCATTTCTTCCTGACACCACGGTTCATTTCCCCAGCCTTCGCCTTCATTAAATGGATGTGTCTTTTCCCAGTCCTGATAGATCCTGATCAGCTCCTCATCCAGGATGACCTGACCACTCTCACGCAGACCATCTACGATTCCATAGACCTTTGATACATTTACCATTCCTCCTGAACCGGTTCCGCTCTTATAATAGTGGTTCTGGATTCTTCCAAATACTGCCACCTTCTCATCTTTTACAAGCGGAAGTGCCTGATCTTTATTCTCAAGCAGAACACAACCTTCTGCTACTGTCTGTTTTGCAAGTGCCACATACTGATCCCAATCCAATACTACCTGATTCTTCATATCCATCATACTCCTTTTCCTGATTTTATCCGTTTGTTTTATCTCATTTATATAGTTGCTTTTTCCGTCTCTCTGCATATAAATATTCTTCTTTTCTGCCTTTCGGCAAATTCTATTCTCGTTCTTTACTCTAAGTGTATGATAGTATGAATTTGATTTTTATAATATAATGAAAACGATATTTATATCATTTTTTCGACTATTTTAAAGTCAAAAAAACTGCTGTTTGAATTATTCAAACAACAGTCTTTTCCCATATTTTATTTGATTCATTCTTACAATATTAAATGATTTTATTAATCTGTTCTTTCAGCAGTTCAATATCATCGCAATATCCAATTATTTTCTTAAGAATCTCTACATCATTATTCTTCATAAAGAACCACCCCCTCATTTTGAATATTGTCTAAAAATATCTTGTCTTTTATACCCGTCGTAACAACATCAACATGACACTGTAATTCATCTTCTAAATCATACACGAACGCCATGTACTTTATTAAACTCGTCATCTTTCCTTTATCCACATAAAGATCTACATCACTGTCATCATTTGCTTCTCCTCTTGCATAAGAACCAAACAAACACATACGAGATATGCCATGTTTTTTTGCAATTGGTATTGTTTTATCTTTGATTTCTTCAATTGTATAACACATCATACATACCTCCCTCTCAAAATATGCAAGCAAGTAATTTTATGTTTATTATACCACAAGAATCCCGCCTGGCATACACCAAACGGGATTCTTATATTTTTCTGTATGACTGACACTTACTGTTTATTCTTTCTGCTCTTTGCGAACACACAGCCAGCTCCAACAAAGCATGCGCAGCTTGCAAGAACTGCTACATAAACGATCGGGGTTGTATCACCTGTTTTTACGAGCTTAGAATCTTTACCGGTCTTATCTTCGGTTGTACCTGTATCTTTAGTAGTCTCTGAAGATATTGTTGATTCTGTATCTTCCATCTCACCGGTATGTTCCTCGGTGGTATCTTCATCACTGTCTGAATCTGTATCCTCCGTGGTTGCTTTCTGAGTTGTCTCAGTTGTAGCATCCTCGGTCGTAACTTTTTCTGTCGTTTCTTCTTCAGTCGTCACATTCTCCGTTGTCGTCTCCTGTATAACCGGTATAGCGGCTGTCTCTACCTTTCCACAAACAGTACATTCATGCTTCTTTATTCCTGTAGCAGATGTTGTAGCTGCTGTTACAACCTGCCATGCGCCATACTGATGACCCTTTGCCGCAACTACTGTATCAAGAAGTGTGATTTCCTGTTCACCGTCTGCATCACGGAAATATTTGCCGCATTCATCGCAGTACCAGTATGCGATATTTCCTTCATCCAGACAGGTGGCTTCTCCGGCAGATACTGCCTTCATATTATGTACATGCTTCTTATTGATTGCAAATGAATCAACCACGCTCATATCACTGGTTCTATATGTTGTTACCTTAAACTGGCTGTCTGACACATCTACTCTTGAAATGTTTGGAACATTTTCCTGATTCATCACTCTGGAATATGGGAAGCTTGCATTCTTGATCGTGTAGAACTTGGAACCAGATGCAGAGTTTAATGTCACATATAAGATTCCTGTTGGATTTGTGATCGATGAATAATCGGCATCATTATAGATCGATGCATCTGTCATCGGATCAAGTCCATCCATCATGTAGGTTCTGCAATATACATGGTCATGTCCCATAAGAACCACATCGATATCAAGATCCTTGAATACCGGAACCAGTTCCTCTCGTCTTGTCAATATGCCGCTCTCCAAAGAATGGCTTGCTACGGAATAAATGGAGTGATGGAATACAACCACCTTCCATGTAATATCCTGACCTGCAGTTGCCTGCATTGCCTGTTCCATAAATGCCTTATGCTCGGCTGTCGATGTATTGTTACTGTTCAGTGCAAGGAACAGTACATGATTGTATACGAAATAATAGTCTCCGCCTGCTGCAGTCGTTCCATAGCTGCTTTCATTCGGATTGTTAAAATGCTGATCGTACGCCGCAGAACCGGAATCATGGTTACCTACCACTGTTGCGGTTGGAAGATCAAGTAAAGTATCATGCTCCAGATATCCGTCGTACTGATCTTCATTTGATGCTGTATTTACCTGATCACCTGCTGATAACAGGAAGTCCACACCGTCAAATGCACTGTTGCCGGAAATCAGCTTCAGCGTCTTCTCCCATCCGTCTGTATCGTTTACAGAACTTCCGCTTGCACCGATCTGTGGATCACCTGCTGCTGCAAATGAGAATGCGCCTGTTCCACCGGTTGTAAAGGAACGGATCTCTGACTTTGTCTCTCCATTTACCAACTGATAAGCATATGTCGTATCAGCTGACAGTCCGGTTGCTGTCGTCTGATAGTTGTAGTAACCGGATTTGTTGGATGCAGTTCCATTTGCCGTGAAGCTCTTTGCATCTGCCGGCATCTCGTTCCCACTGACTTCTGAATTCTTAGCAACCAGAAGTGTGCCTGTTCCATCAACATCTGCATACCAGGTTACATTGATCTCAGACGCATCCTTACCAACCGTCCATGAGATATTCTTCTGTGTATATACCGGTACGGATACTGTCGTCTCAAATGTAAGAGTCGGCATATCAAAATAAATATCCGAGCTGGATGAGCGTCCCTGATGAAGCTCTACTGCTATAACATTTTTTCCATCCTTCACTGCCGCAAGTGCTGCCGGATCACTGGTACTGATCGTTCCGGTCTTTGGATCGCCGGCATTGGAACCGCCATACTGAAGATTGCCTGTTATGCTGTCATCATCAAAGCCTGCAATCTTCACACCATTTACATATACGGTTGCTGCATCATCATAGATCACACTTCCTGATATCTTCGTTACCTTAGAAGCCTCCGGTATCGTTACATCCGTACGGAAGAAAAACGCTTCAATATCGGTTGTTCCATCTGCCTTGTACTGTGTTAATAATGTCTTTGGTGTACATCCGCCACCCAGATCATTGATTTTTCCTTTCTTTGCTCCAAAAGGACCTGTCGCTGTCTTCCATGCAGATATGTCATAGTCATCCTTGGTCCAGCTTGTCCGGTCATAGCCTGCTGCTATGCTGTCGCCTGCCGGGTCGCTTCCATCATCCAGATAACTCCATGTTACATTTCCATCCATTGTTACATCATTCTCTGCTGCCCTTGTCTGAAAAAGGGGCTGTGCCATCGTTGCTACCAACAATAATGACAAAAGTGCAGAAAGTCTTCCTGTTGTCTTACGTCTGTGTTTTTTCATTCATTTTCCTCTTTTCATCTTTTCATTTTATCTATGTGAAATGCGCATTGCTGCGCAGATTCCTGTCGTTATCGGTACGGTAAGGATCACTCCGATCGTTGCACATAATCCCTGTGCAAGCTCGATCGCCAGGTAGTCCGATGATATGAACTGTGTCCGGCTCACTCCATAGGCGGTTAATACCAGCATCGTATTGAGTGCCGTTCCCGCAAATGCAAGGATCAGCGTATTGCTCATGGTTCCGATCATATCTTTTCCGATATTAAATCCCGACTTCATAACCTGTCGAGCGGTTACCGAAGGATCTACAGCGACCAGTTCCATAAGCGCTGCCGTAAGGGAAACTGCCACATCCATAACGGCTCCAAGGGAAGATACCAGAACGCCTGCGATCAGAAGTGATCGAACCGAAAGTCCTGTCGCTCCCTGAATGACCAGAAGTTCTTCCGCATTGTCACTGTTAAATCCTGTAAGATGTAAGGTTTTTGAACTTATGTAAAAAATAATTCCTGTTACTGCAACTCCAAGTACAGTAGCAAGTGCGGATACAGCCGTCCGTCTGCTGCAGCCATTTAACAACAACAGGCTGACTGCTGTTCCTGTTAATATGGTCAGGATTGAGACAATTACAGGAGGAAATCCGTGGTAGATCGCCTGAACCATAAACAGTACTACCAGAAGAAGTGTAAAAACGACACCGGCTAATGCCCGTAAGCCTTTTCCTTTTCCCACAAACAACATTACCGCGGCAAATACCACCACAAGGATGCCAAGTGGCAGGCACCTGTCATAATTGAATACTGTGTAGTAGGGAGCTACTCCCTCCGGCATATCTGCACATACGATTATTTTCTGATTAGCGTTTACATAGATGTTATGTGTCTGCGACAAATAATTATCAATCGATACTTTGTCGCCTTTCTGATCTCCTTCCAGAATCAGAACTGTAAGCTCCTGTTCCCCAAGATATCTGGAATGATCATATGGATCTGTCTCCAGCCGCTCATTATCGACAGATACTACCCGCCCTCTTACGAATGTCCTGCTGTCGTTGTTGTACATTGTATAGCTGTTGATCCGATCCCAATCAAATGAACCTGCCGCCAGAAGAAAGGCTGCTCCGATCAGGAAAACCGCGATATATACTGCGTTTCTTCTCACAAATAAAACAAGATGCCCATCTGCTTTTTTATCCGTTTTTCTTGTCGTTTTGTCTTTTCTCTCTGTCTCTTTCATTTTCGGCTGCCTGCTCCTTATACATATGAGGCGAACCTGCCTGCTCCTTGAGGTGGTCTCACTTCATTTCTGTATTTATTATAGATATGCCTGCATGTGCCTGCTATCACACTTCCGTAAAGATTGCAAGGGGCATATATTTCTTTTGTAAAATTCACGAAAAAACAGGCAGTCCCGTTATAAGACTGCCTGATGATTATTTTTATATTGTATTGTTTTCTATATCTCATATATCACATAGGATATACCTGTATCTTCATGAGAAAATCGGTTCTCCAATAACTGTTTCTGCTGATGACTTACTCTATCTGGAAAAGCCATCATAAAAAGATTCAACCAAAGCACAGTCCATGATAAGAACATAGAACACATTTCCATAGTAACGGTTTTCTACAATTCTTCCATGATCAAGAACAGGGCGGTAGGATCCATCTTTTTTTGCAAAATGGAATCTTACATAATCATTATTTCCACTGGTCTTTGCATCAATCTGTTTCCAGATACTGGTCTCCACAGAATTCCGTTCATCCGGGTGAATAAGATTCTTGAACCGCTGCCCGGTATAATCCAGAAAATCATCAAAATCCTTGCAACCTGCAAATTCTATCAATTCACGATTTGCAAATAAAATACGATCATCCTCCGGATCAGCTATATATATCAGGAAAGCTCCCGGAAGATTTTTTGACACATCCTGAAGTGCAAACCCAAGCTGACTTCTGTGCTGTATCTTATAATCACTGCGATAAGGACTGCAACTATGCTTCCCATGTAGTTTTACCGCATAAAGTGCCATATCTGCATATCTGATAAGCTCCGAAACATCGTCACAGTCCTTCGGATATTCTGCGTATCCAAGAGAAATATATAAAGGATGCTCTTCACCATTATATGTTATATGCCTTGGCTTAAGGGTAAAACTCTCTATTTTACTCTTTGCCTCTTCCTCTGTTGTTCCAATCAAGATAACAGAAAACTCATCGCCGCCATTTCTGCATAGAATGGCATTTACACCAAAATTATCTTTCATGTCCTGTGCAAGACTTTTCAGTGCGGCATCACCAACAACGTGTCCATACATGTCATTTATAAATTTAAAATCATCAATATCCATCTGTGCGCCCACACAATGAATACAATGATCGTCCTGTATCATCTTTTTAAGCTGCTCATCAAAACCTTTGCGGTTCAAAAGACCGGTTAACGGATCTGTTATCGCTATTTTTTTTAATATTTCACGATGTCTCTCAACCACAAGAACGATCACCGTTAATCCCGTTAAAAGCAAAATAATACTAATTCCAAAAACGAGCTGCGGGAGTATATTCCATCCTTGGTTCCAACCATCAGTTGGCATTACCTCTAAGCCAAATGTACTGCCACAAAATTCAAACTCAAATGTAATCGGCTCCTTCAAAATATTACCTGATGACGATACCACCTCTGTATCATCCGACAAAGGAGAAACTGTCTTTGTCAGACAGTAATCATAACCAAATTGGGTAAGTGCATGAACCGATTTCTCAAATACCTCCGGAATACGGATAATTACAATAGTGAATCCCCAGAACGCAGAGGTTCCATCCGGGCATTCCAAATATACGGGATTTCTGATTGCAATGCCCCGGCCTCCTTGTTTTAAGTCAAACGGTCCCTGCATAGTAACTATATTTTTGTCTCTCCCGTAACGGCATATCTCTCCACGGCTTTCGTCATGGATCAAATCTATCTTTCCTGCTTCATTTCCCGCCTCCGGATATATATCTGTAACAACACCGTCAGGTGCAACCTGTATGCTCTGAACAAAATCTGTCATCAGATTCCCTGCAACTTTTTGAAAATTATCAACTTTTCCATTTTCACTGAGTACTATTTCCTCAAGTGTATCTGTAATCGCAACACCACGGTTCATATCATTCTGCAACCGTTCTGCATAGGTTGTGGCATTAAGTTCTGTGACAGCCCGAACCTGTTTTAAATTCGTTCTGTATGAATGATATAAAACTGCTGCCAAGGCCAGACAACCTGCCAGGAAAATGAGAACCGGCAATATGAGTTTTTTGTTATGGATTTTCTGTGAATGCATAACTTGTCATCTCTCCTTGTTCTAAATCCAACTAAACAAATTCCTGTAAATTGCACATATTCTATCGCATTCTTTTATTTTTGACAAGCCACCCATTGTGGAATATTCCTTTTTTTGTAAAATGGGATTATAATACAGGAGCGAAAAGAGGTAATCAATATGCAGATAAGTATAATTTTGCTCGGAAAACTTGTTAACTTTTTTATTATGATCCTGCTTGGTTTTATTCTTGTCAACAAACATATATTAAATGCTTCTGACAGCAGGATCCTGTCTATCATTGTAGTATATCTGGTGATGCCCTGCGCCATAATAAATTCATTTGAAATTGGCTTTACAAAAGAAAAACTGCAGGGACTATTATTTTCCGCTGTTCTTGCAACCATTATACATATTCTTCTATTGATTTTTATAAATATCGGAAGGAAACTCTGGCACTGGAATACAGTTGAATGTGCCACTGTCATGTATTCCAATTCGGGAAATATGATAATCCCACTTGTAAATGCTATGCTGGGTACCGACTATGTACTGTATTCATGTGCATTTATGTCTGTACAGCTGATATTTCTCTGGACACACTGCAGCACCATGCTCGCCGAAAAGCCACATATGGAATGGAAAAAGATAATAACCAATATAAATGTAATAGCCATAATAGCCGGACTCCTGCTCTTTTTCTGCCAGATAAAACTGCCATCTGTCATACTCACACCGGTAAAAGACATAGGAAATATGCTTGCACCTCTCAGCATGATAGTAACTGGCATGCTGATGGCTGATTCGCCGATCCGCGACAGCCTGAAAAACGCAAAACTATACATTTTCTCTGCCATCAGGCTCGTCATCTGGCCTGCTGTTTTACTGCTTATAATGTATGTAAGTCATGTATATGCCCTTATTCCAGAAGGAAGAACTTTACTCCTCATAGTATTCCTTGCCTCCATCACACCATCCGCTTCAACAATCACCCAGATGGCTCAGGTATATAACAAAGATGCTGCATACTCCGGTCTTTTAAATGTATTTACTACCTTGTTCTGTATCATAACCATGCCTTTGGCTGTCATATTGTTTTCACGGCTGATTCTTTAAGGACATTCCTTGCGACACACATGTTAATCTGGTTTCCATAGGCATCCTTTGAAATACATAATCCGTTGACGGAGTACTTCATAAAAAGTTTCTCCAGTCAATATACTTTCCCTGTGCCTCATCCACCAGAAGTCTGAGATAATCCATTTTTATCATATCAAGAGCTCTCCTTTTTTGTATCAATGTAATAGGCGTTTGCGAAACGCCACAAGCCGCATAAATACGGCATTTTTTTGTTACTAAAATCAAAAGTCTCCTCACGGTTTGTGATATAATGGAGTTGTTCAGAAACCAATTAACCACCAAAATAAAATCTATTTCATAATTATGTTCGGATTTCTGATTCATAATCGTATGATAAAATAATTCATTTCCATTAGCTGCCAAACACTGAGCTACAATATTTTCATATAAATATCCTAGATTAACACTTAATTTATCATTTAACAGCTTCTGATAAATTTCATTTTCTGTGAAATCCTTATCCTTAAACATCAAAGTTACAAACAGACCTGTATCATTTAAAAATAGCTTGAATCTTTTAGTTCTGCAATAAGTTCTTTGGTTTCTTTTGATGTTCTTGAAAATCAATCAATATATAGCTGTCATATTCATTTTCTAAAACAAATCGTGCTACTTTAACATTTCCATCCATTTCCATAGACACTATATTAAATCCACATTTTTCTGTATAAAACTTTACATTTTCCTTTTTATCTATGGGTGTAACTAAGGTAATTTTATCCCAATCCCTATAGTGTGATGTTACAAATCTAATTGCTTGCGTTCCAATTCCTTTTCCTTGAAACTCTGGGACAACACACAAACACCCAACTTCATATATTCCCATTTCCACTTTTTTACAAGAAACACAACCGACCGGTTCACCATTATATAAAATAATAAATTTTGGATATTCTATTATAGATTTTTCCATCATCTCTTTAGTCTTTCCATACGCCGGACATTCACCATATTTAATATAATCACTATAAAATGCAAAATTATAAATATCTATTAGCAATTCTGCATCCGTAATATCTGCTTTTCTATATTCAATCTTCATAAACAATACCTCTCCAAATTCCGATTTTTCTTTCCCGTATTAATTGCTATATGTTTTCACTTGAATAATTAAGCATTTTTCCAAACAAAAATTTAAGAAATCTTATACATATCATTCTTGTAGAACATTATTAAATCGCTTTTTTCAGAATTTCTTAGAACGACAAGGACATTAAACACATCTGGGAATGGCGAAATCATCCCCATACATGCCATGCCAAAATTCAATCCATTTAATACTCTAAATTCAGCAGGACTAATTACAAATAATATAAATGGAACTAACCCAAGAACAAATGGCAACAGGCACATCAATATAAACCGATTTTGCTTCAATGGAT
>ERZ825137.5901-NODE-5901-length-11029-cov-2.777839_pt1 | contig 11029 bp, 9 predicted proteins | sample MGYA00519873_ERZ825137 | MGnify/ENA primary metagenome ERZ825137 (study PRJEB31778, sample SAMEA3449190) | human gut metagenome | biome: human gut; feature: human-associated habitat; material: faeces | place: United Kingdom | collected 2010/2012 ... | reverse complement strand
ATGTTAAAAAATATTAGTCGCGATACTAATTTAATTTACCCGCTATATTAATCCCATTTAGTCGCTATACTAATATCATTTTGATAATTGACTTTTCCTTATTCCTCATTTCAAAACTATAATGGATGTGTTAGTCGTCTGGGCATGTTCAAAGAATGTCTGCCAACTATTTGTGTGTGGTTACAGCAATAAATTGATAATTTATTGCCTTTGATCGAATTGTTTTATTACCTTAGTGGCTTTACAAATTATGCGCTGTATGAAATGAGAAACGCCGTTTACCTAATAATCTGTTTATTCTCTTTGGTGATGTGCACCGATCATCCAAAAGAGTTATTGCCGGAACTGTCTCGGGCGGAATCGTTGATGCAGCATTGTCCGGATAGTGCTTTGATGATTTTAGATTCGATGAAAACACCTTCGCTGTCTAATGAATTTCAATATGCGACATGGTGTTTGTTAATTACTCAAGCACGTGATAAAAACTTTGTGAAGCATACTTCCGACTCCTTAATTAATATTGCGTTGAATTATTTTGAAAAACAGGATGATCTGGAGAGAAAAGCAACTGCGTTATATTATGAAGGGCGCGTTAACCAGGATTTACTTAATGCAGAGGAAGCAACAAATTATTATTTACGAGCGAGAGATGTAGCGAAAAATACGACGGATTATAGATTGCTTTGCCTGATAAATACTCATTTGGGTACATTGTATGCTTATCGTGGTTTGACCGATTTGGCTTTAGAGGCTTACGGGAATGCACATAATTATTCAATTCAATTAAAGGACAGTGCGCTAATATCCTATACCTATTCTTATTTGGGACGTGTTTCTGCGATTGATGATGATTTGTCAAAAGGATTAGATTACTATAAAAAGGCGATAGAGACTGCGGAACAATCAGGAAGTTTAAAAGCTTTAACATTAGCTTATGGAGAAATCGCGACAGTGTACAGAGCTTTATCCATGCTTGATTCATGTATGTACTATCATAAAAAATCAAAGAAGATAAAAGAAAAATATAATACTTCAGCTTTGTCACAAACCTATTTAGGAATTGGAGAAACTTATTATTATATGGAGCAATCTGACTCAGCTTATTTTTATTTAGAAAAAGCATTGAATACAACTAATCCTTATACAAAGCAAGAAACGATACAAATTTTGTATTATTTATGTAGAGACATAAAGAAGTATGAAGATGCAATTAAATATAATGAGCAATATTGGATTTATAAAGATTCTATAGATAATATAAATCGTAGTGCAAAGATTGCAGAAATTCAGGCAAAGTATGAGCAGGAAAAATTATTGAATATAAATAGTCGATTGGAAAATAGAGTATTATGGGGATTAGTGCTGTCGTTGTTAATAATGTCTATATTAATATATTTTTATCAACGTAAGTTGGTTCGGAAGGAACATACAATCAAAGAAACTAGAAAACAATTACAGGTTCGTTTAAATCAATTACATGAAAATGAATCAATAATTCATGAAAATGACAATCTTATAGACGTCTTATCCTCTCAAATAGAAAAGCATATTGGTTCACAGGAACATATAAATGATCAAATGGTGGAAATAGAACGAATTCACCAAAAAAACACTTTATTACAGGCTCAAAATGAAGTATTACAAGGAGATATAGAGAAGTATATTTCTGATTTACATGAAAAGGGAGAGGAGTTAAAAGCGTATGAACGCTTGGCCACGGAAAACACTTATTTATCTGAGCGTCAAAGATACCTATGTTCTCAATTGATTAAACACATAAATATACTCGATTGTTTAAAGTCTGATCCGAAATATATTGAAGAATCTCAATGGCCTGAAATTTTTGATTCAATGAATGTCGTTTATCCGAATTTGATTGACCGTTTGAGGAAAGACTTTTCGTTATCGGATAATGATATATGGATTTGTTGTTTGATAAAATTGCAATTGAATAATTCTGACATAGCTAGATTGATTGCTGTTTCTTCCTCTTCTGTTACCAAACGTAAACAACGTTTGAAAGAACGAATCAACCAACATTTAGATACTCCGTTAGGAGGGGAAACCTCTATTGATGCTTACCTTTGGAAGTACTGAGAAATTCATTGTCCACAATTTACTATTACTGTTTTTCTTTATAGTGTTTATTATAAGGATATTACTCATTCTTCCCTGTCCACCTTGCTGTCCATTCGTTTTGTGTCCTATCTATTATAAACCACATACCTTTGCAAATATTAATAAAATTATCGTTATGGAAAAAATTCTCAAAAAGTTTGCTAGGGCAATGTTTGTATTTTTTGTTTTCAGTAGTCTATTACTACAAAGTGTATCAGCGGAGAGAAGCAAGAACATTTCATTTTTGGGAAAATGGGAAGAATGTGCACGTTCCATTTCCTCTTCAATTCCAATCTCTGCTTTTGTTAATGATGATGTCTTATCCATTCATAGCAGTTCTCAACGTTCCGATATAATAATATGTATATCGAAAGACGGGAAAGCGCTTTATGAAGAAACGATCCAGGCATTGGACACGGATTGTATTACAATTGATTTGAGAGATTCTGATCCGGGTGTTTATTCTATTGAATTGAAAAATCAATGGGGTGATTGTCTTTGGGGAGATTTTAATGCTCAGTAATTGGCTTGTTAAATAGCAAATTACTTACTATTCTGATATTTGATTCCTTTTATGCTATTGATTAGATGTGTAATAGATTTATAGAATGAATCATTATCCAGACTATCAGATACTTATTTATTCATTTTAAAATTTATCAATTATGAAGAAGAAAAACTATTTTTTGATGTACTTTATGACATTGGTGTGCATCTGTATTAGCTGTAACAATGACGCTGAGTTTAACGGAGCCAAAAATGATAAATCTTTTGATCCAACAAGAAAAGTGTTTGTTGATGAGAACGCTGTTGCTGAATTTTTACAAGAAAATGCTAGTTTAATAGAGGATGGTAATAATCAATTTTATTATTCAACTGTTTTGGAAAGACTTGTTAAAACAACTCCATTCGGAAAACTTGTTAATGATAAGTTTGAGTATCAAATTGGTGATTATATTCATAAATTTGGAACATCTGGATACACTGAATATAAAATTTTGACATCAAAATATGAAATTGCATTAACGCAAATTGAAAAAGATGATGAGATTTTAGAAAAACTGGACGAACTAAAAAAACTTGATGATATTACTTATGAAATTAGTGAAGACATATACCTTATATATACAGGAATTCCATTGGTTGAAGCAACAGAAATAACTCCTCCTGATCTTAGAATTAGTGCTGATGGGCGAACGAAGGTCAGAGTTTCTTTCCAAAATAATTATAATTATCTTTTTTCTGATTGCAGTATCCATGTTGAGGCTTTTGAAAACGTGAATGGCGAATTTATACCATATAAAACTGATATAAGAGCTAATTGGACTTTGGCAATTAATGCAGGTAGTAAAGTTGAATATAGTTCAGGAGATCCTGGTTTAGTAAAAGGTAGAAGCAGTTGGTATCAAACTCTTTTAAGCACATCTGTTAATGTAGGAGAAGGAGGAGCACCTCGATATAGCTTGAGTTCTGGAACAATGAGCGGATCATGCAAGTGTTGGGATGGACAATGGATTACAGCAACATGGCCAAGTCCTATTAATTAAAATTTAAAATAATAATAGTCAGATGTATTAAGAGGCTATATATGAGGTTTAAGTGAATAATAAGTAATTGCCTAGCAGTTGAATTTGTTTATTATAAAACCTCATATTAGTTTTTATGCATTTTTTATCTAATACAAAAACAAACAAATATGAAAATGACAAAATTGAACATTTTATCTTTGTCTTTTTTCTTCTCCATCAGTATCTCATCCTTCGCACAACAGGATAATTCTGTCATTTTGCCTACATCATTGAACAGTGTTGTAGATAAAGCCTTTAATAAAGCTATACAAAGTGAGAATAAAACAGCCTTTACTCAAAGCGATTATAAATTAAGTGTATTAGTGGACGTTGCTGGTAAAAGTGTATTTATTGAGAATAAAGAAGTTCCTTCTAAAGAGTTTATTGTTGATGTAGACAAAGAAGGTGATTACTATTTTTTGGCAAATGTATTACCTGTTAGTTTGCCTACTACTAATAATGAGGGATATAATTTAGAAGAGATAAATGTTGTTATTAATGGAAAACTTGTTGGTTATCTGGATGTGAAGAAACCGCAATGGTCGATTGTTCCCATTAAAGAAGTAAAGAAAATCAGGTTGTCTAAAGGGAAAAATATTATTTTGTTTCAGTCTTCAGGAATATACTATCCTGATATTGATTGTGTCCAATTATCACAAAATGAAACGAACTTGATTCAAAAGAATATAGTATATGACAACTATGTAGAAAAATTGAAGGCTGAGACTAGTAAAGCCATTTCAACGAGATCTGCATTTGATGATTCTGGTAATTTTAATGTTTTTCCAATATACCAATATACTCCTGGTTCCAACTATAGTCATATGTCGAAAGTACCGGTGGTTTATACATTTTATAAGAAATTTCATATTGATATTCCAGGGGTACACACTTTTACTACAACGCCAGTTAAGGGCGATGATTTTAATTCAGTAAACCCTGTAATGCATTTATTTAAAATAGATAATCCTCATAAAGAATGCTGGACAAATGATGATTACACAGGTTATCATCCAAGAATACAAGCAAATCTTTCCACTGGAGATTACTATTTAGTAGTGCGTTCTTATGCAAACTATGGTGCTTCTTCCGATTTAGGACGAGAAGGGCTTGTTAATGTTTATGATGGAGCGAATATTTTAGGTGAACAAATACCGGTATCTGGTTATGTTTTAAACTGTGGTTCAAGTTATACTGGTGCCTTAAACTATTTTACAGGGAATTCAACAGGTACTCCTAAAATATGGTTTATGGATTCAAATAATATGAGATATACAAGTGAGGAATATAGTTACTATCCGCCTGCTGATTATTATTGGTTAGATGATGCTAGATTGAAAATTAATCACAATCAAGCAAATTCAAATATAAGAGTACTGATATCGAGTGTTGGAGCGTGGTCAGTCTATTTCGGTAATTGCGATGCTTATGGTGGTGTTCCTGATGCAGAATCTAAATATATGACTTCGTTTACAAACTTGAAGTCTGGTGATGCTATTAGAAGTGGTCAAGATAATACATTTTATAATGGACCAGCTTGGGCTGGTGGTATAAACACTGAATTTATATGGACAAATAGTAAATGGGGAGACCCGTTTGTATGGTCTACATGGGATAAGTATTTTGGAAATAATCCGGCAAGATATAATGGTGCTAAAAATTACTCTAGAACCGGAGGTGGAAATGCTGTTATTGCCGCATTTTCAACAAGTAATGATGTGTCAAAATTAACTCATTTTGCAGTTACTAAAAATGCGAATATGCAAATGCATGGTTATCAATGGGAAAGTAAACTAGGCTCAACCGGGCGACTTTTTCATCCATTGAATTCAGTATCAGGAAAACTCTATGGGAATACTATTGCATATTACTATGATCCATCACGACCAATGTTAAGTAGCTTGAGTAATATTGAAGAAAACTTCACCTTGAAGCAATCTATTGAAAATGGACTAACTATTATTGAAGGTGTGACACTCGATGATGCTCAACAAAATTTGATAAGTTTATACAAGCAAAGAAGAACATCTATAAATGAATTGGAAACATTATACGATAACTGGAAGAGGTGCCTAAAAGCCAGTGAGTATTTATTTGAAAATAATCCTTATAAATTCCTAGATAATCAAGAAGCAAATTCATTAGTTCAATATGCTAAAGACAACTTAGAAGAAAGTCTTATTTATCTAGTAGATAGAATGTTTAATATTAAAAGAGACTCTCTCGATATTGAAAATGCTATTTTGCCAGTATTGTTCTGTGAGATAGCGAAGGATAAATATGGGAATATTATTGAGAATATTAAAGAAGAATGGAATATGAGTAATTATACAAAAAGTGGGGAATATAAATTCCCGGCTCCTAGTGTTTTTACTAAAAAATATATGAAAGATATTTTGAATAAGAACTACTTAATGAATAGTAATTCAAATGTTAGACATGCTTTAAAGAATGAAGAAAATAGTATATCATTTGATAATGATCAGCTATTTACTGTAACTCCTAATCCTGCTTCTTTATCTTCAAAGGTCAATATTGGATTGCCAAAAGAAGCGCAGGTTACAATAAAAATAATAAATGGCCATGGTGTTGTTATTGGCATACCGTTGAATAATAGGATTCTTAATCAGGGGAAATACTCTTATGGTATTGATTATGATAAACTTACTATAGGTATGAATGTCTGTATATTGGAAGTTGATGGTAAAATATATTCAAGAAAAATATTAAAACAATAGATATAATGATAATGAAAAATAGTATAATCTATATTTTGTTGATAATATTTTGGGGAAGTTGTCAGAGTGAGGTTTTACCTCATTCTGACAATGATAATAAGATAGTATTATCTAATGAAGAATATAATAGTATCGCTTTTGAGCAAGGGGCGAAATTGTCTGATAATGAGATATTAAACCTTGTAAATGGATTTGTCTTGTCTGCAGATAGTAGAACTGAAACAAAATCAGCGAATAACAAGTATTCAATATCAAAAAGATATTATTGGCAAGATAGTGAAATTAATTCATTCGTAACTAAAAGTAGTAATGTTGACTCTTTAGAAATTTGTGAAGTTGATATTAATGAAGATGAACAGGTACTTGTTGTGACCAATAGAGATTGTCCTCATGTGGTTTCATATACTAAAAAGACAAAGGACAACGGCCTGATAGATGATATTTATCCTCTTGTTGCAATGAGAGAGATTGCAAAATACTCTGCTATATCTACATTCCGTCAAAAGAAATTCAGAAATGATAGTATACGTTTGCAAACAGAAGCCAAAATTAATCTTCATTTTGGCTGGGATTCAAAAGAATTTTCCTTTGCCAAAATCAAAGATAAAATACATAGAATTGGTATGGATACTAAATCCATACCAGAAGAAAATCCCTATGGTCATGTATATTTTCGTTCAAATAATACAAGAACTAAGACAACATGGAATCAGGATGTTCCCTATAATTCTAAGTTACCACAGCAGTGTTCTTATACCACTCAATATGAAGGGCGTTATCCTGTAGGGTGTGCAGTCGTTTGTATAGCACAAGTGCTAGCACATTTGGAACCATATCTGTATTGTGATGGTTATACAATGGATTGGAAAAGTTTGAAGAAAGAATCAACAATTAAAAGATCTTCAGTAGCTACACTGAGAAATCAAGTTGGAGCTTTAATGAAGTTTATTGGTACACATACTAAAGCGGTTTATGGATGTGCAGGAACGAGTATGAATACTGGGTATGCTATGACGAATTTTTTACCAATATATGGGGTAATTTCTGATGCAGAAAAAGCATTGAATGTATCATCGGTCTATAGCTCATTGAGTAAAGGTAATATAGTTGTCCTTAGAGGTGCTTCAGAAGAAGGTCGACATGCTTGGATTTTGGACGAATATCTTATAACTCAGCCTGGATATGATTTTGGAGATTATAATTTAAAAATAGACTATGTTAGAGCCAATATGGGTTGGGGAGGTGACGAATCAGACGGCTTCTATGAAATATCGGAACAAGGTATATTAGAATTCAATACAATTACTGGAGGAAATTTTATTTCAGGAATACAATCAGGGCCGAATCGAGTCTGTCGGCTTCCGCAGCTTTACCCTGCACGCTGGTGAGAGTAATAGCTACCGCACCCTGAAAAGTGCACTGATTGTTCCGGTGTCGGGTCGGGCCATCTTCTCATTTGAGCACGAACCCTTCATTGCCAAGCGAGGACTATTCCTGCACGGATGTCCCGACAAGACCCTGACCATTTCGGCCTTGGGCGAGCAGGATTTCCACTACATCAATATGTACTACGAAAACGACCGGCCTTTGCTGTTCTCCCACAAGCTCAAAAATCCGGAACAGACCTTTTCCATTCTGGAGCAGATCCTAAAGCTCCACCCGGACGCTGACATCCGCAGCCAGTACCAGCAAGAAAAGCTGACAGAAGAGTTCTTCGCCCAGATTTTTGCAGATTTTCAGCCCGAGGAAACTTACAATGAAAGCCAAATCATGAGCATCCTGCTGGATTTCATCGCAGAGCACTATGCAGAGCCGCTGACGCTGGACGCACTGGCCGAGCAGGTCAATGAGAAAGCTGGACATGTCAGCTATCTCTTTTATAAGTACAAAAACATCCGCCCCATCGATTACCTCATCAATTATCGTGTCCGAATAGCCACTGAGCTTTTGCGTTCCGGCGACTACACTGTGACACAGGCCGCTCATGAGGTCGGCTACCGAGATGCCTGTTATTTCAGCCGCATTTACAAAAAACGGATGGGCTTTCCGCCCACCCGTATTCTGCCATAACCGAAATTTTTGATTTCAGGTTCCGTTAAGATGCACTGTACATGAAGTTGTACAGGGTCTCAGCAGAATCGATGACCCGTGCACCGTAGTCCATTACGTCATCATAATCCATCTCGATGACCTTCTGGTTGGCGATGGCGGGAACCTCCTGCACGACGGCGTTGGAGGTCAGCTGCTCCACCGCGTCGGCATCGGTGGAACCAAAGCGGTCTGCGCGGACGTAGACGATGATATCCGGGTTCATGGAGACCAGATTCTCCAGCGTCAGGCCGTTGCCGCCCTTGTCCAGAACATTTTCAGCGTTCAGGGCATTCAGCATACAACTGCTCATCTTGGAATTGAAGGCCACGAAGGTGCCATCGGCGTAGCCAGCCATGAACAGAACCTTCAGGGGCTCTCCACTCTGGCCGCTGACCTTGTCCATCAGCGCGTCGATTCTCTCCTGCAGCTCGTCAGCGTAAGCGTTTGCAGTCTCCTGCACGTTGAAAATCTCGCCAATGTTCCGCACATCTTCTACGATGTTGTCCAGAGCCTGGTCAGTGGAAGCACTGGCCAACTCGGTATAGACGGGAATGCCCAGTTCCTGATAGGATTGGACGGTGCCAATGCTGCTTTCGGTGAACATCAGAGGACCCTTGCCAAGGATCAGATCCGGCTCGGTGGCAAGGATAGTCTCCTTGGAAACAGACTTCTTATCGCCAAGGCTGTTCAGCGAAGCAACTTCATCGGCGATGTCGCCTTTCAGGGCGTTGTCATTATCGAACACACCGACAATTTTGTCCTTGAGCCCCAGCTTAATGAGCAGCTCGGTCATGGACAACTGGGTGGACAGCACCTTTTCGGGGGCATGATCGTAGGTCATATCCACAGCATTGCCATCAGCGTCATAAATCTGCAGGGTCAGGGGGTAAGAGGTCTCTTCGGCGGAGACGGTGCTCTCGGCAACAGACGAAGCAATCTCAGAGGAGGCGGCAGCAGACGATGCCACAGAAGATGCGGTCTGACCACAGCCAGTGGTCAGCATGACGGCTGCCAGTGCCGCGGCAGCAACACTCAGGGTTTTCTTTTTCATAAAGGTTCCTCTTTCTGCGGGGTACTCCCGCGTTTTTGTTATAGATATTGAATCATCAGTTTTCCGTTGATCGGGCTGGGGTACACACAGGCTTCTACATCAAAGATTCGGCGCAGATTTTCGGGGGTTATCACCGCTTGAGGCTGGCCCTGCGTTACAATTTCGCCTTGTTTCATCAGATAGAGGTGGTCGCAGAATTGTGCTGCAAGGCTCAGATCGTGCAGCGCTGCCAGGACCGTGATCTGCAAATCTTTGATGATTGAAAGGATTTCTAACCGATAACGGATATCCAGATGATTTGTCGGTTCGTCTAGGATCAGGATCTTGGGCGACTGGGTCAGCGCGCGGGCCAGAACCACTCGCTGCTTTTCGCCGCCCGAGAGAGACTGAAAGTTACGGTCACGGTAGTTTTTCATACCAACCTTGTCCAGTGCTTCCAAAGCTATCTCGTAGTCCCTCTCCCGTTCTTGCTCCAGCAAGGAATGGAAGGGATACCGTCCCATCAGGGCGATGTCCAGCACGGTATAGTCAAAATTGATCTGGTTGAATTGTCCCATCACCGCCATGTTCCGCGCCAGCTTTTTGCCGGGAAAGTGTGTGATGTCCTCGTCATCCAGACGAACGATGCCGCTGTCCATCTTTTGTGTGCGGTAGATGGAGCGGAGTAGAGTGGTCTTGCCGCTGCCGTTGGCACCCAGCAAGGCCGAGAATTACCGGTCCGGCACCTCAATGGAGAGATGCTGTACAATTGGTTTGCCGGAAATCGAAATGTTTACGTCTTTCGCATCCAGTCTCATTCAATTGCCTCCAAATCCATATTTTTTACGCACCATCACATAGACGAAGAACGGCGCACCCATCAAGGCGGTGAAGATGCCCACAGGCAGCTCGGTGTTGGGAATCAGACTGCGGGCGATGGCATCTACCCAAAGCATGAACAGTCCGCCGGATAATGCCGCAATCGGCAGTAGTTTTCGGTGGGCTGTGCCGGCAATGGCGCGGGAAACATGCGGGATGATGAGCCCCACAAATCCGATAGTGCCGCAAACCGATACAAGTGCACCGGTCAGCACCGAGAGCACCAGCAGGTAAACCAACCGACACCGGAAGGTGTTGATGCCGATGGTGGAAGCTGCTTCCTCGCCCAACATCAGGCCATCCAGCGTCTGCGCCTGCGTCCGGAAAACCCGGCGGCGGAAGTGCGGCTGCGGCAGGCTTTTTCAGCGGCGGTCTGGTCGGAATGGCAAGTCGCAAAATCGCAAGCGATGCGGTGCGTACAGCAACTGCTGAGAAGAACATCGTCCAGCCGCAGCAGGCCGAGGCGACCGTCAGCCGGACACACGCGAGCAGCGACACCCATTCCGGTTCGCAGTCCGCTTCCGAGCAGCAGCGGCAGAACACCAGCCAGCTTGACCAGAATCAGCAGACGGTTTCTTCCCGCGCCGTAAACTCGGAACAGCGTG
>ERZ825137.5898-NODE-5898-length-11035-cov-3.526138_pt1 | contig 11035 bp, 5 predicted proteins | sample MGYA00519873_ERZ825137 | MGnify/ENA primary metagenome ERZ825137 (study PRJEB31778, sample SAMEA3449190) | human gut metagenome | biome: human gut; feature: human-associated habitat; material: faeces | place: United Kingdom | collected 2010/2012 ... | reverse complement strand
TTTGGCTTCTTCTTCGTCATATTGTTCTTGCGCACGTTCTACCAGTGATACGATATCACCCATACCGAGAATACGGTCGGCCATACGGGCTGGGTGGAACTGATCTATCGCTTCCAGCTTTTCACCTGTACCGATGAATTTGATAGGTTTATTGACTACCGAACGGATGGAAAGAGCTGCACCGCCACGTGTGTCACCATCGAGTTTGGTCAGCACTACACCGTTAAAGTCCAGACGATCGTTAAATTCTTTGGCTGTATTTACTGCATCCTGACCGGTCATGGAGTCTACCACGAACAAAATTTCGTTCGGATTGATTGCTTCTTTGATGGCTGCAATCTCGTTCATCATTTGTTCGTCTACTGCCAGACGTCCGGCGGTATCGACAATGACGAGATCGTATCCTTTAGCTTTAGCTTCCTGAATAGCGTGCTGTGCGATTTCTACCGGATTTTTGCTGTCCAGTTCGCAGTACATCGGTACTTCTATTTGTTCTGCCAACACGCGTAACTGTTCGATAGCTGCCGGACGATATACGTCACAAGCTACCAGCAACGGTTTGCGATTCTTTTTACTTTTCAGCATTCGTGCCAATTTGCCGGAGAAAGTAGTCTTACCCGAACCTTGCAGACCTGACATCAGGATTACTGCCGGACGGGATTCGAGGTTGATTTCTACCGTCTCGCCACCCATCAACTGGGTTAGTTCGTCGTGCACAATCTTCACCATCAACTGGCTTGGCTTCACAGCCGTAAGTACATTCTGACCGATGGCTTTTTCCTTCACCGTGTCAGTGAAAGTTTTTGCAACCTTGTAGTTAACGTCGGCATCAAGCAATGCCTTACGTACATCTTTCAGCGTCTCCGCCACGTTAATTTCGGTGATTTTGCCTTCACCTTTCAGAATCTTGAATGACCGTTCTAGTCTTTCACTTAAATTATCGAACATAGTTGTTTAATTACGAATTAATTATTTGAGCCTGCAAATGTACAAAAATCTCTTGTATTTATATCTTTTTATTCTGCCATTTTGCTTTTTTGAGGTAAATATAGCTTGTTATCAACAGCAAGGTATAGTACAGAATCTCAATCGTAAAGCAGATTTCAATCGGTGCTTTTAGCCACATTCCGACGAAAACGATGTAGGAACCGTAAATGGCAATCGTGATGGTTTCGAGCAACAGGGCTGCCTGCGTATTTCCTGTTCCGGAGATGCCGTTGAATACGACATTGGCTACTGATGCAATGAGCATGGCGCAGCAGATAACGTATACCGAAGGCACGGACTCGGTGATTAACGCTGCTTCGCTGGTATATACGGAGAGGAGGAACTGAGGAAACAAAACCGACAATCCCACCAGTCCCAGCATGATGAAGAACGAGAATCGGGCTATTTTATTGATAAGCGGCATGACGTATTGGATACCTCCTGCGCCGATGGCATTGCTGACAAGGCTGTTGGTCGTTGTTGCCAGTGCATTCACCGGAATCAGCAGTACGACGTAGATACTACGGACAATATTGGCAATGGCCAGTTCCCGTTGTCCCAACCGTTCTACGGCAACAAAGAACACGAACCAGGTCGCCATCGATAAGAAATATTGAAGCATCGTGAAGCAAGAAATGCTGAGAATACGCATCAGCAATGCCGGATCGAACGAGCGCAGACGATTCAGACCATACTTTTTCAAATCAACACTGATATATGTATAGATCAGGAAGAAGAGAATGGAAGAGGCTTCCGCCAGTACAGAAGCGATAGCAGCTCCCTTGATTCCCATTTCCGGCAGACCGAATTTACCGAAAATCAGTGCATAGTCCAATATGACGTTGGTTAATGCCATGACAACAGCATTGATGGTCAAGACCTTGGTACGTGTGATGCCGATGTACAGGGCACGGAACATGACATTGACAAACGAGAAGAAGAACCCGTAAATACGCCAGTCCAGAAACTCCATAGTGCCTTCGTAGATGGATTCGGAAGAAACCAGCAACCGCATGATATTTCCTCCGAACGCTTTGGTGAAGCCGAACATCAATATAGCTATCAACAGGAGGAACATAATCCCCTGAATCATTACGGGACCTACATCACTGTAGCGTCCTTCTCCATTGCGTCGTGCAATGACAATTTGTGATCCTGTGCTGAATCCGAAAGCGATGGTGAATATACATATATAAAATAGTCCACCCATAGCCGAAGCTCCCAGGGCCACTTCACTAACGTGCCCTAAGAATGCGGTATCGGTGACATTGATGACATTTTGCGCCAGCAAGCTGAGTAGTATCGGGTAACTGACACTCCAAATCTGTTTGTTGGTATACATAATTAAGCGTTTAAGTTTACAGTTTGCAAAGATAGCGCTTTATTCCGATTCTGAAGCAATGGGATAGGTGAAAACAATTTCCGGGCCTTCTGTTCCCCGGGCGTTTACCTGATAGCTTCCTCCGAAGTAAGCCAGCAATAACTGGTTGATCTCATGCCTGATGCCGGTCTCCTGTGAGGTGAAAGCCTCGTCCGCCAATGGAGAGTTGAGAATGCGGAAATAAAGCATTTCGCCTTTCCGGCTTAATGTAAAGCGGATAATCCGTTCCTCCTGTTGTCCCTCTGTTTCATGTTCATGCGGATAGGTCAGGGTACTGAGCAGAGCGTATCCCAATCGGGTGGTATCTGTGCGAAGGGACAGTGACTCGACTTCCGGAGTGAAGCGGACTTGAATGCCTGTCTTTTCATTATTCATGCGTGCCATGTAGCATACTTCGTTACAAAGTGCGACGGCATCATAGTCTTGTATCTGGAACTTCATCATTTTGGCTTCCAGACGAGACAGGTCGAGTACATCATTGACCAGTCTCATTAATCTTTCTGAGCTTTGGTGGATGATCGCCGAGTATTCTTCTCTTGTTTTTTCATCTATATTCGGTTCGCTGGCTATGAGTTGCGAGAAACCTACCACGTTGTTGAGCGGGGTCCGGATGTTATAACTCATGTTTGACAGGAAGCGATTTTTTATTTCGTTGGTTACCCGTACCGTTTCCGCTGCTTTGCGTATTTCGCTCTCGGAATATTTCAGGGCTTTGCGGATTTTGGAGAGCCGGAATAGGGAAATAAATAATACGATCAGAATGGCACTGATTACGATCAGGCTGATCAGACGTATTTGGTTGGTCTGCTTTTGTTGTTCCAGTTCTATCTTATCCAGATTATAGCTTTTTTTGATTTGCTCCATTTGGGTGTTGGAGAGTGCCATGGCAGCTGAGTCCTTGATGGCCAGTGCCTGTTGGTAGAGAGTTGTCGCTCTGTTATTATCTCCGGCTTCCACCCATATTTTAGCCTGTTTCAGCAGTTGTTCGGCATAGTCGCTGGTGAAATCTTTCTTGAGCATAGTTAATGTCGTGTCGATGTAGGCTGATGCCTGCTGATATTGTTTGATACTCTGATAGTATTTCGCATAGATGTCGTAGTAGAGCACCTTATACATGAAATAGGTATTTTCAGTCAGATACTTTTTAGACTTTTCTATATGTGAATAAGCAATTTGGGGCTGATTGGTATTCAGGTAATAATGCGCATAGAAAATCTCATTGAAAATGAATACGTCTGCAAATCCGTCTTTTAGAGATGGATTGTCAATGATGAATTTACGGAGTACATTTTCCAACTCTTGCAGGTATTTTAGTTGCCTGTAATTGTCCTTCATTTCTTTGGTTACGGATATGAGCTGTGACAGGACGGAGATATGGACTACCGCATTGCCATTCTTTGGAAGCAGCCTGTAGGCTTCTTCCAATGCTTTGAGCCCCTCGTCCCAGCGCTGGCTGCCGATATATGCGTTGGACAGGCACTGATAAGCAGCTACCGTTCCACGGTTATTGTCAATATCAAGGGCTTTCTGTTTCATCTTGTTTGCTTCGCTGATGGCAAGCTCATATTGTTCGGTAAAGGTGTATAGGTCAATCTGAAAGCGTCGGGCGTCGAAGAAATAATCCCATAAACCGGATTTTTGTACCAACGGTTCCATCTTGACTATCCATTTGGCTACACTATCCTGTTCGCAACGGTTGTAATAATACAACAAATGATAATAAGCGGCTAAACTGGCATACTTGTCATTTTTCAGTTTTAACGCTTCCTGCATCAGCGAATCCGAATACTGGATACATTTGTAGTTGTTCTGCTCTATCTTGATAATGTCGTTCAGGGTAGAGAGGCGTGTGGTGTCATGCGGCAGCGTTTGCAACACTTGCAGCAGACTGTCTGAGGCTGTATCGGTGTTTGCATAGCCCGACAGTAGGCCATAGCAGGTGATGATCAGTAATATCAGTCGTTTCATCGTGTTTCCTCCTTCTTTATCTGCGCATGGCAAATCGGGTGTGTGAACAGAAAACGTGCTCCTTTGTCATAGTCCGGGTCGATCCATATTTTGCCTCCCAGTTGCTCGATGATAAGCTGGCAGATAGATAATCCGAGTCCTGTGCCTTGTGCGTTTTCATCGAGCTTTTCGAAGCGGTTGAATATCTTGTTCTGGTTCTCCTTGGAGATTCCGCAACCGGTATCACTAACGGAGAAAAGGGCCGTATCTTCCGTTTGTTTCACCAGTTCCAGGGTGATAGTGCCTTGTGCAGTAAACTTTGTGGCGTTGATAAGCAGATTGATCAGTACTTGTTGCAGGCGGGCACTGTCCGTGGTCAGCTTCAGTGAACTGAGAGAGGTGGAAAACCGTACTTCCGCTTGAGTCTGCTTTATTTTCTCTACCATGTCGATGACATTTCTGCATAGCGCTACAATATCACACTCGTTGAATTTGAATTGCATTTTTCCAATTTCAAGGCTGGATAAGTCAATTACATCATTAATCAGTTTGAGCAGCAGTTCTGAGTTCTGCTGGATGATATCGTTGCACTGTTGTTGCGTTTCGTTGTCGATGGATTCTTCTGTCAGAATAGCTGAAAAACCGGATAAAGCATTGAGCGGAGTACGAATCTCATGGCTCATATTGGAGAGAAAAAGGCTTTTGGTGTGGATAGACTTTTCTGCTTGTTTCTTGGCTTTTTCCTGTTCCTGTTGTGATTGCAGAAGACGATTGTTGGTGCGCTTGATGCGGAAAATGGCAATGATGATCAGTACTACGATCACTAAGATCACAGACAGACTCCAATAATAGAGATTTTTTTGTATGTTGATATAATTAAGTTCGCTTTTATCTATCTGATACAGGGTATGCAGTTCGTTTATCTGGCTGAGATAACTTTGGGCGTCCAATGAATCTTTGAGATGATTAATCTCCTCATAAATCTTGCACGCCTCTTGTTTCTGATTCATAAGTACCAGGACTTTGGCGCGTTCCTGTAATAACTGAACATGTCTGAATAAAGCCGTTTTCTTTGTTATGGTGAGTAATTCTTCATATTCTTTCAGCGCTTTATCATATTCTTTTGACTCAATATGATAGCCGGCATACATATAGTTGCTGATTGAAGAATAGTAGGGATACGGATATTTTTCGTAGATGGAGTCCAGCTGTTTCAGATACTCCAGTGCTTTTGGAAGGTTGTTTGTCTGTATATAATAATAGGCATAGCTGCAAGGCAGATAGAAGTCATCGGGCAAACCTGATTCTTTATGGTAAAGAGACTCCAGATAGGCAAAATCTTTTTCGATATCTGTCATTTGCCTGTATTTGAGTTTGCTCAGGATCAAATGAAACATGCTTGTCTTAAGATATGGAATACTTGCCGGAATTTTTTGCATTATTTTCAAGGATTCCTCATAAGACTCTATAGCAGACTGGGGATTTCCCGAACTTTGGTAGGTGTCTGCAAGGGCACGCAATGCCAGTGCCGTTCCGAAAGGATAATCTATAGCTTTGGCTTGCTGATACATTGAGTTGGCGTTGTTGACTGCCAGACTGATATTTCCTTCCGTAATTAATGCCTGAACTGCCATCATTTTCAATGGAAACAGAATATGATATTCTTGCTGCTTTTCAAGTTCGGGGCTTAAGAGCTTTTCCCATAAGATGATGCTGTCCGTTGTAATATCGATATTTGTATTGAAAGAAAGATCATGCTCGACAAGTGGCTGGAGTAAGGTAAGTCGTTCTTTGTTCAGGTTTGTTGCATGGAGAGCCGCCGATATGAATATGGCTGCAATGAGTGCTATTATATGCTGTAAATTACTATTCACTATTTTGTTTGCTCGTATGGTGATGTGCAAAAGAAATAAAAAGAGCGAAGACTGGCAAGCAATCTTCACTCTTTTTTATAGAATTATTTTCTTTTGAGGATCTCCCGTGCCCCAGGACCTTCGTGGCTGGGGTAGCCGGGAGTATGATTTCTGCACCGGGGATCGGCATCTACCTTCAAACTGCGGTAATCATCTTTGGAACGTGTGAGGTAATCGTCCAGCAAAGCACGATGCTCGGCGAGTATTTTGGAGTATTTAGGGTCTTTGGCAAGATTTTTTCTTTCACCCGGATCTTTTTTCATATCGTACAGTTCTTCTCCGTTGCCTTCCAGATAATGGGTGTATTTATATCTCGGTCCGCGCACCATGCGTCCGGGAGTGGTAACGTACTCATATTCGCTGTGCCATTCGGAGACAACATAAGGGTGGCTTTTCTTTTGTTTCTCTCCCCTTAGAGTCGGTACAAGGCTGATGCCGGCTTTTTCTGCCGGAACGGCGATGCCTGCCAGGTCGCAAAGGGTGGGCAGGAGATCTAACGTCGGCTGTGTCAGCAGATGGTCTATAGGTTTCTTCTGCTGCTTGATGCCGGGACCGGCAAAGATAAACGGAACGTTGGTCATTTCATCATAGAAGCTGATATGTTTGGTCACCATGCGGTGGGATGCCATGCCGTCGCCGTGGTCCGCCATAATTACGACAATCGTGTTTCTTCCGGCAGGGGTGGAGTAGAGGGCTTTCAGTACGCTGTCTACTTGCTTGGACACCATCTTGGTGTAATGCTGGAAGGCGGCGATATAGTGACGATAGTTTTCTTCGTTCCAATGGGCAGCCTGTGTCATGCGGCGGTGACTGCAACAGATATATTGTACGGGAGTCGGAATATTGCTCCAGTCTTCCACATCAAAGTTGTCCGGCAATTCGGGCAGCGGTCCGCTGATCGGCCGGTCGGTGTGTACCCCTGCGTTTTCGCCGATGAATCCGCAGATATTATGCGGGTTCTGAAAATCTGCAATGCAGATAAAAGGTTCTTTCGGAGGATTGCTGAGGTAGGCAACGGCATCCTCGCAGGTTCCTACATCCAGGAAACTGTCATTGTTGACCGGAAATTCGGGATCGGTGAATGGCTTGGCTACCGGTTCTTTATGTTTGAAGCCTCTCAGTGAGCCCATGTCGTGAGTCTTGCCGAAGTGTACGGCCTCATAACCGCTTTCGGAGAAGAGACTACCCAGTGTCGGCACATTTTCCGGCAGACGGGTGTTGACGGGTTCGCTGGAGTTTGAGCGTACATTGGTCTGGTGGGGCATCATGCCGCTCCATAATGCTGCGCGTGAAGGTTGGCTGAGGGGGCAGCCTACATAAGCGTTAGAGAAGATTACCCCTCTTGATGCTACTTCGTCGATGGGAAGTGTGCAGCCTTGTGTATGTCCGTAAGCGCCTACGACACGCTGTGTCAGATGGTCGCACTGGATAATCAGGAAGTTCGGCTTTTCTTGTGCCTGAGCTGCTGCGCCACAAAGGGCTAATCCCATGAATGGATAAATTGTTTTCATTCTTGGTTAGAATTAAGTAATTGATTGGGTAGCAAAAGTAGGAAAAAACAAAAAGCAAAAAAGGGCGGGGGAGTGGTTTTGGACGTAAATGAAAGTAATTTGTACAAAAATGAAATACGCGATGAACGATTCATGAGGAACAGCGAAGGCTGCGATGAATAATCAATGAAAATAATCAATGGGAATCATAAAAAGAACGGTGAATAAACTGCGATTATTCATCGTTCAGTCTATTCACCGTTCCTTATTTATGGATCGTTTATTCTTGATCAGCTATTCATGCTCATCAGGAATTCGTCGTTGTCTCTTGTTTTTTCCAGACGGTCTTTTACGAAATCCATTGCTTCGATAGGATTCATATCTGCAAGGTATTTGCGTAATATCCACATGCGGTCGAGCGTTGTCTTATCAAGCAGCAGATCGTCGCGACGGGTACTGGATGCGGTGATGTTGACAGCAGGGAAGATACGCTTGTTGGACAGGTTGCGGTCAAGCTGCAACTCCATGTTACCTGTACCTTTGAATTCTTCGAAGATAACTTCGTCCATTTTGGAACCGGTGTCGATCAGTGCGGTAGCGATGATAGTCAGCGAACCGCCGTTTTCGATGTTACGGGCAGCACCGAAGAAGCGTTTGGGCTTGTGAAGTGCATTAGCGTCCACACCACCGGAAAGTACTTTACCGGAAGCGGGAGATACAGTATTGTAAGCACGTGCCAGACGAGTGATAGAGTCAAGGAAGATCACTACGTCGTGTCCGCATTCTACCAGTCTTTTTGCTTTCTCGAGTACGATACCTGCGATTTTTACGTGGCGTTCTGCCGGTTCGTCAAAAGTAGAAGCGATTACTTCTGCGTTGACGCTGCGTGCCATGTCGGTTACTTCCTCCGGACGTTCGTCGATCAGCAGCATAATCATATATACTTCCGGATGATTGGCTGCGATGGCGTTGGCGATATCTTTCATCAAGATGGTCTTACCTGTCTTCGGCTGTGCTACGATCAGTGCACGCTGTCCCTTACCGATAGGAGCGAAAAGGTCTACAACCCGGGCAGACATGGAGTCTGAATAACCGCCTTTGCAGAGTCTGAATTTCTCGTCCGGGAAGAGCGGAGTCAAGTGTTCGAAAGGAACACGGTCGCGAACGAAAGCTGCGTCACGTCCGTTGATCTTTGACACCTTTACTAACGGGAAATATTTTTCTCCTTCCTTTGGCGGACGGATGATGCCTTCTACCACGTCACCGGTCTTAAGACCAAATAACTTAATTTGTGACTGTGATACATAAATATCGTCCGGAGAAGAAAGATAATTGTAATCGGAAGAACGGAGGAATCCGTATCCGTCCTGCATGATTTCCAAAACTCCTTCGCCCGTCAGGATGTCTCCGAAATCGTATGCCGGTTCGGTGCCTTTAGGAAGTGCTATTTCTTTTTCCGGGGCGTTTTCTGCCGCTTCGTACGAATAGGTATCGGGAAGTCCGTGAGATGTAATGTCCGGTTGTTGGCTGGGGTAAGTCATATACGTTTCATCCATGGCCGGTTCTGTCGGGATGATGGGGATGTCTTCCACCACGACGAAATCATTTTCGTCTGCAGAGAAGAAATTTTCTGTAGAAGGTGCCACAGATTCCGCTTTTTCCGTGATTTCCGGAACCTCGGTTTCTGTCGCATCGTCAATTGTTTCCGTGGGCTGAGCCGGAATGTCCTGCAAGATTTCCAACGGAACGTCGGTGATAGGTTCGTCCATGACCGGAAGCTGCTTTGCTTCGTCCGACAAAACAGTGGCTTGTTCCTCTGCTAATTTTGCAGCAGCTTCCAATGCCGCTTTTTCGGCTTTTGATTTCCGTCCTCTCTTTTTGGGAGCTGGGGCGGCAATAGCTTCTGCATTGTTTTCTATTGTATTGTCAGATATTTCTTTTTCCACGATGGCTTCCACCGGCAGGTCTGCCAATTCGGGACTGATTACGGGAGTTGTTTTTTCATTTTTCAGTTCCGTTGCCTCTTCTTTATTATCGCGGGCGGCTTCCTTTTTCTTCATATCGAAGTTCTCGCCGTTGCCTTGTGAGGCACTATATACGCGGTCGGTTTCTTTCTTGCTCACTCTGACGCGTTTGCGCGGTGTTTTCGTTGTAGTGGCTTTTTGTGAGGCGGACAATATGGACTCTTCGTCTATGATTTGATAGATCAGCCCCATACGGTCTCCTTCATTAGGTGAGGGGATTCCTAAATTCTTTGCTATGTCTATCAGTTCTTCCTGAGACATGGCTTCTAATTCACTTTTCTTATGCATATGTAAGTATGTGTTGTACTTTTCTTGTATTGTACAGAGTTCATCTGTAGAATAAAAGTAGGATTCTTTTGATTGGATTTTCTTTGTTGTGATTAAAGAAAGAATACTGTGTGATTACAGTCATCTTGCATTTTGTTGGTGCAAAAGTAATGAATAATTTCTAAAAAACACGCATCTTTCCCATTTTTTTTTCACTGAAAACAGAAAGTTTTCCACTTTGAAGTTTCTTTTTGCGGGTTTCATAATTAATCGTTATATTCGCGGGCAATTTGTATGGATGGAATATGGCTTTAGTGAATCCTTATTTACAGGTAGACGGTTTGACCAAGCGTATAGGTGACCGCGTGTTGTTCGAACATATTTCTTTCGGCATTGCCGAAGGGCAACGGGTAGGCTTGATTGCCAAGAACGGAACCGGTAAGTCGACTTTATTAAATATAATAGGAGGAAAAGACGGATATGACGAAGGAAGCGTGGTGTTCCGCCGCGACTTGAATGTGGGCTATCTGGAACAGGCGCCTTCTTATCCGCCCGATTTGACGGTTATCGAGGCTTGTTTCAGCCATGGCAATGCCGTGACCAATTTGATACGGGAATATGAAAATTGTATGAATACGCCCGGAAACCCTCGTTTGGAAGAGATTCTCGACCGGATGGAGAGGGAAAAAGCCTGGGACTACGAGAACCGGGCGAAGCAAATTCTGTCGCAGTTGAAAATCCATTCTTTCAATCAGAAGATTTCCACGCTGTCGGGCGGGCAACTTAAACGGGTGGCCTTGGCCAATGTGCTGATTACCGAACCGGATTTGCTGATTCTGGACGAGCCGACCAACCATCTCGACCTGGAAATGATAGAGTGGCTTGAAGGTTATCTGAAACGTTCCAAGTTGAGTCTGCTGATGGTGACACACGACCGTTATTTTCTGGATCGGGTTTGTTCCGTCATATTGGAACTGGACGACTGTACCGTATATACTTACAAAGGGAACTATAGCTATTATTTGC
>ERZ825137.5896-NODE-5896-length-11039-cov-3.220503_pt1 | contig 11039 bp, 4 predicted proteins | sample MGYA00519873_ERZ825137 | MGnify/ENA primary metagenome ERZ825137 (study PRJEB31778, sample SAMEA3449190) | human gut metagenome | biome: human gut; feature: human-associated habitat; material: faeces | place: United Kingdom | collected 2010/2012 ... | reverse complement strand
AAATAATACTCCAGATAAAATTAAACAATATTTATCTAATGATGAATTTAAACTTTATGAAATGATTTACTATAGAGCACTTGCTTCTCTTATGAAAGATGCCAAAGCAAAAACAACTACTATTATCCTTGATAATAATGATTATAAATTTAAAACTACTGGAAGTGTTATTGATTTTGATGGTTATTTAAAAGTTTATTCAAAATTTGAAACAAGTGAAGATAAAGTTCTTCCAGATTTAACAGGTATATCAGAAATACTTAGTAATGATATAGAAGCTGAACAACATTTTACAAAACCAAAACCTAGATATACTGAAGCAAAACTTATAAAGGAATTAGAAGAGCTTGGTATAGGGAGACCATCAACATATGTAAAAATAATTGATACTTTAAAAGAAAGAGATTATATAAGATTAGAAGATAAAAAATTTTATCCTACTGAGGTTGGTATTGAAACAACAGATAAGCTTCAAGAATTTTTTCAAAATATAATAAATGTTGAATATACTAGAGATATGGAAGAAGACTTAGATAAAATAGCTGAAGGAAATAAAGTATGGAACAAAGTTTTAGATAATTTTTATAAAAACTTTGAACCTCTAGTAGAAGTAGCATTTAAAGATATGGAGAAAAAAGCTCCTGAAGAAACTGGAGAAACATGTCCTGAATGTGGAAAACCACTAGTAGTAAGAAAGGGTAGATATGGAGAATTTATTGCATGTTCAAATTATCCAGAATGTAAATACATCAAAAAAGAAGAAAAGAAGCAAGTTGAAGTTTCTAAATGTCCTAATTGTGATGGTATGTTAATTGAAAGAAAAACTAAAAAAGGAAAAGTATTTTATGGTTGTAATAATTTTCCAAATTGTAAAACTGCTTTTTGGGATAAACCTTTAGAAGAAAGATGTCCTAATTGTAATAGCATCCTTCTTCAAGGAAAAGATGGAATAAAATGTTCAAACTGTGACTATGTTAAATAACAAAACCACAGTTTTTTCTTATCTTATAGGGATTGTTAGTTATGAAAATAATTTATTAACTATTGACGAATATATGTTGTGTGATATTATTTGTTCTTTTATAAGGATTTATTATCATTTTCCTTGTTACCAATAAGAAAAATATGATATCATATATTTAAGTAGGTGATTTCATTATGAAACTTGATATTGTTGTAAATAAATATCTATTAATTTGGCATTTATTGTATCAATCTTCGGTAAGCGATGATATTCATAATTTAAAGCAAGAACTATGGTTAGAATATAAAAAAGAATATTCATTAGTACATGGAGATAAAGAAGAAATACTTTCATTACTTGATGATTTTATACCAAATGATGATTTAATATATAATTTAATTGAAGAAGCACCACAATATAAAAAAATTAAACAAGAAACAAATAGATACAGAAACAATATTCTTGAAATATGGGATCAAAATAGAAAAATTTATACTAAAGAATTACAACAAATACTAAAGTTTACTCTTAAAAATACTTATAAAATATGTGTTGTTCATCCTAATTTAGACGTCGTAGAAACTGATTTTAAATCAAATACTATAACTATAGGAAAAAAAATAATAACTTGTGATAAAGATAATTTTTTAACATATTTAATGTATAAAATAGTAAAAAATGAAATTTTGAAATTAAAAACAAGTGAAAAAGATATTTTAGATGTTGTTGTAGAACTTGCTATAACTAATGAATTATATACAAGAATTTCTAAAGAATCAAAATATAAAATAGGAAAAAAAGACTTAAGAGAACTAAAAGAAAAAATATATCCATATTGGCTTATGTATTTAGGAGTAAAAGAAGAAAGCTTTGATAAATACATGGTTAGAGACAATATCTTTTTTGACAAAACTAAATATAAATATGAAAAAATGCTTAGGACCGTAGATATTTATTCTTTTATAGCTTATTTAATCAAAAATAAAAAGAGTATATTTAAGACAAAATTAGTACCAGTTGAAAATATTGAAGTACTATAACTTGGGGAGGTATTATGGAAGCAAGAATAGAAAAATTACTAAAAAAGATTAAATACCCAGAAGAAATGATTTCCTCTTTTGATAATGCTATCTTAAACAAAATAGTAGTAGAAGAAGACAAAAACATTTGGAATATTCATATAAAAAATAATACTAATTTTAATTACAACGAAATAAAAATATTTTTAGATAAACTGGGAGAATATACAAATAACAAATATAAATATAATATCGAAGTAGAAGCAATTTCAGAAGATTTAAACCTATACGAAGATTATTTTAAAAACATTCTAATTCTCATCAACAACAATAATCTTTTTTTTGATATGTTTAAAGATCGTTTAATAAGTGAAGATAATAATTACTATATTGAAGTCTATAATAAAGCCGAAGAAATTACTTTAAATAAAAAAATAGAATGTATTCAAAAATATTTTAAAAATTTTGGCTATGAAACAATTCCAAAAATAAAGTTTAATGAAGAAAAAGGGACTACTATTAAAGAAGAAATCAAGTCTTTAAACAAAATAGATGATGACAAATTAAAAACATTTATAAATCAAAAAACTGAAGATTTTCCAAAAACTAATAATAATTTGAAACAAGATAATAACTTCAAGAAAAATAATAATTTTGAAAATAAAAAATATAGTAGTAGAAAAGGTTTATTTGGAGAAGTAAAAGAAACTATAACTAAATTAAATGATATTAGTTATGAAGTAGATAATATTTCTGTTGAAGTAAAAATATTTGGAATAATGCCATCTACTAAAAAAGGATTTAATTCTTTAACTTTAAAAGTAACTGATTTTTCAACGAGTATGTATGTAAGAATATTTGCAAGAAGTGAAGAAGAATATGAAGAATTGCTTGGAAAGTTCAAAGAAGGAATGTGGTTAAAAATATCAGGTTATGTAAAAAACAATAACTTTTATAATGACTTTGTAATTAATGCTCGTACAATTGAAATAATCAATAAAGAAGAAGAAATACCAATGGATGGGGCAGAAGACAAAAGAGTAGAACTTCATGCTCATACTACTATGAGTCAAATGGATGGTGTAGTAAATGTTCAAGATTTAATAAAAAGAGCTATAAAATGGGGGCATAAAGCAATTGCTATAACTGATCATAATGCTATTCAAACATATCCTGCGGCTTCTAAGTTTAAAAAGGATATAAAAATTTTATTTGGTGTAGAACTTGCTATGATAGATGATGACTTAGATTTAATATTTAGAGAAGATGATTCAGATTTACTTGAAAATACTTATGTTGTTTTTGACTTTGAAACAACAGGATTTAATGCTGGTGGGGGAGATCAAATAATTGAAGTCGGAGCAGTAAAAATAAAAAATGGTGAAATATTAGAAACTTTTGATAGGCTTATAAATCCTGGTAGAAAACTAGAAAAACATATAAGTGAACTTACTCATATAACAGATGAAATGTTAGCAGATTGTCCTACTGAAGAAGAAGTAGTAAAGGAATTTATAAAATGGACCGGAGATCTTCCAATGGTTGCTCACAATGCTAAATTTGATGCTTCATTCTTAGAAATGGCTTATCAAAAATATAATCTTGGTGAATATAAAAATATGCTTATTGATACTCTTCAACTGTCAAGAGCTTTAGATACAGAATACTCAAGACATAGCTTATCAGCTTTAGTAAAAAGATATGATATTGAATTTGATGAGGATGGTCATCATAGAGCGGATTATGATGCCTTAGCAACTGCTAAAATTCTTCATCAAATGCTTTTAAAATTAAAAACAAGAAAAATAGAAAAAGCATCACAAATAAATGAACTTGTAAGTAAAGATGATATTCATAAATTTGGGGAACTTTTTCATATAAATATTCTAGTAAAAAATAGTATAGGACTTAAAAACTTATTTAAAATAGTAAGTTATGCCAATACAAAATATTTATATAAAACTCCAAGAATAATAAGAAGTGAAATAGAAAAATTAAGAGAAGGACTTTTAATAGGAAGTAGTTGTGCTAATAGTGAAATATTTAGACAAGCTCGAAGTAAAAGTGAAGAAGAGTTAAGTAATCTAATGAATTTTTATGATTACGTTGAAGTTCAATCTCCGGAAGTTTATTCTCATTTAATAGATTTATCTGATTTTAAAAATATGGATGAAGTAAAAGATAATATAAATAAAATAATAAAAGTTGCAGATAGTCAAAGAAAATTAGTAGTAGCAACTGGAGATGTTCATCACTTAGATAGAAGTGATAAAATTTATAGAGAAATAATTGTTAATCAAAAAGTACCTGGTGGTGGAAGACATCCACTTAATAGAAAAGATATAAAAAGCATTCCTTCAATGCACTTAAGAACTACTAATGAAATGCTTGAAGACTTTAATTTTTTAGGAGAAGACAAAGCAAAAGAAATAGTTATAACAAATACAAATAAAATAGCAGATGAAATAGAAGAATTTGATATAATTCCTGATACTAAAGGAATACCATTTTCTCCAAAGTTTGAAAATAGCCAAGAAACTATTAGAAATATTTGTTATACTAAAGCTCATTCTATTTATGGAGATCCACTTCCTAGTATAGTTAAAGATAGATTAGAGTCTGAACTTAATGGTATTATTAATGGAGGATTCGATTCTATATATTTAATATCTCAAAAACTAGTAGAAAAAAGTAATAAAGATGGTTATGTTGTAGGATCACGGGGTTCAGTAGGATCATCATTTGCTGCAACTATGCTTGGTATTTCAGAAGTAAACCCTTTACCAGCTCATTATGTTTGTCCTAATTGTAAAAAAAGTATTTTTGAAGATGAAAATGGTAGAGCTTATGGAAAAGATTATCCAAGTGGTTATGATTTGCCAGATAAAATTTGTGAGTGTGGTACCAAGTTTAGAAAAGATGGACAAGATATGCCTTTTGCAACTTTCTTAGGGTTTAACGCTGACAAAGTACCAGATATAGATCTTAATTTCTCTGGAGATTATCAATCAAGAGCTCATGATTTTACCAAAGTGTTATTCGGAGAAGACCATGTTTATAGAGCAGGAACTATTGGTACAGTTGCAGAAAAAACAGCTTTTGGTTTTGTAAAAGGATACTATGAAGATCGTGGTATTGAAGGAGTAAGATCTCTTGAGATAGAAAGATTAGCTATGGGAGTAACCGGAGTAAAAAGAACAACTGGACAACATCCAGGAGGAATAGTAGTAGTACCAGATTACAAAGAAATATTCGATTTTACACCATTTCAATATCCTGCAGATGATGTAACAGCTGAATGGGCTACTACTCACTTTAATTATCATGATATTGAAGATTGTTTATTAAAACTAGATATACTAGGACACGATGATCCGACTGTAATTCGTATGTTGCAAGATTTAACGGGAATGGCTCCAACAGACATTCCACTAGATGATAAGCCAACAATGTCAATATTTAATTCAACAGAAGCATTAGGAGTAACACCAGAGCAAATAGGATGTGAAGTAGGGTGTGTTGGGCTTCCAGAATTCACAAGATTTGTTATAGGAATAGTTTTAGAAACAAAACCAACAACCTTTGCAGAACTTGTAAAAATATCTGGACTTTCACATGGTACAGATGTTTGGAATGGAAATGCACAAGATTTAGTTAGAAATGGTATTTGTAAATTTAGAGAAACAATTGGCTGTCGTGATGATATAATGGTTTATCTAAGTAATAATGGAATTAAACCTATTGATGCTTTCAAAATAATGGAACTTGTTCGTAAAGGAAGACAAAAGAAAATGAAAGATAAGTGGGAAGAGTATAAGAAACTTTTAAAAGATGCGAATATTCCAGATTGGTATATAGATTCATGTGATAAAATAAAATACATGTTTCCAAAAGCTCATGCTACTGCCTATGTTTCTGCAGCTTGGAGAATTGCTTGGTTCAAAATCAATAGAGCAATTGAATACTATGCAACATTCTTTTCAATAAAATGTTTCTCATTTGATTTAGAGGCAATGGAACTTGGTTATGATAAAATAAAAGAAAGACTTGGAGAACTAAGACTAAAAAAATTTGGACTTACAGTAAAAGAACAAGATTTAATTTCAACACTTGAAGTAGCCCTTGAAATGACTGCAAGAGGATATGAATTTGGAAGTGTAGATCTAAACAAGTCTCATTCCAAAAACTTTGTTATAGATGAAGATAAAAAAACTTTAATACCGCCTTTCAGAGCCATAGATGGTCTAGGGGATACTGTTGCAAATAACATAATAAAAGAAAGAGAAGAACAAGAATTTATAAGTATAGAACAATTTCAAAAAAGATGTAAAGTTTCAGGAACTTTAATAGAAAAAATGAAACTAATGGGTATATTTAAAAATTTACCAGAATCAAGTCAATTATCAATTTTTGATATGATATAAAATTTTTAATAAATAAAAGCCAAAAGAAAAAAGCCTTTACTTTTGGCTTTTTGTAGTTATCTTGCTAAGATCGATACCATTTCCTTCAATAGCTCTTAAAACCTCAATAGGAAGGGCAAATACAATAGTATTTGACTGATCAGAAGAAATATCATTAATAGTAGATAGTGTTCTTAAATGAAGTGCTCCATTTGCACTACTCATAGTCTCTGCTGCTTTTGCTAAGTTTTTAGATGCTTCGACTTCACCAATGGATTTAGTAATAACAGCTTGTTTTTCTCTTTCAGCTTCTGCAACTCTAGCAATAACTCTTTTCATTTCTTCTGGAAGAGAAACATCCTTAAGTTCAACATTTTCAACTTTAATTCCCCAAGGATCAGTAGCTTTGTCAATGATATTACATATTTCTGTAGAAAGCTTATCTCTTTCACTTAAGAGTTCATCCAAAGATACAGAACCTACAACATTTCTCATAGTAGTCTGAGCAAGTTGTGATACTGCATAAAAGAAGTTTTCAACTTCTAAAACACTTTTAGAAGCATCAAATACTTTATAATAAATAACAGCATTAATCTTTACAGAAACATTATCTTTAGTAATTGCTTCTTGCTCTGGAACATCTACAGCTTTAGTTCTAATATCTACTTTCTTATAGGATTGAAAAACAGGAATAACAATTCTCCAACCTGGTTCCATTATTTTAGTAAATTTACCAAGACAAAATTTAATTCCTCTCTCATATTGGTTAATTTGTTTTATTGAAGCCAGTAATATAACAGCAATTATAACTCCAATAACTATACCTATATTCATAAAACATACCTCCTTAAAAAAATTATATCATAAAAAAAGAAAAAAATTATTTTTTTCGTAAAGATCTAATAAATTTACTAATTTTTTTCTTTTATCAAAGTGTACTTATTCTCAATATAATACTTTTTTGTTTATTTCAAATTATTTTTCAAAAGAAATGATCATTAATAATCTGTTTCTTTGTAGGTTTGTTATATTTATAATTCATGCTAGTATTTCTTTTGCCGAAATAGCATAATTTAAATATATAAATTTTTCAAGAAAAACCATCAGATCTATGATAAAATTATTTTAAGGAGGAAAGTCTATGTATACACCACTTTATGTAAAAACTGATTATAGCTTACTATCAAGTCTAATAAAAATAGATGAATTAGTAGAAAACTTAAAAAAGAAAAACATATCATCATGCGCCATAGTAGATGATAATCTATATGGAACAATGGAAGTAATACATAAATTTAACAAAGCAGGTATAAAACCAATCATAGGACTAGATTTAAAAGAAATTTTACTATATGCAAAAACAAGCGAGGGATACTACAATCTAGTAAAAATAGAAACACTAAAAAACAAAGATGAACTTTCACAAGAAAGCTTAATAAAATATAGTAATGATTTAATACTAATCTGTTTTAATAAAGAAACGTATAATATGTATAAAGATAGTTTTACTGATATTTTTATAGGAATAAAAAACAAACAAGAAGAACAACTATACAAAGAAGAAACAGTATATATAAATAAAACTTTATATTTAGAAAAAAACTTATACAAATATCTCCCTTATATATTTATGATAAGAGACGGAAAAACTATAAGTGATAAAATAGAATTCATCTATCAAGACAACTATATATTAACAAGTGATGAAGTAATGCAAAAAGTAAGTAGTAAATCAATAAATAACACTTTGAAAATAGAAAGTATGTGTAACATTTCCTTTAAAAAAGAATTATTTATGCCAAAATATGATACAGAAGACTCTAAAGAGTTTTTAAAAAATTTAAGCAATAAAGGACTTTACAAAAGATTAAACGGGAATATAACAGAAACTTATCAAAAACGTTTAAATTATGAACTAGATATAATTTTAAAAATGCATTTTGAAGATTATTTTCTAGTAGTATATGATTATATCAAATATGCTAAACAAAACGGGATTTTAGTAGGGCCAGGAAGAGGTTCTGCTGCAGGTTCACTTGTATCTTATTGTTTAGGAATAACAGATGTTGATCCTATAAAATATAATTTATTATTTGAAAGATTTCTAAATCCAGAAAGAGTAACAATGCCTGATATAGATACTGATTTTCCTGATACTAGACGTGGAGAAGTCATAGAATACGTAAAAGAAAAATACGGTGAGGATAACGTCGCAGGTATTATAACATTTGGAACCCTTGGAGGAAGAGCATCAGTAAGAGATGTAGGAAGAATACTAAATATACCAACAAAATACATAGATATAATATGTAAAAAAATACCTTTCAAAGGGACACTAAAAGAGTTAAAACACAGTGATAAAGAAGTAAATACAATGATAGAAAATGATGATAAATTAAAACTACTATATAATATAGTAAATCTAATCGAAGGAAATAAAAGGCACACAAGTATTCATGCCGCAGGAATAGTAATAAGTTATAAACCACTTTATGAAATAATACCAATAAAACCAAATGATGATATAAATTTAACAGAATACACTATGGAATATCTAGAAGAACTAGGATTAATAAAAATGGATTTCCTAGGTATAAAAAACTTATCAATAATTGATGGAGTAATAAAAGATATAGAACGAAAAACAAACAAAAAATTAGATTTTAATAAAATACCATTTGATGATCCAAAAGTAATGAAACTCTTCGAAGAAGGACAAACATCAGGTATCTTTCAGTTTGAATCCGAAGGAATGAAAAGATTTTTAAAAGATTTAAAACCTAAGAACTTCATAGATTTATGTAATGCCATTGCCTTATTTAGACCAGGGCCAGCTTCTAATATACCATCATTTATCAAACGAAAAGAAGGAAAAGAAAAAATAGAGTACTTAGACGAATCTTTAAAAGATATACTAAAAGAAACGTATGGAATTATTATTTACCAAGAACAAATAATGTTAATAGCACAAAAATTTGCAGGTTATACTTTATCAGAAGCTGATATATTAAGAAGGGCAATGAGTAAGAAAAAATATGATGTTTTAAAAAATGAAGAGGCAAGATTCATAGAAAAATCTTTAAAAACGGGTAAAAGCAAAGAAATAGCAAGAGAACTATTTGATTTAATACTAGCCTTTGCAGGTTATGGTTTCAACAAAAGTCATTCCGTATCTTACTCTATAGTAGCATATAAAATGGCTTATCTAAAATATTATTTTCCTAAAGAATTCTATGCAAATCTTTTATCAAGCGTAATAGGAAGTGAGGAAAAAACAAAGGAATACTTAAACGAAATAAAAAAATTAGGAATCAAAATATTACCACCAGACATAAATTTAAGCAATGATACAAGATTCACATTCAAAGAAAATGCTATAGTTTTCCCGCTTAACGCCATAAGAAATGTTGGAGGAGTAATTTCAAGCTATATAATAAAACAAAGAGAAACACCATATAAAGATATATATGATTTTCTAAAAAGAACTCACCAAAAAACAAACAATAAAAAAATACTAGAATCACTAATTTACGCTCATGTATTTGATAGCTTTTATAATATAAACACTTTAATAAGTAATCTAGATAATATTTTAAATTATGTAGAATTATCTTCTGGACTTGACGATGATATATTAGTAAAACCAGAAATAGAATTAAAACCAGAATTATCAACTGAAGATATTCTAAACAAAGAAAAAGAAATATTTGGTTTTTACTTAACCAGTCATAAAACAGAAAAATTTAAATTAAACAATCCCAACATAACGGATATATATGATATAAAGAATAAACTAAATCAAAGAATAAATGTAATAGTATCCATAGATAAAATAAGAGAAATAATAACTAAAAAGAATGAAGTGATGTGCTTCATAACTGGATCAGATAATACAGGAACAACAACTTTAATAGTATTTCCAGAATTATATAAAACAAAAAACAATTTCAAAAAAAATGAAATAGTAAAAGTAAGTGGTAAAGTAGAAAGAAGATTTAATGAATATCAAATAATATGTAATGATATAGAAAAGTAAATTTTTAAAGAAAGAGAACTAAAACTTCTCTTTTTTACATTTAAAAAAAACAAGTAAGACAATATTTTTTACAATTTTTTATCAAAAAAGGTAGGAACTTTCTAAATACTTGGTAATTATATATATGAGGGGGATAAAGAATGAACAAAAAATATGACTATGTCTTACAACAAAATACTACTGACTGTGGAATAGCAAGTATAATGACAGTTTTAATGTATTATGGAATAAAACCATCCAGAGAAAAAATAATAAATAAATTACCTAAAAGACAAGATGGTTACACAGCATATGACTTAGTAAAAATAAGTAAATCATATGGTATTAACTCTTATGGTATGAAATTAAAGATAAGTGATATAAAAAACTTTCCAGTAATTGCTCATACTATAAAAGATAAAAACATATTCCATTTTATAGTAATACTATCATATGATAAAAAAAGGCAAATATTAAAAATAATGGATCCTGCTATAGGAATAAAAACAATTTCATTAAAAGAGTTTGAAGAAATTACTACTAATATTTTTTTACTATTTGATAAAACCAAAAAGAAAAAAATAAAAGATAAAAGATTCAAAAATGAAATAACTAAAATTATGAAACAAAATAAAACC
>ERZ825137.5895-NODE-5895-length-11040-cov-3.839508_pt1 | contig 11040 bp, 10 predicted proteins | sample MGYA00519873_ERZ825137 | MGnify/ENA primary metagenome ERZ825137 (study PRJEB31778, sample SAMEA3449190) | human gut metagenome | biome: human gut; feature: human-associated habitat; material: faeces | place: United Kingdom | collected 2010/2012 ... | reverse complement strand
ACCAATATGCCGGGGCCACGGAGCTGTTCTCCGGCGAGATCGGTGAGCTGCACGGGGTGCGTTTTGTGGAAACCACGGAGGCAAAAATCTTCCGGGGCGAGGATCTGACACAGAACGGCCGTACTTTGCTGGTCAACGGCAAGGTGGAGAATAACGCCGTGGTGGCCTTTGACGGCGGCACCGTGGCGGCGGGCGCTCTGGCGGGCCGGTATGTGCTGCTGGGCGGTGAGCGCCGCCGTGTGGTTAGCAACACCGGCAGCAGCATGACGCTGGACAGCGCCGTGACCGCCGCCGACAACGCCGTCATCTATCCCGGCGAGGGCGGCGCCGAGGGCTGTGCCGTATACGGCTGTCTGTTCGTAGGCAAGGGCGCTTACGGCGTGGTGGATCTCAACGATGGCACGGAGGTCATCGTGAAGCCCCGTGGCTCCTCCGGCACTGCCGATCCGCTGGATCAGCGCTCCAGCGTGGGCTGGAAGGGCGTTCACGCCGCTGCGATCCTGTACGACGAGTACATCGTGCGAGTGGAGTGCGGCTCCTCCTACTCCGGGCAGGACAAAGCCAACTAAAGAGAAGCGGAAAACAGAGGGTGCGGGCGGTATCGCCCGCACCCGGCGGACGGAAAGGAGCAGGCAGATGCAGGAGAAAATGAAAACGGTGCTCATCCCCAGAGGACGGAAGAACGAGGAGAATTTCGTGCTGGTATCGGTGAATGGACGGAACTTCAAAATTATGAAGGGCGTGGAGGTGCAGGTGCCGGAGTTTGTGGCGCAGGTGCTGGAGAACGCCCGGATGATGGAGGACGATGCCCGCAGCTATGTAGACCGCATGGCCAACTGAACGGAAGGGGGAGAGAGAATGGCGACGGTCAAGCAGGTGCTGGAGCAGGTGGACGCCATGCTCCCCAACCAGTACACCACGGCGGAGAAGCGGCGGTGGCTTCTGCAGGCGGAGGGCTTCGTGGTGCGGGAGGTGCATCAGCCCCACGCAGGCGGAGAGGAGACAGAGGTGCCGCCGGAGGACACCGGGGAGGACACGGTGCTGCTGGTGCAGCCGCCCTATGACGAGCTGTACCGCCACTATGTGGAGGCACAGATCCACTACGCCAACGGGGAGATGGAGCGGTACAACAATGCCTGTGCCGCTTGGAACAACGCCCTGCTGACATACCGGGACTTCTGGTGCCGCAGCCATATGCCCCGGCAGGGGGCGAAGGCGCTGCGGCTGATGTGAGGGGGATGGGATGTTTTTTCAGAAAATGAGCGTGCCGGTGCAGAGCACGGTGACGGTCAGCAGCTTTTTAGGGCTGGATCGGCGGGCCAGAGGGGGGCTGGGCTCCTTCCGGGGGATGGAGAACCTCACCTCTGACGGCTATCCCACCCTGACGGTGCGACCCCGGCGTGGTCTTGCGGGGCAGGCGGAGTCCCCCGGCGGCATAGCCGCCAAGGATGCTTTGATCTGGGTGGACGGTCACACCCTGTACGTCGGCGGCGTGGCCACAGAGCTGGTGCTGACGGAGGGAAGTAAGCAGCTCATTGGCATGGGCAACTGGCTCATCGTGTGGCCGGACAAGAAGTACATCAACACCGGCGACCTCAGCCGGTACGGCAGTCTGGAGAACCGGGTGCAGACGCAGGGACAGGTGACGCTGTCTCTCTGCGGGGCCAAGGGGGCGGCGCTGGGGGACTATCTGGTCTCGGAGGAGCCGCCGGCGGACCCGGCGGGAGGATGCCTGTGGCTGGACACCACCGGGGAGATACCGGTGCTGCGGCAATACGGCGAGAGCGGCTGGAGCATCCGGGAGGATACCTATGTAAAAATAGCGGCAGGCGGCATCGGCGTGGGCTTCACCGCCGGGGACGGCGTGGTCATCGAGGGGTGCCGTGAGGAGAGCATCAACGGCAGCCATGTGCTGGAGGCGGCGGAGGACGGCTCTCTGGTGGTGCCGGGGATGATCGCCAGTCAGGTGACCCAGACGGAGACGTTGACGGTGCGGCGCAGCGTGCCGGAGATGGACTTCGTTATCGAGAGCGGCAACCGGCTGTGGGGGTGCAAGTACGGTGTGGTGGACGGAAAGGCCGTCAATGAAATCTATGCCAGTAAGCTGGGGGATTTCAAGAACTGGAACTGCTACGCCGGGCGCAGCACCGACAGCTATGCAGCTACCCGTGGCTCCGACGGCCCCTTCACTGGGGCGGCGGACTATCTGGGCAGTCCCCTGTTTTTCAAGGAGGACTGCGTCGAGCGGGTGTATCCCAGTGCGGCGGGAGCGCACCAGATCGTGACGGTGCGGTGTCCCGGCGTCAGGAAGGGCAGCGGACGGAGTCTTCAGACGGTGGAGGGCGTGCTGTACTACCACGGCTGCGGCGGCGTATATGCCTTTGACGGCAGTATGCCACAGCGGGTATCCCAAGCGCTGGGGGAGGATGAGTATCACGGCGCCGTGGCCGGAGGCGCAGACGGGAAGTACTATCTCTCGGTGCTGGACGCCGAAAATCAGCCGCAGCTGCTGGTATATGATGTGCGGCAGGGGCTGTGGCACCGGGAGGACGACCTGCGGCCGGTGGGCTTCGCCGTCAGCGGCGGCGTGTTGTACGCCATGACCAAGGAGGGGGATATTCTCGCCTTAAAGGGCGGCGGCACGGTGCAGGAGGAGCCTGTTGCATGGCGGGCGGAGACCGGCGATCTGGGACTGGACTCCGGCGAGGGAAAGTACCTGGTGCGTCTGTCTCTGCGGCTGCGGCCAGAGGAGGGTAGTACCGTCCGAGCGGCAGTGAGCTATGACGAAGGGCAGACGTGGCAGGAGCAGGGCGGCGTCACCGGCAGCGGGTGGCTGCGGGACTGCGTGCTCCATGTGCGGCCCCGAAGGTGCCGGAGACTGCGGCTGCGGCTCTATGGTGCGGGCGGCTGCCGGGTATACAGCCTGACGGCGGTGTATGAGAAGGGAAGTGACGGCCCGTGAGCACACTGATGATGCCGCCCAGCCCTCAGGGGACGGTGCAGGAGCAGCTGGTGCGGCAGTATTCGTACCTGTTTCAGATGGCCCAGCAGCTGAATGTGGCGCTGGGACAGCTGGAGAGCGGCGGGACTGCCGCACCCTCCGGCGGCACTGCGGCCCCGGCGGCAGAGCGGGAGCAGCAGTATCAGACCCTGAAGAGTATGATCGTCAAGACGGCGGATACGGTGCAGCGGCGTATGGATCAGCTTTCGGCCAAGCTGACGGGGGAGTATGTGGCGGCGTCGGAGTTCGGCACCTATGTGGAGCGGCTCAATGCGTATCTGGAGGCGAATCCGGAGGCGCTGACCCAGTATTACAGCTTTTTTGCCGACCTGCAGGCCAGCACGGAGACGGTGTCCGCCGCCTTTGAGCAGTACCGGGTGGAGACAGAAGGATACATCCGGACGGGCATCGTGTGCTACGACGGGGCGGTGCCGCAGTATGGCGTGGCGGTGGGGCAGAACCTCACCTGCCGGGAGGTGGACGGAGAGACGGTGGTGGAGCAGAACGACTTCCGGGCCACCTTCACTGCCAGCAAGCTGTCCTTCTGGCAGGATGCCAGCGAGGTGGCGTATGTGTCCAACAACCGGCTGTATATCACCAACATCACGGTGCTGGAGGGTATGAGCATCGGGGAGTGGGAGATCTCGTCGGAGAACGGACTGGTGATCCGGTGGATGGGAGGTTAAGGAAATGGCCAGTATTTACGGAGGGGCCTCCGGCAACGGCTGGAAGCTGAGGCTGGACTATACGGTGACGCAGGACCGGGCGGCCAACTCGTCCAGTCTGAGGCTGAGGCTGTATCTGTACGCCAACACCACGGGGTCATATAACCTGGAAAAGGATTCGGCGTATTACGTTTTGCAGGGGCAGAAGGTCTATCAGACGTATCAGTACACGTCGCCGGGATGGTATCTGCTGGGAGAGCGGACGGTGACGGTGCGCCATGGGGCGGACGGAAACGGCTCGGTGCAGCTGGGCGGTCAGTGGGTGTCGGATGTGGAATCCAGCTGGACCCCGGCCAGCCTGGCGGCGGTAGCGCTGCCCCGTATCCTGCGGCCCTCGGTGCTGCGGGCGGCGGAACTGACGCTGGGGCAGGCGTGTGTGCTGTCCATTCGTGCAGAGGAGGAGCGGTACACCCATCGGGTGACGTATGCGCTGGGCGGTGCCAGTGGCACGGTGGTGCAGGAGACGGCGCAGCGGGAGCTGACGTGGACTCCGCCGCTGGAGCTGGCCCGGCAGCTGCCTCAGTCTGTGGCGGGGACTATGCGTCTGACGGTGACCACCTATGACGGCGACACCACCATGGGAAGCAGCGTCACGGAGTGCAGGGTCTATGTGCCGGATACGGTGCGGCCCACGGCGGCGCTGACGGTGACATCGGTGAACGACAATGCCGTGCTGGAGCAGTGGGGCGTGTTTGTCAAGGGAATGACCCGGCTGAGGTGGCAGGTGACGGCGCAGGGGGCCTATGGGGCCTCCATCGACGGGTGCAGCGTCAGCTGCGGCGGTGTAGGCGGCAGCGGTCTGAACGGTGTGTCTGCCGGGGCAGTGTCGGTGAGCGGCGAGGTGACGGCTGCGGCCGTGGTGAAGGACAGCCGGGGGCGCAGTGTCTCTGTGGAGGCGGGGTCGGTGACGGTATATGAGTACAGCGGCCCCACCACGACCCGGCCGGCGGTATGCCGGTGCGATGCCGACGGCACGGCGTGCAGCGACGGCGGCTATGTGAAGGTGAAGTGTGGGACGCAGTGCTCCGACGTGGGCGGACGGAATCAGGTGAGCCTGCGGGTGCGCTCCCGGCGTCCGGGCGGAGCGTTCGGCGGCTATACGGCGCTGGAGAGCGGCGTGGAGAAGGTGCTGCCGGGATTTTCTCCGCTGCTGTCGTATGAGCTGGAGCTCTCGGCGGAGGATCTGCCGGGGAGTCGGAGAACGGTGGTGTGCGCCATTCCCACGGCGGCGGCTGCGGTGCATCTGGCCTCCGGCGGCACGGCGGTAGGCGTGGGGAAGTATGCCGAGCACGACCGGGCGGTGGAGGTGAACCCGGAGTGGGAGGTCTATGTGAAGGGCAAGCCCCTGTGGGAACTGATCTATCCTGTGGGGAGCCTGTATCTGTCGGCGGCGGACACCGATCCGGGGGTACTGTTTGGCGGAACGTGGGAGCGCATCCGGGACAGGTTCCTGCTGGCGGCAGGCACTGCGTATGGTGCAGGGACCACCGGCGGTGAGGCGGTCCACACGCTGACGGAGAATGAACTGCCCGCCCATGCCCACAACCCGGCCAACGAGGCGGGGTACTACGGCTTTATCACCAACAGCCAGAAGGCGTTCACCGTGGGGGATATGGGCGTTCAGAGCGGCAGCGGTCGGTACTATCCCTATGCCCCGGCGGCCTTTGATATCAGCCGCAATACCAAAACGGGCAGCGTGGGCGGCGGGAAGGCCCACAACAATATGCCGCCGTATCTGGCGGTGTACGTCTGGAAACGGACGGCATGAAAAGGAGGAAGAAAGATGGCATCCAATTATCCTACCGTCTACTACGGCTCCTACGGAGAGACGGTGAAGCAGCTGCAGCAGGCATTGAACCAGGTGGGCTATTCGCTGGACGTGGACGGCGGCTTTGGGGAAAAGACCCGTGCGGCGGTGCTGGACTATCAGCGCAAGAATGGCCTGCGGGTGGACGGCGTGGCGGGCAGCGAGACCATGGGGAGCCTGTTGGCCCGGCTGACCCCGGCTACCTCAGGCCCCAGCACCAGCGGTCAGGTGCTCTCCGGCGTGTCGGATGAGACTATGAGCCGGATGCGGCAGCTGGAGAAGGGATATACCCCATCCGATGAGGTGACGGCGGCCCGTGCTCTGTGGGAGAGCCTGCAGGGGCAGAAGCCGGGGGAATATGAGTCCCGGTTCCAGCAGCAGCTGGCGGCGCTGTACGACCAGATCAGCTCCCGCAAGCCCTATGCCTACGACCCGGAGCAGGACGCCGACTATCAGCGCTATGCACGGCTCTATCAGAGGCAGGGACAGGCGGCCATGGAGGATACCATGGGGCAGGCGGCGGCGCTGTCCGGTGGGTATGGCTCCAGCTATGCCCAGCAGACGGGGCAGCAGGCGTACAGCCAGTATCTGTCGGAGCTGTCGGCCCTGATCCCGGAGCTGGAGAAGCAGGCTCGCAGCCGCTATGAGCAGCAGGGACAGGCCCTGATGGACCGGTACGGCCTGCTGCAGCAGGCGGAGCAGGTGGATTACAGCCGTTGGCAGGATCAGCTGAAGGCGTGGCAGTCCGACAGCGACCGGGCGTATGAGTACTATAACAGCGTGGGGAAGGAGGACTGGGATCTGTACAGCACCATGCTGAAGTACTATGCCGGCAAGGCGGCGGATGAGCAGAAGGCTGCTGATGGGGTGCGGTACGGCAGCGGCCGGACGGTGGAGGGGGAGAAGCCCCAGTCCCTCAGCTCCACTGCCAGCGACAGTCTGGAGCGGGCCATGGGTAACTATCTCAAGGCCGGGGATACCCGCAGCGCACAGAACCTTATTACCCTGTACAAGGAGCGGATGACGCCCACCCAGAAGAAGCGCTTTTCGGCGCTGTTTGACAAGTACGGCGCAGCCATCGGCTGGTAAGGACTTGCCAAAGGGCGGCGGGGCGGGTACAATAGAGCCTGACTTGTAAGGGGAGGGCGCTGAGGAATGGCGGGATACTACTACGGACAGCTGAGCAAGGAGAAAAAGGCGGTCTATGATATGCTGGCGGCGGGGTGCGATGCGCTGGCGGCGGTGATCCGGGTGCCGGATCTGGGGACGGAGGTGCTGTCGGACATCTATCTGCGGATGAAGCTGGATCTGCCGCTGCTGTTTTTTGTGACGGGATTTCACTACCGAAAGATGCCGGGGGCGGATCATGTGGAGGTGCTGCCGGACTATCTGTTCGACCGGGGAAAGGTGAAGATGCACCGGCAGGCGGTGACGGCCCGGCTGGAGCGGCTGGCCCGGCCCCTGAAGGGAAAGAGTGACCGGGAGAAGGAGCTGGCCATCCACGATTTCATTCTGGAGAACGTCACCTATGACAAGCTGAAAAAGTCCTATTCTCACGAAATCATCGGGCCGCTGACCCAAGGGGTGGGGGTGTGTGAGGGCATCGCCAAGACGGTGAAGGCCCTGTGCGACGCTGTGGGGCTTCCCTGTATCGTGGCGCTCAGCGAGGCGGCACCGGAGATCGGCGTGCGATACCGGCACACATGGAACGTGGTGACGGTGGAGGGGCAGCGGTATCATATGGACGCCACCTTTGATAACTCCCTCCAGCGGGGGATGAAGCGGTACGACTACTTCAATCTGGACGACCGGCATATCTTCCGGGACCATCAGAAGCTGGTGCTGCCGCTGCCGGAGTGCAGCGGAGACAAGGGGTACTTCTACCGGTCGCTGTCCTTCACCAAGACGGAGGATGTGGAGAAGCGGGTGCGGCAGGCCCTGCGGAAGAAGCAGGAGCACTTCGTGTTCCACTGGCGTGGCGGCGGGCTGAATCAGGAGATCCTGAGGCAGCTGCTGGAGAAGTGCGCCGGTGCGGCGGCAGAGCGGGGCAAGACCGTGGGCTGCTCCCTGAACCGGGCGCAGGCGGTGATCCAGCTGGATTTCTCCGACGCCCCGGCGGGGGAGGTGCTGGTGGAGGAGCCGGACGAGGGACAGAAGCTGTGAATGGGTAAGGATTTCAGGCTCTTGAGGGAGCGAGAGGCGCAAAACCGGCGGTTTTGCGCCTCTTTTTGTTGCACTCAACCGTTGGTTGAATTATAATATCCGTAATTCAACTACGCCGTTATTGCCATTTTAGACGGTTTTTTATATGCTGAGAGCACAAAATGAAAGGAGCGAACACACGATGAGTGAGAATTTGTTGGCAGGCCGCATCGCACAGCTGCGGAAAGAGGCGGGCATGACCCAGGAACAGCTGGGCAATGCCCTGGGACTGACGTATCAGTCGGTGAGCAAGTGGGAGAATGGGCTGTCCTGCCCGGATGTGCAGCTGCTGCCGCAGTTGGCGGATCTGTTCCATGTGACACTGGATGATCTGTTTGGCCGGGAGGCCCCACAGCCCCAGCGGACGGCGGAGCAGGAGGAGGCGGAGCGCACCCTGCCGTGGCCGGACGACGATACCCTGTATGCGGTGATGTATCATGGGCATCAGCTGCTGACGGAGGACCCGGCGGTGCTGAAGGGCCATCGGGAGGAGCTGCGGTTCGTGTACGACGGTCCGGCGGTGAATGTCAGCAGCTGGTTCGACGTGGTGTGCGAGAGCGGCCCGGTGGAGGGCAGCGTCACCGCCGGAGGAGACGTGAAGTGCGGCGAGGTAGGCGGCAGTGTCACGGCTGACGGAGATGTGGCGTGTGACGCCGTAGGCAGCGGCGTGCAGGCCGGCGGTGATGTGCATTGCGCCGGTGTGGAGGGCAATGTCACCGCAGGCGGTGATGTGGCCTGCGGCGGGGTGACGGGTGACGTCCGGAGCGGCGGCGATGTGGCCTGCGGGAGTGTAGGCGGCAGCGTCCGGGCCGGGGGAGACGTGGTGTGCCGCAAGGGCGGCGACGGCTTCGTATTCACTACCGGTGAAAGGAACGTGGAGGTTTCCGACGTGGCGGAGACAGTGGAGGATATCCGCCAGACGGCCAAGGGGTTGAAGGACAGCCTGCGGGAGATGTTCCGCAGGAAGCCTTCCGAGGAGGAGTAAGCTGTAACAGCTTTGTATCAAATTGTAACGAATTTGTATATATTAGATGAAAAATGAAAGAAAAACGCAAAAAATATTGACAGATTTGAAAAAGCGTGATAAAGTTTAAGCAATCAAAGAAGAGGAGGTGAAATTTTACTGTCTTGTCATGATGACAAGTGAGAGCGGATGTCAACTGTATGTGGTGAGAAAGGAGCAAAACGTGAAAAAAGTATTTTCGATGTTGTTTGCGGTAGTGATGTTGTTATCACTTTGTCCCCTTACCTTTGCGGCTGAAGATGAAGTAAACACAGGATTCAATGAAAAGACAATTTTACAGGCAATTGAGGAGTATTTTGTCGATCGGAATTTGATTTTGGACGGAGCACAGAACATAGACGATTATCCTGGACTTTTTACATTGGATGATGAAATCGAGCACAAGAGTGTGCTGAATGCGAATGGCTTTAGTGTTGCGGCATCTAAGGCGAGGGTAATTGACCTATGGGTATCGGATAATCGAGCTGTTGCACAGGTTGAGGAAAATGTGCAGTATCGCAAGGACGGACGCTCTATTGATGAAATGGTTTTACACACCATTTACCTGTATCCGACCGACGATATGGGAATCGTAGTTGGAGCGGATGAATATAAGGAAGTCACGACTGGCTTCAAATCATGCTCCTATGTGGATGAGACGGCAGATGTATCACCTATGGCTGCCGGTAGTAAGTATTGTATAGTCAATATTGCAAAGAATGAAGTCGGATATACAGCTGGGAGCAATAATTACACCAAATATGGTGCATGGTTTGCAACGGGATATGCAAATAGTGACTGGTGTGCGATGTTTGTTTGCTGGTGTGCAAATCAGGCTAATGTTTCTACAAGTGTAATTTCACGAGATAAGAGTGTTGCCGTGGTAGATAATTTGAAGGAGTTCTTTAAAGACAAGAAACAGTTTTACAGCAAGGGTAGTGCAACCCCTCGTGCTGGTGATATCTACTTTGAGGGTGTTTCTACAAGTAATTTGAAACATACAGCGATTATTGAGTCTGTAAGTAACGGCAAAATGTATATTATTGAAGGGAATGCAGGGAGTAGCCCTACTAAAGTTCAGAGAAGAACTGTTTCGCTTACTGCCAGTAATTATGTAGGTTTCGCTAGGCCATCCTATGGAGCAACATCCCATACGTTTAAGACGGTGACAAATGGCTCCGGTACCGTATTGTATTATCTCTGTACCGCTTGTGGGTTTAAGTCTACGACTCAGACCGGGACGCAAGCGTTGCAGCTAACGCACTGACTTTTATATTAGGAGGATCATATTATGAAACGTTTCCTGACGCTGGTGCTGATGCTGTGCCTGTGCGTGGGACTGTGCGCCGGCTGCGCCCAGAATCAGCAGCCCGCTCCTCAGAAGCCGGAAAACGGTACGCTGACGGCTGAGGAGTTGGAGGAGTTTCAGGCGATGTTCACGCCGGGCAGCTGGTACAGTCAGGCCACCACCAGCAGCTACACCTCCCCGAAGGATATCGACCTGCACCACCTGTTTTACGACGGCATCGGGTTCTACGGGCTTCCCTATGGCCACACCTATCTCACCGACCGGGAGGGGGCGTATCTGACGTCGCTGGATCCGGAGTCGGTCATGCAGTACTTTCGGGCGCCCCGGCAGGTGATGGACGCCGTGCTGAAGGAGTATTTCGGCGTGTCTCTGGCGGAAACCAATCAGGTGGAGCTGTCCAAATTCATCTATTGGGCGGAGACAGACAGCTATTACGTCGCCCACACGGATACCCGGATGACCTCTGTGACCCTCACCGGCGGCGAGCGGGCGGAGGACGGCACGGTGACGCTGCGGTATGACGGCGGCGTGATCGTCCTGATCCACCACGACGGCCACGACACCGCAGAGTATACAGTTCACTCCCACCAGTGCGGATGACGGAGTGATATGAAACCACACATCCCCCGGAGTACTGCTCCGGGGGATGCTCTTTTCCCGGAAACAAATGGTTGTAACCGGTGGAAGGGTGTGATATAATGTGACGGAAAAAACCAGCGGGGAGCCGCCTATCTGAAAAGGAGGAACGAACATGAACGAGGTATGGGATCTGAGTATCCTTTACAAGGATTTTGATGACCCGGCGTTTGTCGGGGACATGAAGGCACTGGACGAGGCCATTGCGGCGGTGAACACGCTGGCCGGTGAGGCGGCGGGCATGGAGCACAGCCAGCTGGTGCATCGCTTCCTGCAGGTGCAGGAGCGGGTGGAGGAGCTGGCCAACAAGCTCTTCATCTTCTGCAGCCTTCGGTGCAGCGCCAACACCGCCGATAC
>ERZ825137.5890-NODE-5890-length-11046-cov-3.883814_pt1 | contig 11046 bp, 15 predicted proteins | sample MGYA00519873_ERZ825137 | MGnify/ENA primary metagenome ERZ825137 (study PRJEB31778, sample SAMEA3449190) | human gut metagenome | biome: human gut; feature: human-associated habitat; material: faeces | place: United Kingdom | collected 2010/2012 ... | reverse complement strand
GCTGACAACAACTGCTAATTCATATTTGCTCATGTCCTGCACCTCCTTATGGTCTCTGGCTCCCGTACCCTATGACGGGAACAAGGAATAAATAGTATATCACAATTTCATACTATAACATAGTCCATGTCCATTTGCAAGGATTTTCTTTTCCCCTATCCAAGTTTTTTTCTTATTTCTTTTGTATTCTTTTCCACCATTTTTCTTGATACCATTACTTGATGAGCACACCCCATACATTTCAGTCGGAAATCAGCTCCCACTCTCAGAATTTCCCACTCCTGGCTTCCGCAAGGATGCGGTTTTTTCATCTTAATAATATCCCCTACTTCAAAATTTCTCTCCATATTATTTGCCATTTAATTTTCCTCGACTTTTACTCCATGTACAACAAAACGGTCATCATTATCATCCTTTGTACAGGTAGAAAGCGTAACCACTTCCGCATCTGTATCAGGATTTACACCTGTATCATAATTACTGATACTCTTTGTAATCTGCAGAAACAGCTCAAAACTTGCATCATTTTCAAACTGATAGGTATAGCTCTCTGAAGTGTCCTTCACAACCCCGGCACTGTAAATCTGATACTTGATTTCTCTGCCATCCGGTGTATAAATGTAGAAATACGGATGTGCCTCCCAGAAATCCTTATCTGCATAGCTGTCCAATTCATTAAACATCGTTCCATTATACATATAATGCCCGTAGATAAGGGTGTTTTTATCATTGAAATCCGGATTGTTATATGCATTAACAAAAATGGTTCCTACGGTATTGTCATATCCCTTAAATGTTTTATAAAGATATTCATCGTTATCTTTCCCCTGAACAACCGGATAATTAATAATTTCAGGAGCTTCAAAATGAATCCATGCAACTACATCCGGGTTTATCTCCTTCAACGCATCAAAATCAACGTCTATCAGATGTCCCGATTCTTCCTTCTCACTATTATTTGTCACGGCCAGCTTCGCAATATCCTCATATTCCGTTTCTCCTTTATGATAACCGGAATAAATCTGAAACAGTTTAAAACCCGAGAAACAAAATACTCCCAATGCAATAATCAGCACAATGGCAGAAATCACTCGTCCGACCGTCCATGTCTTTTTCTTTCTTCTTCCTCTTCTATAATGTTTCTTCTGATGTTCCATGAGATATAATATCCTTTCCTTCTTTCTATCTACCTTAGTAAAAAAAAGCAGTTCTGTCAAGCAATTAGAATTTTATATTTTTTTATAAACTGTTAATTGATTCTTAACCCAATCAGCGTACAATATACTTATCACACCAATCGAAAGGAATGTTTTATTATGAAGGAAAAATTTTTGCGTTTTATGCAGGGACGCTATGGAATAGATACTTTCGGGCGTTTTCTTCTGGGTTCTGCACTGACATCTTATTTACTTTATATGTTTATCGGAAAAAGTCTGCTCTACTTCATAGCACTTATTCTTCTGTGCTATTCCTATTTTCGGATGTTTTCCAAAGATATTTACAAGCGTTCGACAGAAAACCAGAACTTTTTGAAAAAAACTGCCGGAATCCGTCGTGCATGGGCCAACCGAAAATACCAGTTCCGACAGATGCGTGCATTTCACATTTATAAATGTCCGACCTGCAAGCAGAAAATCCGTATTCCAAGAGGAAAAGGACGTATTGAAATCAGGTGTCCAAAGTGCAACGGCACCTTTATCAAGCACAGCTAACTTTATATGATAGCCGATCCTACATATAGCATTTTCAAATATACTCTATTATATATAGAAAATTATAATTGGACTTATAGCCCGACTCCTTTTACACTTAATTACAGAAATGTAATGATGTCAGGGTTGTGGAAGTGCAAAGTATAGCGCAATCCATAGACAGCATGTAATAAGCAAGAAATTCTCCACGTCAGAGAATACAAGGAGGAATCAACATGATTGTTAACAGAATCTGCGGAATGTGTCAAGGTGGCTGTCAGGTAAATGTCACGATTGAAGACGGGAAACTCGTAAAGGTTCAGCCCGACTTAACTTCGCCAAAAGGACGGCTTTGTGTCAGAGGTGCACTTGCCCCGACCTTATTATACAGCCAGTCCCGTCTGACCGTTCCATTAATACGTGACGGAGAAAAAGGCGAGGGCAAATTCCGTGAAGCCACATGGGATGAGGCATTTACATATGCTGCAGAATTATTGCAGAAAACTTCAGATAAATACGGTGCACATTCACTGGCATCTTTTCTTGGTCGAGGGGTTCTCGGAATGCCTGTGGGCCGTATTCTCTCCGGTGGGAAATCTCCTTCTTTGATGGAACGGCTAGGCTCACCTAACAGTTTTAACGTATCCTCCATCTGTAATATGGCTTCCAGTACGGTAACTCCGGTTACAACATCAGGACTGAACACCCGTGTAATGGTACAGGATATCCCAAACAGTGATTATATTTTCGCATGGGGCAAAGATTCCACTACAGACGACGGACCACAAATGACTATCAAGAGCATCAAAGCGGCCAAAGAGCGTGGTGCAAAGCTCATTGTAATTGACCCTCGTCAGACCGGAATAGGCGAACTGGCAGACCTTTGGATACCGGTCATTCCAGGTTCCGACGGAGCCCTTGCGCTTGCCATGTTGAAACTGATTATGGAAACCGAACGTTACGACAAAGAATTTGTGCGTGATTATACCCGTGGCTTTGATGAATTCAAAATCTATTTAGATACGCTCTCACTAGAACAGCTTTCCACCTGGTGTGGTGTTCCTTGTGATACCATCCGCCATCTCACTGATATTTTCTGTTCTACAGAGAAGATTTCCCTGATTTCCTATACAGGGCTGGAATATCAGCTCAGCGGAATCCAAAATAACCGTGCCATTTTTACCCTCTGGGCAATCACAGGCAAACTGGATGTAGAAGGTGGTATTTATTTCAACTGTGAACACGTACCAACGTTTCAGTTGAAAGAACTTCCAACAGAGAATAAACCGATTGGAATGGATGAGTTTCCAATGTTTTATAAATTCATGGGAGCCGGACAGTTCTGCCGTTTTCCAAAAGCTGTACTGGAAGATGACCCATATCCTGTGCGTGCACTGATTGTAGTAGGCGGTTCCCCGATGCTTACCTTCCCGGATGCTAAGAGATGGCGTGAGGTATACCGGAAATTAGACTGCCTTATCGTCTCAGACCGCTATCCAACCGAAGATTCCCGTTATGCAGATGTTGTATTTCCATCATGCACACTTTTTGAGACTTACAAACCGGTTCCCGGGCAGGACGGCAAAATCGAACTAATGGAGCCGGTTATTGCCCCTGTAGGGGAATGCCGTGATGATGTACTGATTCTGTCAGGCATTGCAAAAAAATTGGGTGTAGGTGATGATTATCCGGATAACGTAGATGAATTAAAAACATGGCTCTGCGATTCTCTGCCACCGTATGCAGGAGACTTCGGCAGTGGCAAAAAGAAACCGGAACGAATTTATAAAAAATATCAGACAGGTAACCTTAGATCCGACGGGAAACCAGGCTTCCCGACTCCTTCGGGAAAATTCGAAATCTGTTCTGTATATCTGGAAGAAAACGGCTTTACACCTTATCCGGAATACAAAGACATCCGCTCTATCCCGGAATTAAACAAACCAGAATTTCCATTCACACTGACAACCGGAGCAAGAAGCATGCACCGTATGGGTGTATTCGGAGCAAATCTTCCGGGCGTGGCAAAGGTAGAACCTTATCCATACATGGATTTATCTCCTGAGGATTCTGAAGAATTAGGCATCCATGATGGTGAATGGGCAAAGGTAACTACTCCATTCGGAACGGGAACCTTCAAAACCCGTGTCTGCGGAATTACCAGACATTGTATCCACATTCCTCATGGCGGTGGAAGTAAATATATGCCGCCTGCATGGCATATGGGAAATGTCAATGAGCTTACCAGCCTTGACTACAATGACCCAATTACCGGATTTGTTACAATGAAATCTGTTCCATGCCGCGTAGAAAAATCGGACTACAAAGAATAATTGACATAACGGATACTTTTCCGGTTTATTCTTAATCCAAAGAGTATCAGCCAAAAGAAGGAAGTGATTTCCAGTCCAGAATCACTCCCTTCTTTTTCATGTATTTCCGCTTTTTATTTTATTTCTGCTTCCTATTGTGTCTCCGCTCTCTAGCCCCTCAGTCCTGCAATCACTCTGCTCGGATGAATCAGCAAATCCAGTCCGTCCTCCATAGAACGCACACACAAATCTGCTGCCCGAAGCGCCCGTCCGCATGCCCCCTCTTCATCCATAATTGCAATCGAAAGTGCCGCTTCCTTCAGCATCAGTTCATCATTTCTTCCATTTCCGATTGCTACGCAATGTCTGGCTCCCATGGATTTCACAATCTCCTTCTTATACTCTCTCGCACTCCCAGTTGGAAATGTATGTAAAATAACCGGTATATCCGTGCACTGCTCTTTCGCATTTCCGTGTGTATCAGCCGTAAGCACATAAATACGTAAGTCTTCTCCCAGTACACGCAGCCGCTCCTTTACACTTTCCGGCACAACTCCATCTATGGCAATTGTCCCATTAAAATCCAAAAATAAAGTATCTAAATTCAAAGTCTTATACTCCGGAATTACAATTTTCATCCGCTTTTCCTCTCAATGCTGTTTCTTCTTATTATAAAGAACAATATAACTTCTGTCAAAATATCTCTATCTATGCTATAATAGATTCAGTAAGACTAAAGAGGGGCTTTATGATTATGCAAAAGATAACTCATTATTACCTCATGGCATTTCGCACCACCACAGATGTCATGCAGGCAGAAGAATGTCTCAAAGACAAACTTCCCATTACGATTATGCCCGTTCCACGGGAAATTTCAGTTGGCTGTGGTCTCGCCATCCGTTTTATGAAGCCAGACGAAAATCTGATTTGTAATTCATGCAAAAAACTTCCTATCTCTGGAATTCTTTATAAAATGCAGACTGAAAAAGTAAATGGCAGACATCCGATTGAAATGATTGCTGAATTTTAACTATACTACATACTTCAGATAGAAATACCTTTTATTAATCGGCAGTATAAAACCCCGCCATCTATGGATGCTTCCACATTTGGCGGGGTTTCACATTTTTATATCCTACTCATTCATAATTAGGAAAGTGCTTCATCAATTTTTTTCACACAGTTCGGACAGCAAATTCCCGGTACATTTAAAACTCTCATAATTTTTCTCTTGTTTTACATAAATTACAGTGTAATTACCTGATCTACTCCTGCAGGTGCCAGTGCCGCATATACGTTAGGGAAGCAGCCGATTCCTGCCGGCGCGATTAATTTGTCTGCGATATCTCTCTGATAGCAGCATCTGTCGCATGCCATTAAAAGCATACCTGTTTTTTCGCTTAATTTCTGAAGTCTTGCAGCGATATCGGATCCTTCAACAAGCATATATGCATTGTCAAAGAAAAACATCATTCCTGCCACTTCTACTCCGTGACGATCTTCTTCCAACTGAGGAATGATCATGTACTCAAGGATTTCTCTTGCGTGTTCTGATTCAAATAAATAAGCTACTTTCATGGTGTAATACCTCCTGATAAATAAATAATTTATACTTCAAATGTAGCTTTCGCCTCGTTTACGGCAACATTAATATCTGCCTTAATTAAACCTTCCGGATCCAGCTCCATCTGAGTAACATATTGATCGAATTCAGCACTACTGCTGAAAAAGTTCATGACATTTCAGCAAGACCCAGCCCAGTTTGATAACTGTCCAAGTGGAAATGTCAGTGCATGGAGTGTTTTTGGGGCATAATCTGCCACTTTTCCATCCACAATTTTTACAAAGACTGGTTCGCCAGATACCGCTGATACAGAATGAATCTCTGTATCCTGATGAAACGTAAATGCTGCACCGATTGCATCGATCGCACACATAGCAGTAAAACTTCTGCCATCCGCAAGTGTCACGTGATGATTAGTCGGAAGTGCAGATACCGGATAAATGAAGTTCACGTTCTGTTCTTCATCCGTTACCATTCCGTCTTTCGCTTTTAAGACATCAATGATCTCCCGGTACTCTCCTTCTGTCATAGAAAGTGCATCAAGCACAAGATTCTTATCTGTCTCAAGATTAAATGCTCTTCCTTCATTTACTGTAAATTCAATGATAAACAGTCTTACCTGATTCTGTCTGTCATTAAACTTCTTATGTACATTCTGTTGTTCCATATTCATTTTGCCTTTCAAAATCCCTATTTCTATAATCTTTCTTAATTTTCTCTTCTAAAATAAGTGAACTCACATATCTGATATACTAGACTGCAGTTGCCTGTTCATCCTTTCCGGAATCTACACCCTGAATAAATTCCATTAAGTCTTTATCTTCCTGAGTAAATACGCCTCCGCTTAAAGCGCCTTTCAGGATGGTTGTCAACTGGTCTACATATGCATGATATTGTGGATTTGTACGGTCACGCGGTCTTGGAAGCTCAATCTTAACATCTGCCAAAATTTTTCCATGATCTCTGGACATTACGACGACCCTGTCACTTAAATAGATTGACTCATCCACATCATGCGTAACCATAAGTGCTGTTGTCTTCTTCTGCTGAAGAATACTTTCCAGCTGCATCTGAAGAAGCTGACGCATCTGGAAATCCACTGCTCCTAACGGCTCATCCATCAAAAGCACCTGTGGGTCGCAGGCAATCGCGCGAAGCAAGGCAACCCTCTGCTTCATACCACCAGAAATTTCATGAATATAATAATTCTCATAATCTGTAAGCTGCGCCATCTCCAACAGCTCTTTCAGCTTCTGTTTCCGCTCTGCTTTCGGCACTTTCATCTTCTTCATTGGATACTCTATATTCTCCCCGACTTTCAGCCATGGGAACAATGCATAATTCTGGAACATAAACGAACGATCCGGTCCCGGTTTACTGACCTCTTTTCCATTTACTACAATCTTTCCTGAATTTGGTTTCTGGAAACCCGCAATAATGGTAAGCGTGGTTGTCTTTCCACATCCGGAAGGTCCTAAAAGGGACACAAACTCTCCTTCCTGCACCTCAAAGGACACATCCTTAAGTACCACATTTTCTTCGTCTCCTTTTCTCCTGCCCTTAAAAACTTTTGAGATTCCCTGTACAGATATTGACATTTCTAATCCTCACTTTCTTCTAACGTCAAAAATTTAATTGGTTTGTCTGTAAGCCAGCTTTCCTCTACTCCCAGCTTTTCTGCCAGATATGCAGACCCACTCAGCTTCTCTACAGCTTTGTTATAGCTTTTTATAAAATCTGAAAATGCTTTCGTCTTTGCAAACTCCTTATCCACCACAAGCACATAAGAAATGTAGTCATTTTCTGAAAGCGGTTTGTACGAATACATCGGCACTTTAGCCGCCTTTGTCAAATCCTGAATCGCAGCATCTACTTGTCCATCTTCCAGACTATAAAGAATTCCTTTCTGTGAAACATCCTGGAATTCTTCTATCTGCGGATAAGTCTTAGCTGCCAGTGACTTTTCAAATTCTCGTCCCTGGTTTATCCCAATCTTTTTTACATCTTCCCATGGTTCTTTATAACAGATTACCTCTGCGTTCATAATGACCGGGCCATAAATCATAACATTCTCATTTTCTTCTATCGTGTGCATAGCAATATGGCTACAATAAAATGCAACATTGATTTCTCCCGCACTCAGTGCCCACTGAGCAATATTATTTCAGCAGTCTTGAAATGAGCTGCTTTCCAGCTTCTCCTTGATTATATAGGTTGAACTCAGCTCCTTTACCGTCTCGTTCATCAAGACCCCGGAAACATCATCTCCGGAACCAACACGAATCAACGCCTCATCATTGCGCTTCTCTTCTTTCGGGAAAAACGCTCCGATTGCAATTCCTGCCAAAACAAATGTCACAATAAAAATTCCTATTTTCTTCGTAATGTTCATGGAATTATGCTTTCTTCATCTTCTGTCTGATGTATTTGATTAACGCAAAAACCGCGTAGCCAATTACAATAAAACTGCAGATCCATCTTCCCCATTCCGGCACATCAATCATCATCTTATTGACCTGCGAAATTGTCTTGGAAGTTCTGTCATAATCCAACACCGGTGTGAATCCCGGCATCAGAAGTCTATTCGTAATATATCCTGAAATAAATGCCAGTGCAGTTACCATGGCAAAATACATGGCACTCGCTCTCTTGCCGATCATTTTCGTAATGGTAAGAAGTTCCGGCACATTCGTACCTGCACCAGCCATCAGGTACATGATTGATATTCCTGGTGCAGCTCCACTGGCAACCAGAGCTGCAATAAACGGAATATGTCCTACCGCTCAAACATACATCAAGGACGCTACCACCGCGATTCCAAATAAGGAAATCACGCCCGGCTGTCCAAGATAATCCTGAATAAACGACTGCGGAATGATTGTAAACAAAAGTCCTGCAAGCAGCATTCCTGAAATACTGTACTTACTGATCGTCACAGCAAGTTCCGTAGCTGACCATCTAAGTCCGCTCTTAATCTTCTCCCAGAAAGTCATCTCTTCAAATTCTAACTGAATCATACCGCCCTCTTCCTCAGAGTCGTCATCCATCTCCAGTTTTACTGATACTTCTGAATCGCCATACTTTTGGTTTCGAAGTCCAATATGTAGTTCATCCCCGGCAAAATGATTCGCTATTACACCGATCAGGAACGGTGCTATGAATCCGGTAATTACATATATAATTGTAATTTCTTTTCCCAGTAATCCCCAGGCCATTAAAACTGCCAACGGGTTGATCATTGGCGTGCTCGTCATAAAGGCCAGTGTAGGTCCTAAATAGGCACCGCTATAATAAAGGCTGATTCCAAGTGGAATCGTCCCACAACTGCAAATAGGAAGGAACATTCCTGAAATCGTCGTCCCCAGAATTCCGGTAATTCTCTTCGATCCGATTGCTGTCTTCTGCATATTCTCCGGCTTGATAAATTCATGCAAAAGACCTGCTACAATAAAACTGAACACAACCCATGTAGACGAACTGTTCAACATAGACCACGCTGACTGGAGAATACTTGATAAAAAAGTAAATAACCCTGTCATCATATCTTCAATGCCTCCTCAAATGCATTCCGCACTGCAGGTTTGGTCAGCTTCGTCACTGCCTTCTTTTCATTTATAATAAGCATACTCTTTGAAACCGCGCCATATTTCCTAATATAATCAAAATCCTGTCCGGCACGATATATCTTCACATGCACCCTGCTTTCATATTCCTTTGCTAAAACTTGAACCAAGTCTCCAAATACCTCGCATCAAGCACATGCACTAATATATTCTATACATGGCTTTTCCACACATACCACCTCCATTTTAATCATTAATGTTCATTAATCAAATCCATTATAGCTTCCTTTTTCCATTCTCGCTCGATTTATATGAAATATTAATAATGAAAAATGCTTTATTATTTTCCGTAATATTTCTATTTTATTTATTACAAATTTGTTATGATTTCATGTGTGTTTTAATATTCCAAACATCATAAATCTTATTCTTTATTTAGGGAGGTGACACCTTGAGTGACAACAAGATGGCTGACCGCATGATTCATGCCACCAAGCAAAAAGACCGTCGGAACTGGCGTAAAATGGGTGGCAAGAATTATAATGTCGGATTTGCTATTTCACTAATTCTAATCTGCACCGCATGGTATTTTGCTGCACATTTAGTAAATTCTCCATTTACCTTTCCTTATTTTGAAAAGGTAATATACGAATTCTACTACAGCATTACCGATATGTATGTACTGAAAAATGTCGGAATTACTATGCGACGCGTTTTAACTGGTTCTGTGTATGCGTTCATCATTGGTTTTCCTATTGGAATGATCATGGGATATTCTCCGAAGATGCTTCAGATTATGTCTCCGTTCATCAATTCCCTAAGACAGGTACCAATCATGGCATGGGTTCCACTTGCAATCGTATGGTTTGGTATCGGTGACGGACCGACCATTTTCCTGATCGCATTCAGTGGTATTTTCACAATTATCCTGAATACCGTTGCAGGAGTACAGGATATCAGCAAAGATTTCTACAATGCCGCGCGTTCGATGGGTGCCGGCACATTAAGTATTATCAAGGATATCGTAGTTCCTGGCTCGCTTCCGGGAGTATTAACCGGAATTCGTCTGGCAATTGGTATGGGCTGGATGTCCGTTATATGAGCGGAGTTCATTGCGACAAGTGCCGGGTTCGGTTACATAATGGTGGAAGCACAGGGAAGATTACAGACAGAGAAGGTTATTGCTTACATGATCTTAGCCGGAGTAATCGGATTCCTGATTGATGCAGTCATGGTTCTCGCAGAAAAAGTGCTGCTTAGATGGAGAGCGGCTTAAGCGAAGATAAATGATATGATGGAGTGATGGCATGGACACCAGATTGCCACCATCAAAAAAGTTTCTGAAATTCGGGCAGGATGCTGCCGAATGACAGAAACTTTTTTTATTTTTCTATTTATTCCTTCCCGTGCAAAATTCTCGAAGCCCCTGTATGGTGTTGGAAGCCAAAGGCGATAATATTCGTTCCTTATGATACATCAAATAAAAACATCTCTTAGAATTCGTCTCCGGGAAAGTAAACTCCAGGACTTTCTGTTTTTCTATAGATTCTCTGGCAGCCGTTTTACTGATAAAAGCAATGCCTGAGCCAGCCTCTACCGCTCTTCTTACCATCTCCGATGATTCAAACTGAGCCAGTATATCTATTTTCTGAGGATTCAGCTCCAACTCCTGTTCTATATGCTCTACCGCAATCTTTGTTCCACTTCCCAGCGCTCTGGTAATAAACCGTTCATACTTTAACTGTTCGACCGGAAATCGTCCATTCAACTTCTTATATTTTGGTATATTCGGCGTGATAAGAACAATTTCATCCTCAAAAAGAACTTTTGCACAAATCTTATCACTTCCACTGCTAAGACCGCCTATCCCTATCTCCACATCAAAATTCAATAGCTTCTGTAAGACACTTCCACTG